>CXWL01004176.1_pt1 | contig 36404 bp, 49 predicted proteins | sample 590931 | NCBI WGS metagenome assembly CXWL01 (sample SAMEA3498368, study PRJEB10139) | groundwater metagenome | biome: water well; material: biofilm material | place: Germany | collected 2015-04-27
GGGATGGGGCCATGTGCCGCTTCCCAGACGAGACGGTGTTCGAGGCGATAGGGCTTTGCCCCATTTGGCTTGACGCGCCGAAGCACATAGCCGTTCGCCCGCGTCCGGCCTTCTCGCCAGTTGGGGTTGTTCTCACCGAGGTACTTGTCCGCCCGCGATCGGTTCTCGCAAGGGAGGCAGAGCTTTGCTCCGCGCACCATTGGATTTCCACACGTTGGACAGGGTTCCTTTTTCTTGAGTTCATACCCGCGCTGGCGTTCCGTCGCTCTCCGTCTTGCGCATCCTGCACAGACTTGCGCATCGATCCGCTTGGCGTCGAACAACTGGCCGCAATCTCGACACTCGATTCTCGACAAGACAACACCTCCTGAAGCTGATTGATAGCCCCAGTATAGTGCGCCAGTGTCGTTGTTTTAAGTATCAAGATACAAACCCTACGAAGTTGGTGCAGTGGCGTCGCTCAAATGCGCGAAGGCCCAGTTGCCGGCCGACCGCTCGGCGAAGCCGTACTCGTCGGTGATGAACAGTTCGTCGGCACCGCCGCCAAACGCCGGGTCCCTTCGTGTCTCCGTCTTGAGCGCCATGCCGTTCACGCAGACGACTGCCTCTCGAGAGTGGGTCGCGCCGCGTGCGTCCGGCGTGGCGTTGACGGTGATGTTGCCGTCCTCCATGACGTTCGACCCCGCCACCGATCCCCGGAAACCCTGCTTGAACACTTCTTCGGTCATTCCATTGGGAACGGTGTAGGTGCCGATGCCGGACACGATCTCTTGCTGGAGGTCGTAGATTTGGAAGCCGTGCAACACCGAGTAGATGTTGCCTTTCGACGGCTCCGTGGTGTTGGAGCCGATGCGGTTCACCGCCGCCGAGATGTGCCCGAACGACAGCGGGTTGCCCGTGCCGGGGCTGGCGCCCGTGCCGAACGTCGAGAACAGGGACAGGTAGTCCTCGTCCTTCTTGCGCGCCATCGCGTTCATCGACAGCGGCCCGATCTTCGACTTCACNNCGTGTCCTGAAGCTGCTGGGCGTTGGTGTTGGTCGTCGTCTCCGTGATGTCCTGCGCGGCGAGCTGGGAGAGGCTGATCTCCTGCCACGCCAGGCCGGTGTTCGCGTCAAGCGTTTGCTGGTCGCACGTCTTCTTGTTGACGCCGGCGTACTCGCGGACGATCCGCGCCGAAGCGATGATGCTCGGCAGTGAATCGGCGAGAGAGCCAGTAGTCGTTTCGCCTGTTGCCATGTTGGTCTCCTACTGCGCCTGTGTGCGCCTGATAAGTTCGCTGATTGGTAGCGTGCTCGCCTCTTCGACCGTCAGCGGTCCGGTATCCGCGCCCTGCCCGCCCAAGACCGGGGCGGTCTGCCCCAGCCGCCTCGCGGCAGCCTTCGCCGCGATCTCGTTGATGGTGGCGTTCGTCTTCGCGGCATCACCCGCAGCGGCCTTCTTCTGCGCCGCCGTCATGCCGTACTGATGCCCCTCGACGAGGCCCGCCGACCGCGCCATGTGGATCGCCCGCTTCACCAGCTCCGGCCCGGCGCTCTGCCGCGTCTGCCAGTCGGGCTGCCCCGCATCGTCTACGGCGTTCATCTGCGAATCGTATGCCCGCAGGGCGTTGTCGTAGGCGTCGCCGATGCTCATCGGCTTGCCGCTCTTGAACTTGCCGATCACAAGGCCGGCCTTGTCGTCGAACAGCCCGCGTATCACCGTCGCCACGTTGACGCGGTGCTGGGTGTGGACGGCGCCGATCGCCGCCTGCTCCGCCGCCTGCGCCGCCTGCACGGCCCTGACCGTTAGCCCGGCGATCTGCTTCGGGTCGGTCTCGTCGCCGTTCGCCAGCGCCTGCAACAGCGGCGCGAGCTGGTCAACCGCTTCCGCGCGGGCGTGACGGGCTCCCTCAAGCTGCTCCTGGTACTGGACGTACTGCGCGTCGTGGTCGGGCGTGCTCTCGATCTCGGCGATGCGCTGGTCGGCCAGCGATTGCGCCTCGCGTTCGATCCGGTCTTTGACCGCCGGAGCCTCGAACAGCCTGTCGCCGCCGAGTTCCAGGATCGTCGAAACCGTGTCGTCGTCGAAGTCGAGCGGTGTGGCTGCTTCCCCCTCCGGTTCGGGCGGAGATTCCGGCGCATCGGCGGGCGGCGCTTCCGTTTCCGGTGCGTCACTGGCCGGGGCCAAAGGCTCCTGCTGGACTTCGGGTTCGGCTATGGCTACTGCGGTCTCGGGCATTGTTCCTCACATGCAAAAGCGCCCATCCTCCCCTCGGAGCATGGGCGCAACACGGTCGGTACGCTCGACTATGCGGTTGTCTGCGCCTATCGTACTCCTATCCGGCGAGCGCTTGCAACCGTGCCAGCCCCGACGACACCTGCCCCGTGTACGGGTTCGGCGGCAAGTCGGGGTTGAAGCGCGTGTGCGGCACCGACAGCGCCGACGTGAGCCCCATGCGCGTGTTGTACGCTCCCGGCTCGAAGCCGGGGATGAACTGCTGGTTCGGGTCGATCATGTACTTCAGCGCCTCAAGGCGGTTCTGCTGGCCGTACTGCGCGCGCTGGTCCGCTGCCTGCGCTTCGTCCGCGAGCGTCTTCAGGATGTTGATGGCGAGCGCAACCTTGTCCTGCTCCTTCTCGTAGGCGTCCTGCTCTGCCTGCCGCGCAAGCTGCGCCGACTGATAGGCCGTGATGCCGCCGCCGCTCCCGTCGTTCATGCCCGAGAGCTTGAGTAGCGACGCCATCGCATCGTTCGTGCTGAAAAGACGACCGTTCGGCAGTTGGAACGCCCCCATCGGGTCGGCGGCGGCGGCATCCCATTGGGCGTTCGGGTCCGGCCCTTGCGGCCAGATGCCACGCGCACGGTTCTCGGGGCCGGCCAGTGCGGGGTTACCGAGCGGGATAGCACCAAGCGCCTTGAGCGCGTTGAGGATCGGCGTGATGTCGGGCGGCGGGGTATCTACTGGCCGACGCTCACCCGTCCCGGAGTGCTGCATGACATACGAGCCTGAGCCGGGCGGCCACTCGAACGGCTTTGACCACGTGCCACTCGGGCCGCCCGAGTCGCCCGTGCTGTACGGATTGTCGTTCTCATGTTCAGTCATCTTGACACCCCTTATGGACAAACTCGCGATGCGGAGTGCATACTAGCCATATGCAACGGCCCGATCCGCGTCTGTGGCTCGTGACGATCTTGATCGTCCTGATCATCGCTGGCCTCGTTGCGTTCGACTGGCGAGACAATGATGCAGCAGAATGCTTCCCTGCACCCGCATGCCGCAGCATCCCCGTAGACGAGCTGCGCTAAGGGACACCGGCACCCTCCAGTATTTTCAGCTTCTCTTTCGACACGTCCTCAATGTTGGCGTCGAGAGCCTGCTGCAGCAGGTCGGGATGATCCCGCCAGAACTTCAACTCCGCCGCTTGTTGCTGTTTGGCGAAGTCCTTGACGGCTTCCAACGAATCGAACTTGCGCGCCGACAGATCGCGCGCCATCTCCTCACTGATGTTCTCCGGGCGTTTCGCCGTCCAGTGCTCAATATACGCGGTGCGATAGTCGCCGAACGAATCGAACTTGCGTGGATCAACGGTCGTCGCGGGCAGGCGCGACTTCCAGTATTCCGACCGGAACCCGGCATCCCTCGTCGGTAATCCGATCTGCTCCCACCGCCCCGGCATCACCTGTTTGGCTGCGTACTGCTTCGCGCCTTCGCTCGTCTCGTAGTCGGTGATGGACGCTCCCACCAACCCTGGCACTGCGAAGGCCGCGCCCTCGGGGCCGTATTTCTGAAGCGACTCGTTCAGGTCCTGGATGAACAACGGCACCATCCGATTGTACGCCTCGCGCCGCAGCGTCGGCAGATCGCCCTTCAGTTTCTCGCCTGTGTAGGTCTCGCCCTCGTAGAGGTCGATGAGCAGACTAAGCGACGGATCGAGCTTTGATTCGAGGAAGCGCAACGCGTACTTCTTCTGGTCGATCGGCACCATCGCCTTGCTGCCGTCCGGCAATTCGGCCTTGCGCTCTCCGCTCATAATCTGCGCGGCGTAGCGCGCCATTTGGGAGTAGCCAGTCCAGAAGTCATACCGTCTGTCGCCAAACCGCACCTTGCCGAAGTCGGTGGATTTCGGGTTCGCCTCGATAGACAGGCTCTCGAACCCCGGAACGCCGTTATCGTGCGCGAGTTTCATCAGCCCCATCGTTGTGACGCCAGCGGCAAAGAACTTGCCGAGGTCGCCTGCGATCTTCGCGCGCACCTGCAACGGCACGTCTTTCGCAGTCAGGGGATCAGCCAACACCTGAAACCGCGACACGAAGTTGCGGAGCGAGAAGAACGCTGAGAGTCCGGGCAGGATCTCGCCAGCACGGAACGGCACGTCGCCGCGGCCGGTCGCATGGTTCACGAACTTGGCGAACGCCGTGTCTACCGCGTCGTCGCCCACAGCGTCCGCACCATCGACAAGGTTCTTCCACGCCTCGAAGCGCAGTTTGTTGCCGAACGTCTGAAAGGCCCGCTGCGAACTGCGCATCCCCGGAATCTTCTCCACCAGCCGCGAGGCGAACGACTCCTCGCGTTGTGCTCGTGTCCCGCCCTTGAGCGGCGTGTGGTAGCCGCCTGCGTCGAGGAAGCGGCCCCATTGCGGGTCGGCCTGCATCGCATCGTCCACGAGCTTGGCGTTGGACTCAGTAGCAAACGCCTTGACCATCGGCCCCCACGACCGCAGCCATGCCTTCGGCTGTGACGGCGCGAGGATCATGCCTTGGCGCAGCGGGAACGACAGGTCGAACGATGCCAGCATAGATTTCGGCAGCATCAGTACGTCAACGACGAGCTGCGTCCACGTCGCCGGAACCTTGTCGAGTACGGCCTGAGCGAAGTCCGTCCCGAACACACGCTCCAGCTTCTCCAGTTCGGCCGGCTCCGGCAGTACACCCGCCATCACCTTGTCAAACGCCTGCTTCGCGTTGAGCTTTTCGAACGACCTGATCTTGCCGGTCGTGCGGATCTCCTCCACCATCCGCACTCGACGAGGCTCAGGAATGTTTGGCGGCTCAAACGTCGCATGCCCCTCGAACTCGCCTTTGAGCGAGCCGCGCGCCTTGATGAACGCCGAGTCGCCCGTGCCGCCTTCGAGGATGCCGCCCACTTTGCCCGCCCGCTGCTTGCGTTCCGCTGCGAACGCGCGTTCCTGCTCAGGCCGGAGTTTCTTTGACTTGCGGATTGTCTCCGTCAGCGCCAGCACGTCGCCATCGAAGTTGTCCGGCGGTTCAGCCGCAAGGGCAGTAGGCGGCACCTCAGGCGGCGCTCCTGCGCCCTCAGCCGCGCGCACGGGCGGTTCTGCGGGGATCGCCGCTTCCGGCGCCACAGCCTCATCAGGGAGGCGCTGCGGCGCCTCGCCCACGCCGCCGCCCTGCAAGGAGGATTCCGGAGCGGCTGTAGACGGCTCCGGCGGGGCAGGACGAGCGGCAGGCACCAACTCACCCGGCCCCGTCGAAGTCTCGAACAGCGTGCCACCTTTGGCTGTCGGTGATTGCAGCGTCAACGGTTGTCGCTCAGCTATCGGCACGTTCCCGCCCGGAGTCTGCGGAGGTACGTCCATCTGCGGCTGCGTACCGCCCGCGCCCTGATCGCCCATGATGGACTGCCGGTTCCGTACGTCGCTCAGCGCATAGCGCCCGCGCGCAACAGCGCTCGGATCGTCCGGCGCGAACGCGCCAACATTGGGGGTCGCCGCGTCCTGCGTCCACGTACCCGGCACGACCTTGCCCGCGTGCAACACGTCGCCGTGAAACTGCGTCGGCGGCGGTGCGGCTGTCTCAGGTGCCAACACGTCCGGCGCTCCCAGCCCCTCCGGCAGTTCGCCCTTGAGTTGCTGCAACGCCGTACGCCGAGCGTTCAGATCGCTCGTGCTCAGAGTCTTGAACGTGTTGGTGAACTGCGCGTCTTTGCCCGCGCGGATCATGCGCTTCTGCTGCGCGGCTGAGATGCCCGCGCGCCCGCCAAATGGGATCGACCGTCGCGTCAGTTCCGCCTCGATGCGCGCTACTTCATCGTCGATGGCGCTGAGCGCCGTTGCTTCATGCTCTCCCGGCACAACAGGGGCTCCCCGCGCCTCGATGTCGTTGAGTGCGGCGATGCGCTGCTTCACTACGTCACGCTCTGCCTTCAGCGCCTTGCGCGTCTCAGCGTCCAGAACGCCGCGCTGTGCCAAGATCGGTTCGTACTCATCGACCGACTTCTGCGCCTCATCAATCTTCCTCGCGAGCCACGACGGATCGAACTGCCCCGACTCCGACGCCAGCGACGTACGCAGCGCCGTGGCGCGCGGGCTCTCGGCCACGTCCCGGAGCGCACGCAGCCCCGCGCCGCTCTCCGGCAGCAGCCCACCGAGTCCGGCGCCCAGGCCCGCGCTCAGCGCCAACCCCATCGGGTCGGTCCAGTAGTCGCGGTCGGCGCGGCCAGTCGCCACGTCAAGCCCGACGTTCGCGCCGCCCTGTATGCCCGCATTGGCCGCGATGCGCGCCAGCGGGTTGGCGATACGCGCCGCTCCGATCGGCGGCAGTGCCATCGCCGCGAGGCTCGATGGTCTCGTCGCCTCTCCGGCAAGCGCCGCGAGGATGTCTTCGGCCCTGCTGTGGCCGGGGATGACACCGCGCGTAAACCGCTGCGTCGGCCCCACGAACGATGCGTCGAACCCCCGCAGAGCCGAAAGCGGGTTCAGGTATCCCATACCCGTCACGGGCTCAGGGTTGGCGAGCGCCTGACGCCGCGAGCCGGGGAACAACTCCTCGCCAAACTGCGGCATGCCGCCATACGCCGGATCGCCAGCGCTCATCGACGGATAGTCGCGCGCCGCGTCTCGCGCTCGTTGATCGGCCATCAACTCCTGTGCCAGCTCCTCGGGAGCGCCGTAGGCAACCTGCTGCATCACGTCGAGCGGCGGTTCGGGCGGCTGCGAGTACGCGAGCCGCTGTAGCGCCGCGAGGCCGCCTTCGTCCTGTTGCTGCGCATCGAACGCCGCATAGGCTTCCGCCGCGCCGGGCGTCGCCGCAAGGCGCTCGAGGTCGCTCATGGCGTCCGGTGCGGGCAGCTCAGGCGCAAAGCCGTTGCCCCGGTCGAACCGTGACGCTACCGCGGCCACGGTGGACGGTCGTGGCGCAAGGCTCCGCGTCGGCGCGGGCTCATCCTTCGCCAGGAGCTTGCTGCCGAGACTCAGATCAAGCACTACGCCACCCCGGCAGGCTCATTCTTCGCGAACTGATCCATGATCTCCTGCTCGTCCGTCGCCTGCCCCGAGCTTATCCAAAGCCCGATCAGCGCCAATTGCTGCGTCCTCGGCAGCGAGTTGAACGCCCGTGCGTTGATCGTGCTCAGCCCCGGCACCTTGCCCGCCTCAAGCGTGCTAATGAACTCCGGCGTCAGCAGCGTGTTGTTCTTCACCGCCGCCAACAGCTTGGCCGCTGCTGCCTGCGAGGTGTTCCCTCCACCGGACGGAGGAGTGCCACCACCACCACCACCACCAGACGGAGGCGCACTGCCGCCACCGCTTGAAGGCTTGCCGCCGCCAAGGCTTTGGCCGAGCGTGGTGTTACGCGGCTGCGTGGCCCAACCCGGCGCGTTCGACGCCTGCGAGCCGCGCTTGTTGCCGACCTGCACACCCTCCCAGATGGGCTTGATCTTCGACCTGTCGTAGGGCGCACGGCCTGAGGCATACAGCGAGCGATCCGTCTGGAACGTGCCGGGCCGGTCAGGGTCGGGGTAGGCGTAGATCGGGTTGCCGCTGACATCCCAACTCGCCACGTAGCGCCCGGTGTCTTCGACGCCGCCCGGCGAACGCGCATCGCCGCTGTACGACAGGAAGTCGCCCGTCGAGCCGTGCACGAGCTGTTCCTTCAGCGCCCGTTGCAACGGGTGGTTCTTCCACGACACGCCGTAGTCGTAGGTGTTCTCCTGCAACCGGCGATAGCGTTCCGGGTTGTCGGTCTTCATGTTGCCGAGACGGTAGTTCACGTCCTGCGTCCGCATCTCGGCCGCCAACTGCGCTTTCTGCTCCGGCGTGACGGTGCCGTAGTAGGTGCGGTTCTCCACCTTGCCGCTGTAGGGGTTGACGCTGCCCGGCGTGTCCCACGGCGCGACGTAGGAATATTGATCCTGAAAGGTCGAGTCGGGGTTCGCCACGGCCCTGAGCGTGCCGTCACGGTCGCGGATGTACGAGCCTCGCCCCATCGGCGCACTTCCCGCGTTCGCGTTGTACGTGCCCGTCGAAGGGCCGTAGCGCGGGTCGCCGCCGGGGCCGTTCGGATCTTGCGGCGTGTACTGGCCGTTGTAGATGTTCGAGCCGAGGTCACCCGGCCCGATGAGGTCGTACGCGCGGGCGTACTCCATCGCCGCTTCGTTCGAGCCGAACCCGTAGTAGTCCGTCGCCGCACCGCCGCCGCCACCACCCGACGCGCCGCCCCTGTAGACACTGGCAGCCTTCGGCGCGTTCACCTGCTTGGCGAGGGTCGCCCAGCCGCCACCGCCCGCAAAGTTGGGCAACATCGGGCGCGCCGTGCCGGGCATGCCGCGACGCCTGCGCGGCTGTGGCGCTGCGACAGCGCCCGTGAACTGCGGCGGCAGATTGAGTTGTGGCGGTGTAGGTTGCGGCGGACGGACCCGGCGGGGTGCCGCGAAGTTGGGGCCGCCGGTCGGGCCGGGAGCGGCGATCCGCTCACGCATCGCAGGGGGTTGGGGCAGGATCGGATCCCAGAATGGAGGCGGACTGCGAAACGGCTGCGGCGGGGTCGGCATCGGCGTGAAGTAACCAGGCTCGCCGGGCTTCGGCAGCGGCCCCGGATTCCACGGCTCCCCGATGGGAGCAATCGGGCCGCCATCTCGCGGCAGTCGCGGGCGAGGCGGTGCGTTGCCCACCACCCAATCGGGCGTACGCCCTCGCGTCGCCATGCGCCCGCCACGCGCCATCGCCATCGGCGCATGTGCCCGCGCCTCCTTGACGATCTTCGACTGCCGATAGGTGCCAAGGCTCTTGTTCTTGCCCGGCTTCACCCGCATGCCCGGCCCCGGCATGTCGCGCAGACTCTCGCCGCCGTTCTCGTTCATCGTGGCGTCGATCTCGCCCGAGTCCGCGTCCATGATCACTTTCGGCCCGCCGTGCATCGTGTACATCGGCCCGCCATGCGCGAACGCTTCCGGGTCATCGCCGAGGAACGAGCCGATCTGGTCGTCGTACGGCCCCGCCGGCGTCGGAAACATCGGCGTGATGTTCTGCAGGATCGGGTTGTTCAGCGGCACGCCCGTGTTGCTGCGCGACAGCAGGTCGAGGTAGGAGACGATGTTCCCCGGCTTCCCCGCCATCTGCGCGGCGTCCATCGTGCGCCCCCACGCATCGCTGTTCTGCTGCTGCGCGATGCCCGCGCGGCCCAGCTTGTATGCCTGGTTCGCCGCGCCTCTCTGCACCTCCGCCGACAGCCGCGCATCCCCCGTCGTGTTCGTCAGGTTCATGCCGTAGCCGCCGATGTCGGCGTTGGCTGCCTGCGCGGCCAGCCCCATGATCTGATCGTCGCGCAGCCCCGCGCCGCGCATCGCCATGATGGCGCGCAAGGCGTCCTGATCCTGCTTCGCTTTGAGCGCCTGCTGTACCAGCGCGGGATTCGTCAGCCCGGCGTTATAGAGTTCCAGCAACGGATTCATCGGTCGTACCCTCCATCTCGTCCAACCGCACCCATGCGCCGATCAGCAGGTCATAGGCGAAGACGCCCTCAGGCTTCAAGCAGACCATCAGTACCCTCCATCTCGTCGAACAGCTTGCGCGCCATCTCCAAGCCCTGACGGCGCCACCAGGGTTGCATGATCATCCGCGCAATCGTCTGCACCGCTTCTTCTTCCGGCTGCGCCTTCAGCGCCTTCCACGTCGGCTTGACGAATCCCGCCAGCTCGTTATCCCTGATCCGCGTCTTCGCTATCTCCATCAGCACCGGCTCGATCTCCGCCCATGCCTGTTCCACCACGGCGTTATCGAACGCTCCGCTGCCCGGCTCAGGCGTCTTTGTCATGGCGCCATCGGGCTCGCCGGAACCCCTCCCGCCGGGCCGGGCGCGTTCGGTACGGTCTGCGTCGGCGGCGCGATGTAGGCCGCCCCACCTCCACCGTTCGCCCCGAACTGCGCTACTTCGCTCGGCAAGATCGGCTCGGCAGGCAGCGCCGCGGGCGGCGGCTCAGGCTCCATCGGCATCAGCGAGGCGATCAGCGCCTTGCTGCGTTCGTCGATCATCTTCTGTAACCCGATGATCGCCGGGCCGGGCTCGGTCGCCGTGCCCAGCGAGGCGCGCACCAGCGCGTCCTTCGCCATGCGCAGCACCGTCGCGGCAGGGTCTTTGATCCCCGTGCGCTCGCGGTGGTCGGTCATACCGTACGTCCCGAACGTCACGCTCGCTTCGCTCATCTGCTGCCGCGCGAACTCCCCCTCCTTCGTCGAGCTGCCGATCTTCGTCTCGATCACCAGCGGCGCCCGCGCCATCTCCGGCGTTAGCTCCAACTCCTTGAGCTGCCGCCCCTCGATGTCCTGCGGCGGCCCGCTCGGCGTCTGGTACAGCACGAGGCTCTCGCCCAGCTCCGCCTGCGCGGCGAGGATGTCGATGAGCTGGCGCTTGTCCGTCGTCGCCCGCCTGCTCTGCTGCGGCTCCAAGCGCGTCAACTCCGCCGCCTGTATCCGCGCAAGGTGCAAGGCCGGTTCGCTCGACGAGCCCGACCCGCTGAAGAACTCACGGCTCCTGAAGCCTTCTGCCTCCGCCCGCAGCTCCTCGCTCATCTTTGTCAGGTCAACATCCGTCGTTGGGATGCGGACGACGCGCCCGCGCACCGTGACCGGCAGCTTGCCGTCTTTGACCTGCTTGCTCTTGGCCGTCGTCGTCGCCTCGATGGGCGGGATCGGGTTGTCTACCATCTCCGTGATCACGTCGCGCGCCGCTTCGGCGTACGCCAGCGCCTGCTTGACGCTCATGACGGCGTTGAGCTGCTGCACGGTGACGATCAGCGGCAGTACGTACGGCTCGTACCTGTCCGCCAGCGAACCGCGCGCTTTCTCCCGCGACGGCGTGATGTACGCCCCGCACGTCTTCAGCCGCGCCGGGAACGGTGAGTTGAACGTGATCAGGATGCCCGAGCCGTCATCGCCCCGGTTGCCCGGCACGCCCTCTACCAGCAAACAGTGCTGCTCGCGCGTCCGCAACTCCGTCACCGTGACGCTCTCCACGCCCGCAACGCTCGTGGAGCCGTACCCTTCGTACGGCACGCTCTCGGCGGTCAGCGGGCTCTCGCCCACGCTCTTGCCTGAACGCGTCATCATGAGCGCATCGCCCTCGCGCTTGACGCCGTACCCCTCCAGCGTGCTCATCGCGGCGGCCAGCGCCGTCGTGGTCGCCATGCACACGGTCTTGATCGGGTTGTCTTCGGTGTCTTCTTCCCAATGCACGCTCGCGATATCCAGCACGCGCTTCTGCCAGCGCGAACCGGAAGTTGCGCCGCGCGTAACTTCGTTGTACGCCTGGTCGTGGTCGCCGGTCTTCTCGTACGCGCGCCTGTAGTTGGCACCTGGCGAATCATCGAGTGCATCGGCCGGCGTCTCGGCTCCCGCCTCCAACGACTTGCGATCCGCGTACCCCGCCAGCTCGTCCGCTACGGGCAGCAGGTCGACGAACTCCATGCACGCCTCGCCGAGCTGCGCCACGTACGCCCGCATCCGCAGCTCGATCGGGTTGAGACTCGCGTACAGCGCTTCGATCACAGGCTCGGCCTCTTGCGCCAGCTCGGCCCACTCCCGCCCGGCCTTGCGGCTGTAGACCGATACCTCGGGCTTGTTCGACGCGAGGATCGCCGCCAGCGTCTGGATCTCCTCCTCCACCAGCGGCGACTGCGACGCTACCGCGTGTTTCTGCGCGTCGGGAGGCAGCATGGCGAAAAAGCTCTTGAGGTCTTCGTCCATGCGCCGGTCGGTGACCTTGCGCCACGAGTCCAACAGCTTGTGCCACGTCTGCCCGTGCGCGATCAGGTGGTCTCTGAGCGCCTGCGCTTCCAGTACGGTCGTGATCTTCGGCAACTTCCCTCCAACGCAAAGAGACGGCTGCCCCGCTTCCGGGATAGCCGCCTCACAGTCGGGACGGTCGAACTATGCGCCTGTCAGTCTACCGCCCGTCAGTCGTTCCCCCACTCCTGCGCGGTGCGCGTGTCCTCGATACTGATACGCACCTTCGGCGGCTTGCCGTACTGGCGTGTCCAGCTCACCGCTACGTGCCCGATGTGCGGGTCAGCGTCCAACGCGGGCGCGTGGCGGTCGATCTCCGCTACCAACATCGCCTTCAGCCGCTCCGAGTAGGTCATCGACGCCATAGTACGCCTCTAGGCATAGACTTGCAATCCGCTCGGCAACGTCACCACCTCCATCGGCACGTACTGCCCGAGCTCCATGAGTCCGTAGCGCGACGCGTCCATCGCGTCGGCGTGGTGGTCGATGGGCGAGTCGGTCAGGTACATCACCTTCGTTGCCCCGTCACGCTTACCCGCCCAGACATACTGGCCGTATTCGGCGATCGTGCTCAGACAGGTGGGATCAACCGTCAGTGTCGGCCCGGCCATCTGCGGCTGTAGAAGCTGCTGCACGTACTTGATCCCGCTCTCCCGCTCCTTGTTCGCCGCGAAGGCGTGAAACGTCTGCGCCAGCGTTGCGATCGCTACGGGCTCGGAGCCATCACAGGCGACACGTAGCCGGTCCGGCCGAACGCGCGCCAATACAGCCCACTCGTGCAATCGTTCGCCCACGTCGCCCAGCGTCGCGCCAGGGCGGTAGAACTCGGCGTACTGATGCACCCTGCCCGATGGCAGTTTGCCTAGCAGCACCATCGCCGTGGGCGTCGCGCCGCCCCAGTCAACGCCTACCACGATCTCGTCGCAGTCGTACAGCAGGCACGGCGCCGGCTTGACGTGCGTCTGCCGCGTGAACATCGGGTAAACCAGCCCCTCGAACGCCGTGTACATCCCGAGCAGCTCCTGATCGAAGAACGGCGTATCATGGTACTTCGCCTCCAGCCGCTCAATGTAGCCTTCGGGCAGGTTGACGCGGTTGTCGTAGATCGTCGAGTGTACGACGCCGTACCCAGGCTTGCCGTCCATGCCCCACACGTCCAGCGTGTAGTCGTTGCCGCGCGGCGTCGTGGTGCACCAGACGCTGTGCCGGAACGTCGGATCGTCGGGGTACGGCAGGCGCACACGCCCGAGCGTGATATCGAGCGCCTCACCGCTCAGCATGGCGTTTTCGTCGAGGTAGGCGTCATGGAACTCGACCGCGCGAATCACGTCGGGGTCCGCCAGCGTGCGGAACATGAACTCCGAGCCGTTGTCGAGGCGCCAGACGTGATCGACCTTGTTTTCGGCGACGATACACCGGGGATTGAGCATGCGCCGTAACGTCCGCATCGTGCCGTCTCGCACCTGATCCCACGACGGCCCGGCGATCAACTGCGAGGTGCCGGGATAGGCGTAGCGCCTGATGATGGAACGCGCGCAGCCGGCGATGGTCTTGCCGCTGGCGATGCCACCTCGATAGAGCAGCACGGGCGACTCTGAGCGGCAAAACTGGTCTTGCTTCGGAGTCAGCCGGTACTCAGGGACCGAGGAGCTTGATCGGGATCGGCTTCTCGTCGCCGTTGTCGTCGGTGCCTCCCGTGACTTCGGTTCGGCTCGGCATCTTGCCGAGGATGCGGTCCGCCAGATAGATCGCCATCGTCGCGTTTGGAGGCTGCGAGTAGATGCGGGCGCCGCCGTCCTTGTTGTACTGCATGATCTGCACACCCGCTACCAGCTCGCGGATCGCCGGCACGAGGTCTTCGCGGGCGATCTTCTCAAGGTCCGCCAATAGCACGTTCGATAGCAGTTGCTTCGCGACCTTCGTCCTCTTACGCCCTGAGCCTGGCCGCGGGCCGCCGCGTTTTGGTTTTGCTGGTTCCGTGCCGTCCATAGCTTCAGCATAGGGCTCGCTCCCCCGCGCCGTCAACTCAACTTCCTCCCTGTACGCATTGACACGCTTGCGGCACTATGCGATACTGACTCTGTAGCTCGCCACTCGGCGGGCCGATAACAGGAGTGACCACATGAACCAAACCACCATCCGCAGCAACGATATCCCCGCCTGGCGCGCGAGCTGGCGGGCATCCTTCCCCGACCACGGCCTGAGCCTCAACCTTTGGCTTTCCCGCGCCATCGAAGAATGGATCGAAGTCAACGCCCTCGATGTGCTCGCCAATCTTCCGCCGAACGCAAAATCGAACATAACAGGAGTGAAGAAACCATGATCTTCCACGTCGCCGCCCTCATCCTCATCCTCGGCTCCGCTGCCGCCTGGCTGCTCTGGCAGCAGTGGTGCTGGTGGCGCGACGCCGGCCGCATCGGCAAACGCATCCGCCGCCTCGGCAGATGGGAATAGCCTATTGACAGGAAGCCGGGACGAGGCTTACAATCGTCCCGAATTCCACCCCGCCGCTGCTGCCTGTAACAGGGTGGAACGCCAGCGACGGGGTGGTTTTCATTTCCCCAGCAGAGTCGAAGGGGCTACCGACGCCACCTGACGCCCGTACCATCTTCGACAGAAAGACACGCACTCACCCGCTACGGCACGCCGGACTCCGGCTCTCTTGGGGAGGCGTTGCGGCGAGGCAGCACGTGGGCCAAGCCCACCACGGCCACAGCGCGGCGCGGTGCTCTACGGCCGCTCTCGTCATGCCGCAGCGCGCACAGCTAGGATGCATAGCTCAGCTCGATCACAACACACTCCGCGCGCTTCGTCGCCACCCGCTCCCGCCGCACGGCGATCTCGACGATCTGGCTATCGTCCTGATACACGCCGAGGTACGTCATGTCCCGGCCCGCCCGCATTGGCGCGCATCCGAGTCCATCGAACGTGGCTTTTAGGCCGGCCAGCGCATTGTCGAGATCGGAGCCGACGCCCGTCTGCCGCCACGTCACCCGCACCGCCAGCTCGCCCGTGAGAGCCGCCTGAGGCCGCCATCCCTGCTCTAGCGCACTCATGTACATCTCCGCCGAGTACGCCGCCCTCAGCCCGCTTACAAAGCGCGTCTGAGCGTGATTGCGGCGCAGCTTTGCGGGGGGTAAGGCGAAGGTAAGGGAGATCACAACAGCGACGCCGGGGGGGTGAGTTCTCCCGTCCAACGCACGAGCATCGCATCACCTAATGCCAGCATGAGCACGGGTATCGGAACGCAAACGCTGAGGCTCTCCCAGCGCTGCCCGTTGTAGGAGTTCGGTGACTTCGCGATCCGAAACCCGCCGAGACGCGCGCAGCCCTGAGCGTGCCAGTGCTTACCCATCGTCTCCCACGCCCGCCGCAAGGTGTGGAACGGTAAGAGATAGCACCGCTGAGACGGGATGAACGCGTACGCAATGTAGTCGCAGGCCAGATCCTTCCTCACCCAGCCGACCTTCTTAAGCCCCGCGAGCACCTGAGCAGGCGATCGAGCCGGACGAGCGAAGGGGCCGACGAACCCCGGCGGCAACCGCCCTCGCCACACTCGAAGCCGATCACGTGAAGCCGCTCAGGCACCGCGCACCTGCTCCACCAGCGCCGCCTCGATCTCCGCTTCCACAGCCGCGAGTTCGGCTTCGACTAGCACCGCCTCGTCGCAGACATCACACCATCGATCCGGCGGCCAGTTCTCGAGCGCGTTACACCCTCGCCCTGGGTCATCACCGACGCACCCGATGTCAGCTAACACGCCCACCTTTCCCTTCGCCCGCTCCCAGCGGCAGAGCAGGTCGAGGGCCGCATCCCACTCGGGCCACGACGCCAGCGCGGACATCAGCCTGATCTGCTCTCGCGCCTTCGCGCCATAGTCAGTTGCTCCAGTAGGCATCGTGCGCCTCCTGCTCTTTCTGCGCCTCGTATCGGTCAAGTGGGCCGCGCGGCGCGTTTGCGTGCGCTAGGTACGCCACAACTCGCTGCCGCTGGTACGCGATCAGTTGCTCGGCCTTACGGCGGAAGGGTTCCCAGCAGAGCGCACCGGGTATCTTGCCTTCGCATGCCTTTGAGGCTGCTAGGTATGCCGCGCGCATCAGCGGGGCGAGATCGTCAGTCGTGTCAGTCATCGCTTCACCTCCTCCCCCAGCGCCTCGGCAGCGGCGAGCTTTTCGCACCAGCGATCGGTACAGCGCAGCCGGGGTAAGCCGTCGTGGTGCCTGTGCTCCAGCGCCTCCATCCGCGCCTCCGCTATGGCGAGCATGACGGCTCGGCGAGTTTCCCCACCATCCCCTAATGCCGAGAATCGCGATGTCCAGTGTTTGATCACAATAGCCATCACCGGCTCGGCGGCGCGTTCCAGGCTCTCTAGCTCAGCGTCCATCGGTTACCTCCCGTGCCGCGGCGAGAGCGGCTTCGGCAAGCACCTCGATCTTCGGGTCATGTGTTATTGCATGCACCCTCTCCAGCGCCTCCACCAGCCGCGCCAGCAGCGCCTCGCGCTCTGCATCCGCCGCGTCGTGGGCGCAGACGCGTGTGAGCAGCCCATATCCCGGCAAAACGTCTGCCTCGAACAACATCTGCTCCACCGCGCCTAGCTCAGTCATCGTCTACTCCTCTCCCCGGCACACCGGGCACCACGCCCAGCGCGAAACCGGCCACGCCGCCGCGCACCGCAGCCCGCGCCATCGCTCGACGAACACGCACCCCTGCGCCTCCTCGCCGAGACACCCTTCCCGATGCTCCCTCGTCGCCGTCCCCCACCCGCATCGGCGGCACCGGCCACGGCCGGGATGGACGAGGGGCGTATGTTGCGCTTGGGTGGAACTTGTCATCGCGCTGTCCGCACGGCCAGGATCGCCGTCAACGGCCCCAACATGTGACAGTCGCCCTCGTCGAACTCGAAGCCGGACGACGTGATCATGCCCGACCCGCCACCGTGCAGGACGAACGGATCACGCTCACGCCCATCATGGCGCGGGGTCGGCGAGGTGTGAACGTACTCGTACGAGTCGATGGTGAACGAACTTCCTATCCACTTCATGCCAGCCGTCCGCCAGCAGCACCGCTACCACCTCCGTAACCTCTATCGCCAATGACATAACACTACTCCTTTCACCTTCGAATAACGTGTGGTGCCCTTAACGTGGTGTTCCACACCACACGTTCACGCGGAACACGTGTGGAACGCACCACACGTTCGCACCACACGTAGTGGTTTAAGCCGACTCTCGATCCGATCGAAGGCTGAAGAACACATGTTTACCGGCTTTCCGTTTCCCGAACCTCGCGTCCATGTTCAACATTCGTGATACCTCCGAGCGGTGTTTGCCGATGATCTCGCCTATCTCGCTCGCCGTCCCTTCGCCCACCGACAGGAGATACTCGCGGGCCTCCTCGACAGGACTCCGCGTCGCGGAGAGCATCTGTAGGAACTCGCCTCGCCCGGCCTGACGGACTCCGCACAATCCCAGGTCGTCGAACTCAAGCGCGAACATGAACGGCAACGCCGGCTTGCGGATGTCGTTCGCCTTCGTGATCTTCAGCCCGACCCCCATCGTGCGCCCGTCATCCTTGGCCTCCGAGAGCATCTGCACGCCGATGTCGATGCCCGCGTCGAAGTGAACCGAGCCGTAGATATGGCTTTCGTCTGATCTCGGGGTGTGGGCGAGGGCGTACCACGTCTCGCACAGCCCGTTCATTACGTCGATGATCCGGTTGACCGGACTGTTCTCGTTCAGGTCGCCAAAGCCAGCGCGCGAGATGGAGTCCAGATACGCAACCTCCACCTGGTGCTCCCGCACACCCTTGCGCGCGGCTTCGATGATGTCCGACAGGCTCTTGCCGCGGGCGTTCAGGAACAAGAGTGGTCGTGTCGGCTCAAGCCCGAGTGCGGTATTCACCTGCATCAGCCGTCGCCGCATGGACTCCCGGCTCCGCTCGATGTTGATGTAGAATCCCCGCCTTGGCCGCGAGACGCCGGGGAACAGGCTGTCGCAGCCCGCATCAACACTGACGGCCTTGAGGAGCGCGGTGTAGCTCTTTCCCCTTCCGGGGGGCGCGTAGAGCATCGTCCCACCGCCGCGGACGATGAACGGCTCCATCGGGAAGTCCTGCGCCTCGTCACCCCCGCCGCCTTCCATCTCCTCGGCAACAAACAGCGCCACCGTGGCCTCCCACAGGCCGGCGCAGAACAAGTCGAGCGCGTGCTTCATCTCGTACTGTGACCACACCTCGCGGACGATATCGCCGAGCGCCTTATAGGCGGAATTGGCCAGGCGCGTGCGGTCCTCATCACGTTCGACGTTGAACGATGTCCAAGCTAGCAGCACCTTGTCGAACGTGATGATCACCTTGGCGTGTACCCCCGTGCGTTCCTTTCGCACATCTTCCGCGTGGTAGAAGATCGCGGCACCGGTCGAAAGCGGGTAGTCCTTGGTGATTCGCACGCACGTATCCTCCCGTAGGCAGAAAAAGCCCGCCACGCCCGAAGAAGCTGCAACACTCCGGCATCGGACGGGCGGGCTTGATCTCAGGATTCAGTCGCCGGATGTGTTGCGCTCATATCGTACCATGCCCTGTCAACCGCCCCACTGCTCCGCCATCGCGTCGGCGATCCCCTTGAACGTCCTGCTCCGGTCCTGTGTCCTGGTAGGCGACGGCCCGAGTTTGTTCTGGCCGCTCGGCGTCTGGTTGCCATGAACCGCCTTCGCCACGGAGTCACCGGCACAGTTCGGGCAACCATACTTGCCAAGCGCGTACTCGAACCGCATCCCGCACTTGCACGCGTAGGTCGGATCGACAATCTTCGTCGGCACCAACGGCCAGAGATTCTTGAGCCAGAGGCACGTTGACTTGCTGGCATCCTCGCCGAACTGCCACGGCTGAAGGATCTGGTCTGGCCTCCGGTACGCCGACGAGATGCGCCCGATGGGGTTCTCCAAGGCGATCATGGGAATATCGTGCGCGATGAACCCTTCCCCCATGAGGTTGAGCACCAGCAGCATCGCCTCGTGCGTGTTCTCGTCGCGGCCCGGTACTCGCTTGTTCCAGTGAAGGCCGGACGAGCTGAGATACGTGCAGGGCGGATACGTCGCCCTGAATATGCTGACCTGGCCGCTCGCTCGGCAACAGGTCGCAGGACCAAGCGTCATGCCCCCGCGCCGCAAACGCATCGCGGACGATGCCGGAGAACTCACACGCTACCAACACGCGCATCAATCGCCCTCCTCCACGCCGTCACGCCGCCGCCCTGCTGACAGACGCGGCAGATCCACACCTTCTTTGCGTAGTCTACGTGCATCGACGGGTGCTCGTCGCCGTGGAAGGGGCAACGGTACGCCACCTGACGCCCGTACGGCTTGCCCTCGCCGCACACAGCCTCAACCTCGGCCCGAAAGTCGCGATCCGCCCAATCCCCCGCCTGCGGGTGCTGCGCCGCCCAGCGTCGTCTCTGTGCCCGGCGTTGGGCCTCTCGCTCGTACGCCTCGCGCGCCGCTCGCAGCAGGACGAGGAACGCATCCCCGTACGGCTCTCGCGCCGCCCGGCGAAGGCCAGCAAGCCATCGGGCAAACGTCACGTCGTCGAAGTCGCAGCGCAAGCCGTGCTCCGTCATCTTCCAGCCCGGCCCCCGGTAGGCGAGAAGCACCCCGCCCGCCCGCTCCGCGGCTGCCTGCCCGGCCTCGTCGCCGTCGAGGGCCAGCACGACAGGGGTGGCGTACCAGCAGACAGGAGCGACTTCCGGCGGGCCGTCGCCTGCCTCCAAGATGGCGTCCTGCACGGCCAGCCGCTCCACGTCGCAGGGGTCGAACACCCGCATCGGCGACCAGTGCCCGTGCCCCTCGTCGATCCCGTGCGCGTAGAGCGCATCCGAGAGCCCGAGCCGCACGTCGCCGTACCAGGTGCGAGGCTCGGAGATCGCGGCGTCAGCGGGCGTCATTCGCTCACCTGCCCCTCTACACCACTCTCGCCCGTTTCGCCGCCTGACGCGTGTGTTTGGGAGCGGCGTTGGAAGCCCTGTTTGCGGGCCGCGAGAGCATCCGCCTGTGCCTGCTGCGCCGCCGAGCGGTGTGCCCGATAATAGGCACGCTCCACGGGCGACATGACGCCAGCCCACCCACGGATCAGGAGCTTGCGGGCATACAGGTCGAAGTGCTCACCGCACTCCTCGCGTAACGCATTGCAAGCCGCGCAGTTGTCTGTCGCCATTACCCCTCCCGTGCGGCTTCCAGCTCCGCCAGCTCTTCCTCGCTGGCCGCGTGCGCGGCGATCCACTCGCAGAGCGCATCCCAGAGCGCCTTGCAGCCGCTACAGCGCCGGCCGAGTTCGACGCGCCCGCCGTGCGCTTGTTCGTAGAACTCATCCATCTTCCAGACGAGCGACGCCGCGTCCGCCGTCGTCAGCAACCCTTGTTCAGGTGTTCTCATCACCCCTCCGGCTGATCGTGCCAGCCTGTCGCCGTGCCCATCGCCGCCGCGAACCGTGCGGCAGAAGCCGACATCGCAGCCGAGTACGCCGAGTTCGCCGCCGAGTACGCAGCCGAGCGCGCAGCCGAGTACGCCGCCGAGTACGCAGCCGAGCGCGCCGCCGAGTACGCAGCCGAGCGCGCAGCCGAGTACGCAGCCGAGTCCGCCGAGTACGCAGCCGAGTACGCAGCCGAGCGCGCAGCCGTCAATTCATCTGTTGTGATCTTGCCGTTCGCAAACGCACGCGCGGCAGCGATTGCGGCCCACGAGTCACGATGCGCCTTCTTGCCCGTCCGCTTCTCCCACGCCTTCAGGCATCGCTCGGCTTCATCCGCCGCGTAGAGCCTCATCGCCCGCGAGACATCGAAGGTCTCCAGCACCGTCATCGTGCGAGAACAGCCCTTCGTGTCGTCCTTCGGCCCGTCGTCGTCAACTTCGACGATGGCCGCTATCGGCCCGTACAGCCATCCACCCCGCAACGCCGCCGCCCACGTCGGGCAGTAGTGGTAGCCGCGCCGGCAGAGCTTGAGATCACCCTTGATGCTCCGCGTCTCTCCCACTATCCAGGGGTTCTCGTTCCCGTGCGCCGAGCGCATGTCCTCAAGCAGAAACTTCACTCCGATCAGCTTGCTCATTTCACTCCTCCCACTCCTCGCCGCAACGGCGGCAAATGTGACTCTCGCACGGCTCCTTCTCCGCCAATCTTCCGCCGCGCGCAATATTGGCGATCTCGCGGGCCACGTCCGTCATGCGCCGCCCTTCGTCGCGCCCGGCGTGCGCCTGCTCGAGCGCGGCGGCGGGGTCGCTCGCCTTCCCAACGGCGGTGGCAACCTTCGTCCCCAGCGTCATCAGCGCCTGCTCCGCGTCGTCGCCGCACGCTTGCAAGAAGATGCCGAGAGCGGCCCTGTCGTAGATCGTCGTCTGCGACACGGGGCAGCCGGTCGTCTCCCTGATCAGTTCTGCGGCACGGGAGGTCCAGCCCATCCCGTACGCCCCGTACCTGGCGCGGAACTCCAGCGCCGCGCGGGCCTGCATGGCGATGCCCTGCTTGCCGAGCCGGTCACCGTCCGCCCACAGGTCGCACAGTTCGAGATCGGTGGTCTCCGTGCGGGTGACGGTGCCGCCACCTGCGATCACGTAGGAGAAGCCGCCGTCGCTGTTCGCGGTGGCGACGATGGTCTTATTGTGAATCCCGTCGTGGCACGAACGGCAGAGGGGGATGTGGTGGAAGTGCTCGGCGTCGTCGAGGGACGTGCCGCCGGAGCCCTTGCCCTGCGAAAGATCATGGAGCCTGCCGTGATGGGTGTCGTCCGCGACCCTGCCGCACACTGCACAGAACTCAACCAGTTGCGATGTCATCGCGGCTTCCGGTGCTGTGCGGCGTTCGCGCACGTTGCGAAGTGGCTCAGTCGGAGCGAGCCCTTGCCCGCGCAGAGCATGCACGGCACGGGCGCTTCGCCCAGCCGCGCCTCGCAGGCCTCAGCCGTTTCCAGCGTTCCTTGCCCGTTCTGGATCGCCAGCACGCCCTTAACGCCGTAGGCCAGCCGCTTTCGCGCCAGTTCACAGTATTCGGCGCTGAGTTCGATGCCGATCGCCTTACGGCCGAGTTGCCGCGCGACCTTCAACGTCGTGCCGGTGCCCGCGAACGGATCGAGCACCGTGCCGTCAGCGGGGCAGCCCGCCTTGATACAGCGTTCGGCCAGCTCGTCCGGGAACACCGCGAAGTGCGGCAGCGGTGACGGCTGCGGGACCAACAGCCAGTAGTTCCGCATGTTGGCTCCGCCCGCCTGTTGCTCCGGCTTCGTCATGTTGTCCCATCGGTCGTTGAATCCGCCGTGTCGCCGAGAGTGACCGCGCTGCTTGTCAGGCTTGCGGATGCCGTTGCGCTCGACGGTGGGGTTGCCGTTGAGTCCGTCCCGCTGGCGAGCCTTTCGCGCCTCGATGGTGTCGTTGTACGCCGAACTGGACAGAGCCGTTCGCACCGCATCGCCGTCGTAGAAATACCGAGCCTGCTTCGACAGCAGAAACACCTTCTCCGTGGCCGAGGTCGGACGGTCGCGCACGCTCTCAGGCATCGGTGCCGTCTTGCACCACGTAATCTCCGACCGCAGATACCAACCGTCCGCCCGCAAGGCGAACGCCACCATCCACGGCAGCCCGATCAGGTCTTTCGGCTTGAGCCAGTCACATGCAGCCGTAAACCGTCTGCTGACATTCGTTGCCGCCGCTTCGCGGGCCGTTTCGCCAGTGCCGGGATAGAGCACGCCGACGGACTGACTGCCCTTATTCGTCGCCTGCTTGCCGTCGATCGGGTTGCCGCCCTTACCACTGCCCGCGTAGGCGTCCCCCATGTTGAGCCAGAGCGTGCCGTCGTCACGCAGCACGCGCCGCACCTCACGGAACACGGCCACCAGCGCCGCGACGTAGGAGTCAGGCGTCGGTTCTGCACCGATCTCCTCCACGCCCGCTTTGTACGCCCGCAGCCCCCAGTACGGCGGGCTGGTGACGCAGCACGACACCGAGGCGTCAGGCAGCGTACGGAGCACCGTCAGCGCGTCGCCTTTCATCATCTTGCCGTTCTTCGTCTCGATCCATTCGATCTCGGCGTTGCAGCTTCGGCAGTTGCTCATTTCGCCCTCCCTTCTCTGCTAGCTAGCTCAGCCCGCCTTTGCGAACAGAAAGCCGAAACTGCGCAGTACGAGCGGCATCGGACGCTCTCGCCCGTGCGCTCGATCACGTCGAACCACTTGGCCGGATCGCCGCCCTTCGGCGTGCGCTGCAAGGCTTCCATCTCGGCTTCGTCCGGGGAAGCGCAGAGCTTCGTCGCCTTCGTATTGCCAATCTTCGTCAAGGCGTACACCGTCGGCTTCTCCCAACGCTCCTCCGCCGTGCAGGGCGTCACGTCGCCCGCCGCCGCCTGCTGGTGCAGGGCGATGCGCTCGGCGAAGAACGCCCGTGTCTCGTCGTCGCTCCACATCGGGACGGGCAGCGTCTCCGCCGCCGTCGATGGGTAGGCGTCCTCGCCGGCCTTGTTCTTCGACCAGTCCCGATACCAGGGCATGATCTGGAGCTTGTTCACCTTGATGCCTGCTCCCCGGCAGAGCATCGCGTATCCGTTCGTCTGCGCGACCCACTCCGGCTTAAGCCCGTCGATGGCGCTCCACACCGAGGTCCGCTTGATGTCGGTGAGCGTGCCGTTGTCCAGCACGTCGTACTGCCCCGTCAGCGTCCAGCCCGCCAGGTCCGTCTCGTGGCGTTGCTCGTACGAGACGCCAGGGCGGGCGAGCCGTTCGCCGTGAAGCTGCACGAGAAGATGCACCATCTGCCCGTCCATCATGTAGAGCCGGTCGGCGACATCTTCTTCCAGCTCGTCCCAGTGCTGGCGTTCGAGCCAGAGCGCCTGCGCGGGTCGTAGCGCCTGCGTCACGCTGATGCGCCCCGGCTCGTAGCGCGGGTGGTCGTCAGGCAGGGAGACGAGATCGACGAGGAACTGCGGGAGCTGGCTGCGATTCGTGAGACGCATCACTTCCACGCGCTCAGGACTTCTTCGCCCGAGTCCTTGTCGATGTTGAACCACGCGCCCTTGCCGCACTTGGCGTCGCGGCATTTATAGTCAGGTGCCTTCGGCGACTTCTTGCTGCGCCGGTTATCCCACACCGGCCCTCCGCAGGCGCCGCAGGCCACCGCATCCGGCTCGGCCTTCGCGCCAGCGACAGCCGCGACAGCAGCAGCCTTCGGCGCGGCGGCGGTGTAGTTCTGGTCGGCGAGGAACTGGCAGAAGCCGTTGAGCTTCACCCCGATTTCGCCGAAGTCTCCCTCGATGGTGACGGCGACAGCGAAGCCCTCGCCGCTCGTTGCTGTTATGGTCGCGATGCACATAGCTACTTCTCCTCCCCACCCTTCGCGGCGGCTCCGATGGCGGCAGCCAGTTCGCAGTTTTCTGCCGTACATGGGCTGTCGAAGTCACAGCACCATTGATGGTGCTTCTGCACGACGCTGATCAGCGCGTCCCGCTGGCGCTCCAACGCGGCTTTCTCATCTATCAATCGCTGGATGTACTTGGAGTCGGAGATGTGAATTCTGTTTAGGTGCGTGATACGCATCTCGGCGTCGGCATAGGCGGCATCACGCTCGCGGGCGACTTCGCGTATCAGGTCGGCATGGAGCGCCAGCGATGGGCTGAGTTCGAGAAAGACGTTCAGGGCGCTCTCCATCGCCCCCACCTGTGGTGCTGTGTCGGTCATGGCTTTGCCTCCAGATCACGGCGACAGCCATCGCCGGGTGTGGATACCCGTCCGGGGGCCGCCCCCGCGTCTGTAGCACGGGAAAACCGGGCAGCACCCATGCTTTTCGCACGTACCGATAGTGCCTGAGCCTGTAGTTGCTGGGCCTCTGAACGGTGCGCCCGCATGTAGGCCCGCTCGACTGGCGACATGACACCCGCCCAGCCTCGAATCAGCAGTTTCTTGGAGTAGATCAGGAAGTGCTCACCGCATTCGTCCCGAAGGTCGTTGCACGCCTTGCAGTTGCAGGTCATCGCCACCTCCCAGGCTCGTCCGTGACCGGCGGCAGGTCGTCGATCTCGGGGCGGGTTAGGCGGTCCTCGAACCAGACGCACGGGCAGCCGTCGGCGAGGCACCCGCCGTAGAGGTCGGCGCGCCCCGTCATCGTGCGCGGCAGGCACGGGTGCTGCGCCGCCGCGTGCCCGCACCGGCACTGCATCGCCCGCTCCCGCGCCCAGCGCGCTTGACGCTCTTGACTGATCTCCGGGGATTGTTCTACGATAGCCATATCTTCGCCCCTCCTTCTCGTGCGACGCCCCCGGACTTCACTCCTCCGGGGGTTTCGCTCTATCCCTCGGACTCCTGATAGCCGAAAGGCACATCACCCTCGGCCATCACTGTTGCAGTGATCTCGATCGACATCAGGCAGGCGCCCTCGATCATGTAGGTGACTTCGGCATCGACCGAGCGGCCCGTATACTCCCCGGCGTCCTTGTCATCGTCGTAACGCTCGTCGTCGGGATACCACTCGCGCAGCCGCAGTGTGTCGCCGACTCGATAGTCACGGTCGTTCATGCGTAACTCGAACGACTTGATCCCATCTCGCAAGGCAGCGAATTGTTCCGGCCAGCACTTCAGTTCATGTATCGTCATCGGCTATCTCCGCCGGGCCGCGTTAACCCGGCTGCTCTCGTTGTGGCAGACCCGGCAGATGCGGAACACCCGCCCCCGCCGCCCCATCTGGTAGATCGTGTTGTCCTCGGTGTAGGCGTGACCATGAAGGCAGCGATCCACCCGCTGTACCTGCTGCTGCTCCATCCACCGTCGGCGTAGCTCGATCTGTCTGCTCATGTGCCAAGCTTAACATGACAGATGGCGGCGCTGTCAAGCGGTTTTGGCGCTAATTTACGCGCGAGCGCAAAAAGATTCTGGCTACAGCGGCGGAGCCGACGCGCGCACCTGTTCGTCCGTCATCGCCGACGTGAGCATAAAGCTCGCGCCGAACACGCCCGTCAGCAGGCGGAAGTGGCCGAAGCCCGCCTCGTGGTAGCCGGGCGTGCTCATGCCCCGCGAGAAGTCGCCATTCGCGCCACGCCAGTCCGCGCCGGCCGCCAGCCCCACCTTCGCCCGCAGCACCGCCTCTGACGCTCCCAACAGCCGCCCTTCGGCGATGGCGATCACGCCGTCACTCGCTATGACCGTCGGCCACGGCCCGGCAGCCATGTGCAGCGCCTTGCCGGGCGGCAGGGCGAACGAGTAGGAGCCGTCCGCTTCGCGCACCGGCGCCACGTCCTGGTACCCGGAGGTCGTGTCCGGGTTCGACTGCACGCGCCACTGCGGCAAGCCGTCGTAGATCGTCGCCCAACTCGATCCGCTGTGATTCAGCAGCGCCAGCCGCCGCAGGTTGAAGCGCACCGCGCCGACGCCGCCGATCTGCGAGGCGTCCGGCATAACGACGAGCCACGGAGCGATCGTCGAGCTGTCGCCGGGCCTGACCTTGTTGCTTTCCGTCCCGTGGATGCCCCAGGCCCACGTCGGCAGCGGCGGAGGAAGATTGATCTGATGCGGGAGCCGCCGGTCGCCGCGCGTGGCGATGGCCTGCTCGATACCCCCGACGGGCTTCGGCGCTGGGTTCGGACCCGGAACCTTCTCATGGAACATGCTCGCGGCGATTGAGAGGTCGAGGATCGTGACCGTCCCGTCCATATCGATGTCCGCGGCCTCAAGCCGGGAGACGCTGCCGTCCTGGTTGCGGTCGCGCGGGTCGGGAGTCATTTCACCACCAGCGCATCCAGCTCCGCGCCCGTCATGGCGCGGGTATGTTTACCGTACAATGCAGCCCAGATGGCGTCATCCACCGGGTAGGCGACCGGAGCCGCGCCAAACTTGCCGACGATCCACGTCTGCGCTCGATCGATGCACCAAACCCTCTCGGCTGCCATGTCGTCCTCCTGTAACTCCGCGATCAGTGCGTCCCACGGGAACCCCGCGCCGGGGTCGCTCCGGTTGTTCGCCACCTCGTAGTGACCGATGATGTGCTCTCGGTCGAGCGGGATGCCGTAGTGCTCGCAGCGGTCGCGCACGAGCTTAACCAGCGCGTTCCACTGCGCGGAACCGACGATCAGCGTCTCCTCGATGTCCGCCGCGTACCCCTCCACTTCAACCGATAGCGTCTGCCGGTTCAGGCTGATGGCCGGATCGGCCCATGCCGGGTACGGCTTGCCCAGCACGCCGTTCGCTATGGCCGCTGAGCCTTCGCTCACGCACTGAAACACCTCGCCCATGTAGGAGACGAAGTAGTGCGTGCTCCCGGCCCTGTCAGGGTGCTCCTGAGCGAACCAGTGCGGCGTTGCGGGGTAATCGTCGGCAGGCTCTTCCGGCGTGTGGATCGCAAACCCCTTCGGCCAGTTCGGCGGTCCCATGATGTTCGTCGGGTGCGCGGGGAAGTCGATAGCGCCTGCGTAGTCCGTCACGTCGCCACCTCCGGCCGCACAGTGCGCCATCGCAGCCAGCCGCGCACATAGAGCACACCGAGAATCAGCGCCAGCGGCAGCAGTCCGTATGCGCCCGTCAGCAGATCAAACACGATCCACAAGAGTTGCGAGAGAAGGCCCGAGGCCGAAGCCCACATCGCGAGTGCCGCCGAACCGTGCGTTTGAAGCCCGATCGTCAGCGTCGTCCAGATCATGAGTACGATCGAGATCACAAGTACGTCGTTCATCAATCCACCTCACCTCGCATCGTAGCGATAGTAGACGCGGCTGCGCGGCGCGAGCTGGATCGCCCCGCGCTTCGCGCTCCGCAGCTTCAAGCTGCACATCGAGCAAAGCAGGGGGTGGCGCATCGTCGCCATCTGCCGCGCCGTCACGGGCTTCACGTCGCCGCACGCGCCCGGATGGCCGGTGCAGCCAGTACAGGAGCAGAGGCGTTCGACGAGGGGTTCAGTCATGCGAGCAGCCTCAGCGCGACACGGGCACCGCAGGAGTAGCACAATCGCGTGCCATTGCAGTCATCTTCCAATTTACACTGACAGTAGCACGGCGTGGTTGGGCTTTCACAGTCGCAGATCGCCCGCCCGACAAGCTGCGCGATGCGGATGAGTTCGTTGAGGGCGGCGTCGAACTTCTCGGCATAACTGAAATCATGCGGCTGTGTTGCAGGATTCGCGGCCCACGCGAGTTGATAGCCCGTATACGCTAAGAGCGCACCCTTCACCGCCTCGCGCGCAGCCGCCAGGGAGGGGTGCTCAGTCATCCGCTCCCCGTCCCTGTCACCGGCTGCGGCACTTGCAGAAGCTGGCGAACCCAGCAAGCCTCACCGTCGATGGGGTCGCCCGTCCGCGCCGTGTGCTGCGCCAGTGCCTGCGGCGTGGCCTCGCGCGTGCTCTCCGCTTCGATGCGGTACATCTCGCGCGAGCCGTCACGGCGCTCGATGCAGATTTCGTAGGTGTTCATTGCTTTAAACGTGTCAGTCATCAGCACTCCTCCACGCGGGGCGTTCGTGGCGGGCTCCCCGGATCAACTTTGTAGAGTTGGCCGTCGATCATGCGGTACACACCGTTCCCCTCCCACGGAGAGGCTACTGACTGCGTGGTGAAGAATCGCACGGCGGTTCCGCAGAAATGAACGCAACCAACCTGGTAGCGCCCATCGCACTTGAAGCACGCCAGCCACGGGCCTCCAGCGGTCGTTGATTGTGGTGAGATCACAGCCCCTCCCAAAAGCACACGGGCCACCCCGACGTTGTGCCCGCGTTCTCTGGCCCGATCATCCTGATCCATCGCGCCACGTTGCCGCCGGTCTGGTACAGGTCGAACGGGTCTCCGCCGCCCGCCTTGCGCCAGCTCTCAGGGTCGAACTGCGCGACACTGAGATAGCCGTTCGGCCCGTCGTACCCGTAGATGTTGTTCCATGAACTCTCACAGGTCACCACGTCCAGCATGTGCGTCAGCTTGTCGAACGGCCCTCCTGCGTCGCGGTAGCCGTCGATGAAGAGCTGGCGAGTGGCCAGAACAGGCCGCACTTCATGCACGACGTTCCCGCTGTTGTTGTTGCCGTGTACCTGTGGGTGCATGGCCCCAAAGTAGGTCCAGATGGCGGCAGCTTCGTCACCTCGAACTGCGTCATCGCCTCCCGCGAGCGTTCGTCCGTCGGCTCCAGCCATGCCCGCTTGGTGGTGAGACGCGGCAGCATCTTTCGCCACATCAGGCGGATCTGGATCGGCCCGATGCGTAGCTGCCGAACTCGGCACCACACCGGCACTAAGTCTTGTCGCATCGCTCTCCGTTCGGCCCGGCGCATCCAGTTGTCTACGATCTGTAGACGACTGGCCGAGCAGCGTTCCCAGAGCAAGCGAGGCCGATACACACAGAATCGCGGCCAGCTTGCCAACACACCTTACGCTGTCTCCTGTTCGCTCATCTCACTCTCCTCCAATTTCGCACTTAGTGTAATTTTCGGCGGCAGCGCTTGCATGAACCGCGCCACCGCGTGCGGGATGCTCGTCGTCAGCGCGACGATGTGCCCCTCGCGGTCTTCGACGCAGATGACGCCGTTCGGCGGCTCACTCGCCGTCACGCCCTTGTAGCTGTAGACGTGCATCCAGTTACCTCCTTGACGAGAAGGTGCTTGCCGGTCTGTGTCGTGCTGACATGCACCCACCCGCAAACTTTGAAGCAATAGCCGGGGTTCAGGCTGGCAACCTTTTTCGGGTCAATATACGTGTAGAGGCGATCCGGACCCCACTTCGCGAACGCCATGCGCTCGGCCTCCATGATGATGTCTGACGAGAGCCGATCCGACTCGTTGCGGAAGATCGCGTTGTTGTAACCCGTCTGGCCGTCCATACGCATCTCGGGGTCCGGGAACATCCAGACGAAGAGCACTGTCGCGTCGGCGTTGCGGAGCACCAATTTACGCCCAGAGTAGGCGAACTGTTTGGCACCTGGCGTGCGGCGGCTGTAGTGGCGGTCGGCGAGTAGTCTGCACTCTTGGTCGAAGTGTGTTGTCCGCACCAATCCTTCACCCACGATGCCCTTCATCAGCACCACCCGCTACCTCCTCTCCCAATTCTTCTGCTCGGCTACGTCCGGGCCACCACCGTAGGCTAAGCGCACGGGCGCTGTCAACCACCTGGACCGCCATGTAGGCAGTCAATGTCAGGAGAAATGCTGTGCCTGCATAGACCAGCATGACGAGGCCGAGGGTCCACGCCGCCGCCATCACGGCGATGGGCGCTTGCCGAACACGACGGCGACAGCCGGGCGCACCGCTGCCGCGCCGAGAGCGATCACCCACGCCTGCCAGTCCTGCGGCGACACGGGCGCGGAAGTCGTGGCGATGACGAACGCCGCGCCCCCCTGCAACGCCGCCCAGACCAGTTCTACCGGCTTCAGCTCGTAGCTGAACAGCCCCACGTTGAATACCAGCTTCTTGAGCATGTGAACCTCCCCTACTTGACGATCCTGTTGAGCGCGAATAAGGAGAACGGCGCGAGCGCCATGACCGTCGCGACGATGGCCAGTAGTTGCGCCCGCATCTGCTCCAGCTTGCCGATCCGTCCGTTCTGTTTGCCGACGTGCGCCGAAAGGTCGTTGATGGCGGTCGTCACCTGCATGAATCCGCCTTCGATCTTGCCTTCCAGCGCCGTGAGACGGTGTTCAAGCTGCACCTCATCAATCGCCATGCCTGCGCCTTTCCTGCTACCGGCTTCGGTCGGTGAGCCGCCACGACAGGCCGGGCCGCTTCGTCGGCGGAAACGGCTCGCCCTTGACGCACGTGCACTGGTTTCCGTCGGCGTCAGTGTACTGGCCCGAGACGGGCACCCGCTGTCCGGGCCGGTAGCGCAGCCAGCGCCGGATCACAGCAGCTTTACCATGGTCTTGATGCGGTTCTTCTCCGTTGCCGTCAGCTCCACGAACACGTCGCCGCCTCCGGTGAGGATCAGCGCCATCTTCATCAGCGCCGCCGCCGTGTTCCTCGATACCTGGTCCGGTGCCGTCCACGCCATGATGAGCCCTCCTTACGCTAGATAATACCGCCTGCCAAGCCCATCAAGGCAGGCTGCTGTGCTGATGCTACCGGGAACGGCTGCCAGTTCGCCTCGTTGGCGTTCACAGCCACGTCCATCCAGATCGCCGACATGCGCTCGCGCGTGTTACCGCCCGAGCCGACGACTTTCACCCCCGCCTCCAGCGCATCGACCTGAGCCAGCGTCCACCCCGTGCCACCCGGCACGTCGTTGAATACGAGGTTGCCCGCGTAGGGCCAGCTCATGTACGTCAGGGTGGCCGTGCTGCCTGACTTGTTCCCCTCAAGCTCAGAGAGCGTGCCGTTGTAGATGATCGCCCACGGCGCGTTCCCCTTCGTCGAGTCGCCGGCGTTCCACGCCTGCACCATCAGGAAGTACGGCAGGTCGTTCGCCGTGAGCGCCGACATGGCCGAGGTCTGCCGCTTGGTGTAGGCCGAGCCCACCGACAGGTGGTTGCCGTCCGCCGTGTCGGTGTCGCCGCCGCTGATCGTGTACGTGGTGCCGTCAGGTGTAGTGGTCGCCAGTTCGTCCCAGTTGGACTCTGCGGGGTTGGCGAGCCGCGCTGTGCCGCCCGTACCAGCAGCCGTACCGACGGTGCCGTCCAGCGTGAAGTTGTTGGCATCGACGACCTGTACGTTGTGAATGCCGTTGGCGTTGAGGTTCAGGCCGTGACCAGCGATCTCTATGTTGTTGTTGTTCGCGAAGCCGTGCCCGACGGCGTTGATGCTGATCGGCGTGGCGTTCGTAGAGGACACGACGGTTACCGCCGCCGCGCCGTACGGCCTGCCCGCCCAGTCGCCATAGGTGCCGTCGCCGGTAGGAGTCAGCCGCCTGATCGTCGGCTTGAGGAGATCAGCCGCGCCGTCCTCGAACGCGCCGTACAGCGGGCCGAAGTAGACCTCGCAGCCGCGCGAGCCCGCCGCTCCAGCGTTCACCTCGCCGTACTGGACGCCGGAACGCGACTTGTCCTCCTCGGGCCGTCCGGCAACGTCGATGTCTGTTGCCACGAACGCCCCGGTGGAGTCGTACAGCCGGACGATGTGGTGGTAGGTCGAGCCCTCCTTACGGATCATGTGCTCGATGTAGTACCAGGCGTTCAGCGTCATCACCGTGACGCCTGTCGCGATGAGCGACAGCGTGCCCGATGACACAGCGCCCGACCCCCAGAACTCCAGCTTCCCGGCGGTGTTCAGCTTGAACGCCATGAACCCGATGGTGTCGCTCTGGAAGACGGGCGATGTGATGTAGTTGATCACGAGGATCGTCGTGGACGGGTGGGCCGTCGTGTGCTTCATCAGGTGGACGTAGCGCGTGATCGGGATCGTGCCGAGCGTCGGGTTTGGGTTTGCCGCGTCGGACAGCCCGGTGAGCAGCGCCAGGCTGAGATACGCCGCCTTGTTGAAATCGAGCTTCAACGCGTACGTGCCGTAGGGGGGAGTCTGCCCGGTGACCAGCGAGGAGTCGGCGGAGAGCGCGTAGAAGCCCGCGCTGCGATAGGCTGCCGCGGCTCCCTTGTGCCCGAAGTTGTCGAAGCTCTGGCAGACCAGCCCCTTCTTGACGATGGGCGCGGTCACAGGAGCACCCCGCTAATGTCGATGCGGTCGAGGTCGATCTGCTTCAACGTCCCGGTGAGGTGCATGCCGTCATCTGCCGCAACGGCCCCGAAGTTGTTGACGAGGAACCGCCGGAACGCCGGGATCGACGGCTCGACGTAGTACCTGCCGGTGTAGGTGAGCATCCCGCGCGATGCTGCTTCCACGATCGCGGCCTTGCACAGCCGCACGATCACGCGGGCCTTCACCAGCGTCATGTTGCCGACAAGCGTCGGGTAGAACCACACGAAGTCGAAGCCCTGCCCCATGCCGTGATCGTCCATGCGGCATCGCACGAACGCCACGATGTTGCCGCCGATCTGCGACAGCATCCACACCTCGGCGGGATCGGTAACACGCAGCGTCAGCGTCTCCACCGCGCCCGTACGCTGCCCGGCGGGCATCAGCGCCACCAGAGCGGGCAGGTCGGCGGTGGTGGCAAGTCGAAAGGCCATCAGGACTCCTAACTCGACAGCGCCGTGACGCCGTACTCGATCACCACGCTCACCAGCTCCAGGCTCGCCGCCCAATCGTCAGCGGCATCGGCGGTCGTGCGCGAAATGTCCCAGTGGATCAGCTCACCCGCCGCTGCTCCCGCGATCGTCAGCGCGGCAGAATCCGCCGTCTTACGCAGCTCGTTGTTCGCCGTCGCCACGTCCGTCACAGTGATCCCCGTGCCGAACACCGAATCGATCACCTGTCCGTCGCCGTAGCTGGTGCCCTTCAGCGTCCATGCCACGCCATCAGACGACGAGCTGACCCAGCCCGTCTTGCCGTACCACCACACCCGGAATGTCACCGTGCCGCCGTCCCAGTTGTCGGGCATCGGGTGGTGCAGAAAGGCGTGCTGGTCGGAGGTGTTCAAGAACGCCAGCGAGAAGATGTCGTGCTTCGTCGTGGTGCCGATCTCGGCCTTGGCCGCGGCCGTCGCGCCCGCCGTCGTGGTCGGCTGCCACCCTTGCAGCAACAGGGTTTGCAGGAGCCCTGAGGTCGTGATCACGCCGTGCGCGAGCGTCCCGGCCTGCGCGCCGCTCGAAGCGTGCGTATGATCTGCCGACTCCAGCCGATACCCCGTGTGCGGGTCAGCAGCGGCTACGTGGGCTTCGTTGTCCGATTGCAGCTCGGCCAGCGCGCCCTCTACGTCCGTCGCCGTGAAGTCGGCGGCGGTGTCGAGGATGCTGATGGCGCTGGCGTCGTGCGCGTCCGCCGTGTCGGCCAGGTGCGTGGCGTTCACGCCCGCCAGCTCGTACGCCAGCGTCACGTCGCCCGCGCCGTTGTCCGTCAGGCTCGTGTTCGGCACGCGGATGATGGTGACGGCCGTATCGATCGGCGCGCCATCGATCTCCTGCACGGTGAGCGGCGAGCCGCCACCACCCGCAGCGCCGGCAATGACGATGAGCGCCCCGGACTTCGTGAGCGTGATGTTCGACCCGGCCTTGATGCCGAGGCCGAGCCCCACCAGCACGTCGGAAGCGTTAAAGGCGGTGAGTTCGTTGACCGCGCGCGTGCGCTTCGACTGCGAATCGCGGAAGACTTCGAGTTTGCGGATACGGCGCTCGGCCTCTTCGAGCGTCAGCATTAGACGATCCCCCTAAACAATGGGCGGATTCTGCACGCCGAGGTACCCGCGCTCAAGCTCGGCCGGCTGTGGCTGCGCGGTGATGGACGTGACCCGCGGCCTACCGGCAACGCGCCCCTGAGCCGCCGTCAGCGTCCAGCCGATCGCGAAGCGCCAGTAGCGGCCCCGTACAGCCGGATCTCCCGGCACAACGGCGGGGAGAGTGTTCCACTCGGCGAGCTTCTGCCAGGGCGTGCCGTCCTCCGTGCGCCCGTACAGGTAGCCCGTCGCGTTCCACTCGGCGCCTTCGATGCGGATGTCCTCAAGCCGCACAGATGCGCCAATATCGCGCGTCGACAGTTCGACGAGGCCGCCTAGAGACGGCGTGGTGTAGGAGTTGCTGAGGATCGGCCACGCCGACGCGCTGATCTGTTCAACCACCGCCGTTGTAATCGCGAGGATCTGCGTCTTGCCGATAAAGATGATCGCCCGATCATCGTTTCGTGACGCGCCACCGATATTCGCGTACATGGCGATCCCGATCTCGTTCGGCGTGCGGAGAGTTCCCATATCAAACACGACATGTTGGCCCGTCTCCGTCACACGCGAGAGCAGCCAATGGGGGAGGCCGCCCGCTCGATCCAGTCCTTCCTCTACGAGGTCGGCGGAGAGACGTGGGCGCCAGGGCAGGACTTCAACGGCCTTGAGCGCTGTGCCCGCCGCGAGTAGCACCGACACTTTGAGCCGCATCCAGTACCGCGTCTTTGCCGATCCGACTGTCAGCTCGTGCGGCACCCACCCCAAATCCGTCACCGGATCTTGCGCTGTTTGTCCCGCCCATAACAGCCAACCCGCACGGTTCAGCGGGACGGGAACAGCATCAGCGGTTAGGTCGAGCGCCGATACCGACACCCATGCCGTGCCGTTCCAGACATCCATCGCCAGTCCAGAAGAGATCGTGTTAGCGGTCGAAACATCGAGGTAGACGCCGACAAACGGCTGGGGGTGCCCGATCACGAGCCAGTCGTTATTTGCGGCGGTATCCAGCGCGCCCACGGCAACCACCGTCGTCGGCGAGCCGTCCGACGCTTCGGTGGAGTAGTCCGTATACGTCGCCCCGTCCGTCGTCTTGCCGACATCGACACGTTTGGCCGCCTCACTCGCGCTCGTCGAGCCTGTGCCGCCCGTGCGCTGCCGCTTCGCGCCGACCTGCGTAGCCAGCAATCCCCAGTGCCCATAGCCGCCCGCCGCCGCAATGACTTGCGTGGTGGTGTCCTGGTCGGGCGTCGCGTCCATCGGAATCAGGTCGTACGTCGTGAGCGATTGCCCGTCCCAACGCACCGCGCCGCCCGCGCCCAGCGCGACGATCAGATCGTTTCCCTCGTACCAGTACCGCTTGCCGTTGTCCGGGTGGCGGAAGTAGCTCATCCACCCCGCCACGGGCACCCACGCGGAGATCGACAGGTCGTAGATGAAGATGCCTTCGGGCTTCAGGCCAATGGGGATCTTCCCCGTGCCGTCCGCCACGATGTTGTTGATATGCGTGCCCGCAAAGCCGACGATGGTCGCCGTCGGTTGTGCGGCCGTGACGGGGTTCGTCCCGGCAGCGATCTTCCCCACCGCCGAATTCGCCGTGCCGCTCGTCGGCGTAAACGTCACGTACAGGTCGCCGTTCAGGCTTAACAGCTTGTCGCCGTAGACCGTCGCGGCAGTCGCCAGCACGGCCGCGCGGGTACGGTATTGCAGCTTGTTCGCGGACGCGCCGCCGAAGCCGACGTAGTAGTAGGGGATACCCGCGCCGTTGTCGTGCAGTTCGGCCGCTGTTGCCAGCACCGTGCCCGCGCAAGCCTGCTCCAGCGATGCGGTGCCCGCTTGAATCTTGTAGATGTTCGACTGTGCGGACGTGGAGTTGCCGACGAACAGAACGATCGGATTGCCCGAAGCGTCTTCCCACTCGCGCCCACCTAGCGGCGCGTCGCGAGCGCCGCCATACGTCATCGAGATAATCCCCAGCCCCGGCCCGACTTCGCCCGTCAGGCGCGGCTCTACGTTGCCGTAGGCGCGGCTGTAGCTGTACGGCAGCGTGTCGAAGCGCGAACGCCGGGCGTTGCCGTACCCGTCGGACAGCGACTCGAATATCTGGATGCGGGGGATTTCCGCCACGGACTCATCTCCCTACACTCGCGAAAGGTACGGCGAACTGCGCGTCGTCACCTGCGGCTGCTTCGGCTCAGGGCCGAGCAATTCATCCCACGCGGCG
>CXWL01001528.1_pt1 | contig 36384 bp, 34 predicted proteins | sample 590931 | NCBI WGS metagenome assembly CXWL01 (sample SAMEA3498368, study PRJEB10139) | groundwater metagenome | biome: water well; material: biofilm material | place: Germany | collected 2015-04-27
CAGTACCGCTTGTTTCTTGTGGCATTTCAGTTGCTTGGCACGATAGATGACGGAGCCCTGCTGAATTGATGCCTACTCAGCGCGCCAAAGGATTTTCGGTTTAGGCAGGGAGGTGAAACACTATGGCTCTCATTCTGGCATCGCCGATCGGACCGTCTCTGCCACCGAGAGACCTGCCCAACAGGATAGTCAAATAGGCTGTCCAGCAAGGCCGCAGCAAGCGAAGCGGCGACGCGTACCCTTGTGGCCCGTGGAGCCGCTTCGCGCAGCGAGCACGCAGCTGGTGGCCTGTTTCACCATCCTGCTAGTAGTCGCCGGCGAGATAAATGGCACCGGTAGGTTGTGGCCGTCCACCCTCCGGCTCCAGGCTGACGGCGAATTTCGTGAGGCTGTCGGGATTGGGTACATTTCGCACGACCAAGTGTGCCTTCTCCCCTGGGTCGGTTCGGAACACGCCTGCGCTCATGGGTTTATCGTGGATGGCCCAGAGTTGATAGGTTTTCCCCTGTGGTGGGGGTGGCAAGTTAAAGGCTAAAAAGATGGCGCGCTGCGAGTCGGGATCGAACAGGACGACGGCTGAAGCGGATCGAGCCATGTCGGCTCCTGTGAGTGAGACGGCCCGGACTCGGGGGGATTGCAGAAAGGCCATCATGTCGTCGCGCTGGGCTAAGGCGCGTCGTAAGCTGCTGGACCGTGGTCCGTTGAGCACGAGCATGGTTTGTAGTTCATCCAGCTCAGTCTCCCGCTCGGCTAAGGTGGCTTTTAAATAATTCAAATCCTCAATCCGTTGGGTCAATTCAGAGCTCAGTATGTTCAGGCCTTGTTGCTGAGATTCGAGATGTTGTTTCAGCGCGTTCATCTGAGTCGTTTCTTGCTTCAAGGTCGCGGTCATCACCTGCAATTGCTCTGAGTCTTGGAGGACTTGCGAGCGTAGATTAATGGCGTAGAGACCCGTGAGGAGCACGAGCATGACAGTAGCCAGACTGAAGGCCGGGGTGCCGAACCAATTGGGCCACCAGGACCGGCCTTCCGTCAGGGCCGGCAAGCGTTCCCCGGCTTTTTGTAAGACGGAGGTTTCTGCTGGTGCCAGCGTCACACTCGGTACTGGAGTGGTGACGGCCATGACGGTCGCCTTGAGCGATCTTGGTGCTGGTTTCGGAGGCAGCGCATACGGGAGCAGTCCAGTCACACCACGATACTCTTTGAGCATCGCCCTGGCCGAGGGGCCTCCCGTCAATAGGTATGACTCCACCGCCTCTCGCTCTGGGCGGTCTAGGGCTCCCACGACATAGAGCGGAAGCGCGTCTTCGAATTCTTGTTGCGTCATTTTATACGCTCGCTTCCCAACAGGGGCGCAGCACCGCTTTCAGTTTATCCATCCCCAATTTGATTCGTGTTTTCACGGTCCCTAACGGCTGATTGAGTTTCGTGGCGATTTCCGCATGGGAGAGCCCATCATAGTAGGCCAGTTCGAGTGCTTCACGCTGAGCGGGTGGGAGATCCTGCAGCGCATGTCCCACGGTATCACGCAGCTCCCGGTCAGCCCGCGAGTCGAATGGGCTGGGCGCCCCGTCTGGCTGTTCGAGCGCGGAGGTGTCTTCCATCGAATCGGTCACGGTATGTCCACGGGTGTTTCGTGCACGGATCCGGTCAATGGCGCGACTGCGCGTCAGGGTGACCAGCCAGGCTGTTGGCGTGCCACGGGCCGGATCGTAGCGCACGATTTTGCGCCAGACCTCGGCGTACACGTCTTGGAGAAGTTCTTCTGTTTCCTCGCGGGTCCCGAGGATCCGAAAGGCCAGGGTAAAGAGCAGTGAGGAGGACTCATCGTACAACTGCTCAAAGGCACCGGTATCGCCTTTGGCGATGGCGCTGAGGAGTTCTGACCGAATTCCACTAGTCCCCTGCGGGGGTGGTGTGTCCATGCGGGCCTGATAACGAAAAACTGGTTCAATCGCCAAGAGAACGGTATGCATTATACCACACCTACGGAGGAACGGGGCAAAAGGATGTATGCCACACGTGGCATGGATGGTCGCTCATCAAGCCCATTGCCGTGGGTGTATCGCGCCTATCGATTCACTCTTCCAACAGGTCTACGGTCAGAATTCTCTGTGTTCACATGGGGTGCCATAACGTTTGAGGCTTGGAAAAGATGTTATCTTTACCTCACGAAAGAGAGTAGGGGATAAAACCAGTTCACACGTTTTCTCGTACTGTGCGAGAGAGTGTAGTTCCTTTTTTGGATGTCCGAAGACAATTCGGCCATCGTGGGCATTTCATCATTCACGGTGTCGGTTCAGGACCTGGGCCGTCGCCATTATCAGGGAGGGGACATTATGCGAAATGGGATGAATGGGTTGGTGGTTGCCGGTGTGATGCTGGCGATGGTGGGGTGTTCGGAGATGGGGGGGATGATGAAGGCCTCCACACCGTCCCTCTATGACCGCTTGGGACAGAAGCCGGCCATTGAAGCGGTGGTTTCGGACTTTGTGGCTCGGGTTGCGGCGGATAATCGGATCAACGGCAAATTTGCTCAGGCCAATATCCCTCGCCTGAAGATGTTGCTGGTCGAGCAAATCTGTGAAGCCTCCGGTGGGCCGTGCAAATATTCTGGTCGCGATATGAAGACGACGCATGCCGGGATGGCGGTTACCGAGCCACAGTTTAATGCGCTGGTGGAGGATCTCGTGTCGACGTTGAACAAGTTCAAGGTCGGCGAGAAGGAAAAATCAGAGCTGCTGGGCGTGCTGGGCCCAATGAAGAAAGACATCGTCACAGCGATGTAGCGCTGCGAGCATAAGACTTCACAGGGAGCGACGCTGGTCGCTCCCTGTTCGCTCCCCTCAGTGCTGTTGAGTCACTATATCTTCTTGTCCTGGCCATTGCTGATTCAACAATCAGGAATATCGGGAGAGATCCAGCAGGATGGGCAAACAGGCCGTCGAGCAAGGCCGCAACACGTGAACCGGCGATGCGTCCCCTTGTGGTCCGTGGCGCTTCTGAGCGCCGCGAGAACGCAGCTGGGCAGTTTGTTGGAGTATTCGCCTAGGCGCGTTGGTATCGCTTCAGGGTCTTGGCAATTAGCATGGCCGCTTCCCGTGCACCGTTCAGTGGGGGAGGGGTTCTGTCCGGTCTGGTTTGCTTAAGTACCTGTTCAAACGCGGCCGTCCAGTGGCCGGAGGTGAAGTCGTCGACTGACAGTTCCACGCCCCGTCCGAACTGCAACAGATAATCCACCAACGATTGTTCGTCAGCAAAGTTGTTCCGGCGGATGTAGACCACCGGCCGACGGGAGGCGACAGCCTCGACGATGGTGCTATAGCCTGGCTTGGTCAGGACAATGTCTGCTGAGGCCAGGAGCGTATTGAAACTGAAGGGGAGTCCGATGGTGGTGTGGATCCGGCTCGAGGGCTTTTCTAGCGCTTCCCGGATCAGGAATCGATAGCCCGTCATGGTTTCCATGGCTTCCAGTGGAAGCGATTCAAGGCTGATGCCGCCAAAGGCCAGCAGAACGATTCGTTCGTCTGGTACGATGCGCAGGATGGAACGGAGCCGAAGGGCTTCGGACGTGACTTGCAGGGCAATCGGGGGGACGTCCGCCATATTGGGAAAGGCCGTCATCGGAATGCTCGGGCGAGGACGAATCATCAGTTCAGCTTGGCCATAGGCATCGGTAATGTCCCGAATGATGGCGTGCTGGCGGGACGAGGCCGATTCAGATTCGTGCACGAACGGCTTGAGGATTTGATCCCATGATAGGGAGCACAGGGCCACGCGTGGCACGCCTGCCTCGGCACCCGCCGCCAAGCCGAGATGGGAAATATTCGAGAGCACGAGATCCGGTGTCACGGCGTGCATCTGAGCCGCTTCTTGCTTCACGCGTTTCTGCCAGTTGGTGTGAAACCGATCGTAGGCGCTCCACGTGGCTGGGACGTCGATCCAGAGGGGGCCTCGTTGAATACACCCAACATCCTGTTGGCTCGGGCGATATTCCCAATGCAGAGTCAGACGATCGAAAAACCAGGCAGGGACGGTGGTCCGCAGGATGACGCGAAGCTCTGGAATAATTTGGTCAAGTTCGTTCAGCACGGGAATGAGCTGGGCGGCATGTCCAAACCCATGACCGGAGATTGCACACCAGATGAGTGGTGAGGATAACGACATGCGATTACCAGGTACGCATCAGGAGAGTGGGGGAGTTGGTTGTCACGGGAGAGGAACGTTTCGTCCGTGCGCGGTCAGGGAAATTAGGCATTGCCCCCGCTCAGAAAATCCGTTGGGGCAATGTTGTATGCCAACTCCAAGTCGAACTCGTCGATCAGTTCATTGGCGACGTCCCGTCCGAGATCGGACCGGACTTCGTTGATGACCAGATCGAGCATCGGGGCCGCGTGGGCGCCGAACTGGCTGATGGCCGCTTGAATTCTGGTTCGTGCGTCGTCTTCCGTCATGGCGGCGGCTCCAGTCCGTGTCAGAGATCAGGCCGCAGTGTGCCGAAAAACGGTGCAGGGTTGCAAGTACTGCCTGAACCTACCGTCGGGGTTCTTTACGAATCTGAGGACCCAAGGCTGCTCTGGTGCAGGCGATCGCGGGCGGCTCGATCGTCCTCCAGATGCGGGAGTCGATAGCGCTCATCGATCTGTACCACGCGTTCCAGGCAGCGCAACGCGTGGGTGCGGTTCTCCGATCGTTCGTACAGACTCGCCAGCACGCGCAAGGTCGCCGCTTCTCCGGGTTCGTTGCCCAGTTTAATGAAATGCTCCGACGCATTGTTGAAGCATTTCTCAGCCTGACTCACCCGTTCGGCTTTCAGGAAGGCTTGGCCCAATTGTCCATAGGTGACGGCTAGGCCATCTTCATCGCCCACGATTCGGTGGAAGTCCAGCGCTCGGGTGAACTGCGCAATCGCCTCGTTCACCCGGCCGCCTTCCAGGTCGAGCAGCGCGAGGTTGGAATAGAGCACGCCGAGCGCGCGCTGATCCTGCAGCGAGGTCAACAGATCGAGCGCTTCCAGGTAATACGGAAGGGCGTGGTCCAGTTCACCTGTATCGCGGTGGAGGTTGCCAAGGTTTACCAGGGTATGGCCCACGGCGTGTAACGAGCCCGCTGTCTTCTGGAGCGCCAGCACTTCTCGATAGCAGGCAGTTGCCATCGTCGGGTCATCCTGCATCGCGCAGACATTCCCCAAATTCCCCAACGACTCGATCAGGTCATGCTGGGCACCGGAGGTACGATCTTCGGCTACGGCGGCCTCATAGCAGGCTCGCGCGCCTACAAGATCGCCTCGATGCAGAAAAATCCGTGCTTTGTGTGAAAACTCGTTGGGCATAGGTCCCCGATGGGTTGTTCTTCACCCTAGAGCAGAAGGCGCCCAAGAATCCAGGGCTCTAGGCTGGACACGGCTTGTCTGGTTCATGAGCCCGTGGTATCGTCGGCCAACGATTACGACAATGACGCAGAAAATAGAAGGAATATCACGACGATGCCCAGCCGACCCCGTACACCAAAAAGTCCCGCCAAAGACACGCCGGGCCAGACTCCTGAACTTATAGAATCGGATGGCCAGATATATGAGGTCATCCAAGATCTTGGGCAGGGACGTGTGTTGGCCATCAAAGCTGGGTCCACTCACCCAGCGGCGGTCTATGTTGTCGCGCGAGCATTGGCCATCACCGTTGAAGATAAGCCAGTCGCTCCCTCACCGGCACGATCCGCACCCAGTGGGATCATCTCTATTTGGACCGACGGGAGTTGTTTGGGCAATCCTGGCCCGGGGGGGTGGGGCTATGTCCGCAGGGACGCGAATGGCGAGCTCGAAGCCTCCGGTGGAGCACCGAACACCACCAACAATCGCATGGAAATGATGGCCGCCATCGAAGCGCTGAAATCGCTCCCCGCTACGAAGCAACGAGTCGAACTCCACTCCGATTCCCAACTCATGATCAAAACCATGACCGAGGGCTGGAAGCGCAATGCCAATCGGGACCTCTGGGAGGAGTTGGATCGACTTGCCGCGCAACACCAGGTCACCTGGCGTTGGGTGCGCGGGCATAACGGCCATCCAGAAAACGAACGCTGCGACACCCTTGCCCAATCCGCCGCCGAAGCCCAATCCCGCCGAGGGCGATAGCTCGGACTCAGTCATTGCTCTGCCCGTACTTGAGCTCGAAAACTTGAGGAAGTAAGTTCGTTATCCCTGGTTTTAGCCAGCCCCGTGAAGTGGTGCTGCTGAACCTACTCATGAAATGTGACGCGAGGCACAGGCACGAAGGAGTGCAGGTAGCAGGGAATAAGGCAGGTGAAGGGTGGGAGACGAAGCCAGTATAAACACGGCTGGCTAAGCGTTCATTCTCACGGTGGATGCTGGTGCTGGCCTTTTCTTAATCCCCGCCTTTGACGATGTCTTTGTCAAAATCGATCAGGGGTTCGTCGGTCTGGCCGAGGCCTGCTACATACGACTCGCGGAGCGCCTCCACCCGTTCGCGTTGCTCGGCCGTGGTGCGCTGAGCGTGGGTGGCGAGGTAGTGATTGCTGAGGTCTAAGCCGATTTGAAAATAGCGGGCGATGGTGCATTCGGTGAGTTGCTGCCAGGTGATGAAGATGAGGAATTCGTGAAAGGCTGCGGCCTGTGGGTGGCGCTGTCCCAACTCCAGCAAGCGGTGATAGGCTTCCGAGGCATCCGGCCCCGCGCTGGAGGAAAAGGTATCTTCAGCTTCGGTGGCGGCATCCTCGTCCGGGCCAAGTTCGTGAGCTGCGAGGCTGCGCTTGAGCGCGTCTTGTGCGGTGAGAGCGGGATCGAAATTCATAATCGGGTGCTCCTTCTCTTTCGAGCATAGCCTGCCGCTTCCGCATCGGTCAACGCGAGGGAGGCAAGTTCTGGTAGCCGCGCTGTGCATCCGCGCGGTTCATCGGGTAGACTGCGGCCATGTCTCTTATCACACCCAACGCCTCGTCCACGTCATCGCCTGTTGCTCCTCACGACGCACTCTCTGTGGTTTTGCGTTATCACGAGCAGACGAAGCACCACTTCAATCGCTATGCGCGTTCATTGGGGGCGTTGGATTGGGCCAATCAGCCCGATCCCTTTCGCCGGTATGCTGGTGCGCCGCTGGTGCCGCTGCTATTGTTCGGGCCGGACGAGCCGCCACCGCCTTCATCCGCATCTCCACAGACTGCGTCATGCTATGACGATCTGTACCAATCGGGAGCGATTCCTGCGCAGCCGGTCACGGTGGCCACTCTGTCCCGTTTCTTGGAGTTGTCTCTCGCGCTGTCCGCCTGGAAGCGAGCGGGGAATATGACCTGGGCCTTGCGCATCAATCCCTCCAGCGGCAATCTCCATCCCACCGAGGGCTATCTGTTTGTCGGCGCGGATACGGGCTCAGGGCCAGGCTTTGACCTGGATGCGGGGGTGTATCACTACGCGCCTCGGGAGCATGGGTTGGAGCGGCGACTGCGGTGTGAGCCGACTGCCGCGACCGCGTTGTTGGCTGCCTTCCCCGCTGGCGCGTTCTTGGTGGGATTAACCTCGATTCATTGGCGCGAGGCCTGGAAATATGGCGAGCGGGCCTTCCGGTATTGCCAGCACGATGTGGGGCATGCGGTGGGGGCGGTCCGGATGGCGGCGGCCACGCTCGGCTGGCGTGGTGTGGTGTTGGAAGGGATAGCTGATGACACCCTCGCTTCCTTGCTGGGCACTGATCGAGAACAGGATTATGCTAGGGCGGAGCGAGAGCATCCGGACTGTCTGTTGGTGATCTGGCCTGAGGTGGTGTCTGCACCGGAGCCTGCGGCTGTGCAGAAAGTGGCTCTGTCGGGGTTGAGTACAGAGGCTCTAGAAATGGTTATTCAGGGGCAATGGACCGGGCAAGCGAATCGACTGAGTCAGGAAGATCCTGTGCCATGGGAGATGATCCACGACGTGGCGATGGCCACGTGGAAACAGGAGGCGGGCGTGGCGCCTGTGCTTTCATCCAGCGAAGGCGAATCTCGGTCTGAGCCTCCTGGGCCACGGGCCGAAGGACCGCTTGCCAGTCAGATCATCCGCCAGCGGCGAAGTGCTGTGGCTTTTGATGGAATGACCACGCTGTCGGTGGAGCGCTTTTATCTCATGTTGCAGCGCCTGCTGCCGTGTATGGATCGAGCCCTTCACGATCGCCCTGCGCCGTGGGATGCCTGGCCTTGGGTTCCGTCCATTCATTTGGGCCTGTTTGTGCATCGGGTGATCGGCCTCGAGCCAGGGCTGTATTTTTTGCTCCGTGACCCTGCTCAACGCGATCGGCTGCAAGGTATCACGCAAACGGCGCATGAGCGGTTTGTGTGGCAACGTCCACCTGGCTGCCCTGAGTCACTCCCACTGTTTTTGCTGGAGGCCGGGGATGCGCGGAAGGTGGCGATCCAGGTGAGTTGTCATCAGGACATTGCGGGGGACAGTGCTTTTTCGCTCGGCATGATTGCCGAGTTTGAGTCGAGACTGCGAGAGCAAGGCGCCTGGTTCTATCGGCGTCTGTTTTGGGAAAGTGGGTTGATCGGCCAGGTGCTTTATCTGGAAGCGGAGGCGGCGGGCGTACGAGGAACCGGCATCGGCTGCTTTTTCGATGATCCTGTCCATCAGCTGTTCGGCTTACCCGATCAGGAGTTTCAATCGCTCTACCATTTCACGGTCGGTGGGCCGGTCGAGGATCGGCGGTTGATGACCCTGCCTCCCTATGGACAGGATCGGGTTCAATCCAGTAAAGAGTCGGTAACCTGAGCCAGTCAGGACGCTACGAATCTGAGGCGAGATGGGACATGTTTAAAATCAAGAAAAAGCCGGAGGCCAAGAAGAAACTCCCGGCGCTCTATAACATTATCGAGGATTACACCGAGCACGATGCGCCGGGCAACGTCACCCTCTGTGCGATGACCGAGCCGGAACATGTGGCGGCGCATGCCGAGGTGCTGTCAGAGAGCTATGGGGTGCCGCTGGAGACCATGACGACGCTGCTCAACGACGGCGGGCTCTATCTGTTTCCGGCGATGGGGACAGTGGCCACTCGTGGCATGTTTGTCTGCCACCGCGACCCCACCGGCGTTCCGCCAAAAATGACCTTTGTGTTGGACGTCATGCAACAGGCCGAGGCGGAGCAGTTGTCTCGGTCCTGGGGGGTGCCGATGCCTGAGGCGGCGGTGCGGGTGTTCGTTCGCGGCTTAGCCGACGAGCTGCAGCCGCGCTTGCGGGAGAAGAATCTGGGATTGGACTATACCAAACTGGATTGTGTGGTGGCCCGCGGTGGGGATGTGAAGTACGTCGATTTTCGAAAAGATTGGTCCGTACATTTTAAGCGCTACTGTATCATGCCGGATGGCCGTTTGGTGGAAACCGGCGGTATTGCTGAGTTCGCGGAGCTGCACGCCATCACGCCCGAACAGGCTCGGACCTTGATTGACGAGGGAGGGACGTTGGATCTGCCCAATGGCGAGGTGCTGGCCTGTCAGGTCGTCAATAACCAGCCGTCTGTGGCCCGATTCAATGCGAAGCATTATGCGAAAGCGAGGGACCTGATGGCGACGAGGAAACTCCATGTAATGGATGCGCTGAGTGAAGTGGCCTTTCACGATCCGCTGTTGATGCGCGCACTGGATAAATTGGAACGGACGCTTCCCAAAGAACGGAAGTAGACCCCATGCCACGCCCACTCCTTTCGAGGCTCGTTCTATGTGTGCTGTGCAGCCTGACCCTCGGGTGCGCGAGTCATAAGCCGATTCTCTACCCCAATACGCATTTCCAGCAGGTGGGTAAAGACCAGGCGGAGCGAGAGATCGGCGAGTGTATGGATCTGGCGGAAGCGGCTGGCGCAAAGCCGTCGCAGGGAAAAACCGGCGATGTGGCGACGAACACGACCGTGGGTGGGGCGGTGGGCGCCGCGAGCGGAGCCGTCGGCGGAGCGATCCTCGGTCATCCAGGATCTGGCGCTGCGGTAGGGGCAGCGAGTGGAGCGACGGCGGGGTTTCTGCGTGGGCTGTTCCGTTCACCCAAGCCGAGTCCGGCCTATACCCAATTCGTCAACCGCTGTTTGAAAGAACGGGGCTTTGATCCAGTGGGGTGGGAGTAGGAGCGTAGCCGAGGCCACCGGGGCTTGTTCAGGTCAGGAGGGCGATCTCATGAAGAGAGCCTGGGCTGGGGTCGTGATGATGGGCCTCTTGTTGGGCGGTTGCGCCGGGGCCAAGCCGGTGTTGTATCCCAATTCCTATCTCAAGACGGTGGGTGGCGATCAGGCGCAGAAGGATATCGATGCGTGCCGTGCCATGGCTGAGGAGGCTGGGGCGATGCCAGGCGGGGACAAAGCCGGCAACGTGGCGACGAGCGCGGTGGTGGGTGGGGCAGTTGGGGCTGCGAGTGGAGCAGTCGGTGGAGCGATTGTCGGCGCAGCGGGAAGTGGATCTGCGATCGGCGCAGTGTCCGGTTTGATGATGGGTCTGTTTCATGCACTGCTGTCTCCCACCCCGACCAGTGATGCCTATAAGCATGTGGTGGATCGGTGTTTGAAAGAGCGCGGTTATGAACCGGTGGGATGGCAATAGCCTTGCCGTGAGCCGGAGGGTGAAACAGATCTCCAGGCGTCGTCTCTCCCACGCCCTTCTCCTCCCGAGTTGCTCACGAGCCTGTTAAGGAATGTCTGGTCGACCGGGTGAGTGTGTCCCGGTGGGGAAGAGTCCTGCCGGAGCGGCCGAGATGTGCACGACCTCGGGGGCCATGCGTTCTGCGAGGGTGCTGAGCGAGTTCGTGTGTGTCGAGCGGGCAGATGGCTGGAGGACGATCTGTTCGTTCGAGGGCACACTGTTCAGGAGCGAGCGAAGGTAATCGATTTTGAGCGCGAAATTCACATTCTGTGGAACAATCCCTTTGGCTCTGAGGTAGGTCGCGGCATTGAGCATTTTGGTGACGACGCCGATCACCTCTCCCTGCTGATTGAATAACGGTCCGCCGCTATTGCCCGGTTGCACCTGAGCTGAGAACTGAAAAAATCTCGGGTCGCCTTCCATCCCAACCAGAGAATTGATGGTGCCTTCGGTGAGCACAGGGTGCTGTCCGCCAAGCGACAGGGGAAATCCAAGCGTCCACACATGATCGCCCGGCCTGATGCCGGCCGTGTCTCCCACGGTCAGTGTCGATCCATTCCCATCGGGTGTTCTTGGCGTAGCCGGTTTGGCCAGGCGTAGGATGGCAAGGTCATTGGCCGCGTCCTCGACCAGGATAGAGGCAAAGACTTGGGTGCCGTTGACGGCAACGGCGATGCGAGGTTTTCCGGCAATGACGTGGTGGTTGGTGACGACGTGGGTCGAGTCCACCAAGAAACCCGTCCCCTCGGATGTGGCATGTGATGAAGGGCCTGTTGGATGGTTTTGTTGTTCTTGAGGCAGGCTCTGGACAAATCGAGGCGAGAGCCACTCCGGCAGCACGTCCCAGGCCACGACCTGATCGTTCCGAAGCACGAGGAAGTGAGGTTCAGAGGCCCCGACCGGGATCATCCCCAGGAGACCCAAGGTGACAAACGTGCGTCCAATTTGGTCCATTTTGTCAGCATCGGTCGTCTGGTGATACATCCAGACTTCGAATGGCTGTTGATCCACCATGCCGACTTGCGTGCGGTCGGGTGATCCGAGCAACTTTCTGATCTCAGCGGCGGATTGTCCACGCTGAAGAGTGCCCTCACTGGTCGCCGTGAGAAACTGACGTTTCGAAAATGCGAGCCCGCAGCCGGACAGCAGAAGACTCGACACGAGGAGCAGCACGAGGGGTGTTATCCATGTTCGCATGGGTGAGAGTATACCTCAATCGGGCCCCTATGCCCTAGAGGGAGCAATAAAAGAATGACCTTGTGCCGTGCGTGATGATGCCTTAAAATTACCGCTCGTAATCAGGCGATATCCTGCTTTCTGGATGTTCATAAATTAGTTGTCCGGTGGAGAACGACGCATGAAACGAGCACAGGGAACGAAGATACAGACAAAGTCGAAAACAGGGTCTCAGCGGGCCACCGTGAAGTTGTTGCCACGGTCCGTTGTGGCCACGGGCAAAGCGACTCGAGTGGAGCGCGATAGCATGGGCGAACTGGCCGTTCCGGCTGAAGCCTATTACGGGGTGCAGACGGCGCGGGCGATCGAGAATTTTCCAATTAGTGATCTGCGCTTTCCCCGTGCATTTATCCGGGCGATGGGTTTGCTGAAATGGGCGGGCTCGATGGCCAACCAGTCCTTGGGGCTTCTCGAGAAGAAAGTGGCCGGTGCCATTCAGGAGGCGAGCTGGGAGGTGGTGGAGGGGCAATGGGATCGCGAGTTCCCCGTGGATATCTTCCAGACGGGGTCTGGAACCTCGACCAATATGAATACCAATGAGGTTATTGCCAACCGGGCATCTGAATTGTTGGGCGGGGCACGCGGCAGCAAGTTGGTGCATCCCAACGATCACGTGAATCTGGGACAGTCGAGCAACGATGTGATTCCTACGGCGATTCACGTGGCGGCGATCGAATTGATGGAGCGGGAATTGATTCCGTCGCTCTCACGATTACAGAAGGCGCTTGCCCAGAAAGCCAAGGCTTTCGATCGGATTGTGAAAATTGGCCGGACGCATCTGCAGGATGCCACGCCTGTTCGGTTAGGGCAGGAGTTTGGCGGGTATGCTCGACAGATTGAGCTCGGGCTTGCCCGTGTGCGGCATGCGCAGACGGTGTTGAGCGAAGTGGCGCTCGGTGGGACGGCGGTCGGCACGGGCTTAAATGCCCATCCGCGTTTTGCCGGTCGGGTGCTGGCGCTGGTGTCGAAGGAAATCGGTGGGGTGGTGAAGGAGGCTAAGAATCACTTCGAAGCGCAATCGACCCAGGATTCAGTTGTAGAGGCCAGTGGTGAGCTGCGCACGATTGCCGTGAGCCTGATGAAAATCGCCAATGACGTGCGTTGGCTTGGAAGCGGGCCGCGTTGCGGACTTGGCGAAATTCGGTTGCCGGAAACCCAGCCAGGATCGTCGATTATGCCAGGGAAGGTGAACCCGGTCATTGCCGAGTCGGTCACGATGGTGGCGGCGCAGGTGATCGGGAATGATGTGGCGATTACCGTGGGCGGGCAGGCGGGAAACTTTGAATTGCTCGTCATGTTACCGGTGATGGCCCACAATTTGTTGCAATCGATCGCGCTGCTGGCCCGTGTGTCAGACAATTTTGCCGCGCGGTGTGTGGAGGGGATTACGGCCGATGACGATCGATGCCGAGGAACAATCGAAGGCAGTTTGGCCATGTGCACGGCGTTGGCTCCGGTCATCGGGTACGATGCAGCGGCTAAAATTGCCAAAGAAGCCTACCGGACGGGGAAGACGGTGCGCCAGGTGGCGCTTGAGCAGCGAGTCATTCCAGAGAAACAACTCAACGAACTGATGGACCCGATGGGGATGACGAAGTCTGGTGGCCCGGTCGGGAGCGCGGGCGGCTAAATCGCTCATGGACGCATGAGGTTTTACTTTGACAGTCTGAAGAATGCTGTGCTAGCGTACACCAAATTTTCCTTATTTATCATGCTGGTGAAAGTCTTTACCCGTAGAGAACAGATATTTTGGCCGTGTCTTGTCGGCCCTGTCTAGATAGACAGCATACTCATTAAAGGGGATCGTTCATGGCAGGATTTGGTGCACAGGTCATCGTGGTGGTTGGCGCAGGGCCGGCCGGTATGTCCGTTGCCAATACGCTGTCGAAGGGTGGCCATGAGGTCATCATTCTGAACCGAGATATTAAGTTCGGCGGGCTTGCCGAATATGGCATTTTCCCCAGTAAGCTGAAATTGCGAGGGGGATTAAAAAAGACCTATTGGGAGATTATTGAACGGCCCAATGTTCACTATTTTGGCAATGTGTCTATCGGGCAGGATAAAACTCTCAGCATTGAGGACCTGCGGAGCCTTGGCGCCAGTGCCGTGGTCTTTGCGATCGGTGCCCAAGGCACTAAGACCATTGGGGTAGAAGGGGATTCAGCCAAAGGCGTCTTTCACGCCAAAGATGTCGTGTATCACTTCAACCGATTGCCAGGTTTTGGGGATCGGCCCTTTGATATGGGGAAACATGTGGCGATCATCGGGGTCGGTGATGTGATGGTGGATATCGCGCATTGGCTCATTCGTTATAAGAAGGTTGAGCGCGTCACTGCGATTGCCAGACGTGGGCTCTTTGAACGTAAGTACAACCCCAAGGAAATTCGTGCCGTTTGTGCCAACATTGATCAGGAAGGACTCAAGGCTGAGTGCGAGCGGGTGCGGTCTCGTCTCGAGGCGGTCGGCCAGAATCCCGATGAGGTGTTGAAGGGGATGGTGGAAGAATTTACCAAATGTGAGCCAGCGGGCAGTTCGGCCAAGATGGGGTTTCGGTTTCTCGCCTCTCCCAAGCGTCTCTTAGTGGGTGCCGACAACCGAGTGCGCGCTCTTGAGTTGGAAGAGACGAAATTGGAGCCGAAGGGGCAGGACACGGCTGCGGTCGGGTTGAAACAGTTCTACGAATTCCCTTGCGATAGTGTCGTGTTCGCCGTGGGGGATACGGTTGATGCCTCAGTTGGATTACCCCATAAAAATGGCATGTACGTTACCAATCCTAACAAGACGACCAATGATCCCGATGATGCGTTGTTTCAAGCCTATGACGAGGCCACGGGGAATCCAGTGGAAGGGTTTTTTCTTGCAGGGTGGGCACGAAAGGCAAGTGAGGGGCTTGTTGGTGTTGCCAAGCGAGATGGTGAATGGTGTGCCGAGGTTGTGACACGCTATCTTGCGACTCGGCCAGTCTTGGATCGTACTAAGATTGACGGGACCGTGACACGGTTACGGGGATTCCTTGCGAAGCATGGCAAGCAGGTAGTGGATGTTAAAGGGCTTCGGAAGCTTGATGCGGTAGAAAAAACACACGCAACGACGCAGGACGCTATTGGGGAGTTTAAGTTTCTAACCAATGAGGATATGCTGGGAAACATTTCGACGTAGAGAGACACCTCGCTTCCTTGGGGGGCTAAGCGTTTCCCCACCTCAGCTTCTTTCTCAATACTTCATAGTACGATTTCTCAGGGAAGCGGACGAGTTGGCTCTTATACTCGGAAGCTTTCACCAAGAGTGTATCTCCGTGGCCTACCGCGATCCCCACTTGTCCGTCGAACGTCGTCATGGCTCCTTCGTCATGACTGGTCAACGTCACCTCCAACTCGACCGTGCTCGAAATGACCAACGGACGATGGGAGAGGGTGTGGGGACTAATTGGCGTGAGGATGAGCGCTTCGACGGACGGTTCAATAATTGGTCCTCCGGCCGACAGGGAATACGCCGTTGATCCAGTCGGGGTCGAGACGATCAACCCATCGCCTCGAAGATTGGTCACGAACTGACCGTCGATTTTTATCTCAAGTTCGATCATACGAGCCAGGTTCCCTTTGCTGACCACGATGTCGTTGAGAACGGTTCCCTGAGCCACATGTTCTCCATGGCGATCGATGCGGCCTCGCAGCATCACCCGCTCATCCAGTACGTATTCTCCGGCAAAGATCCGGTCAAGCGAGGGGAAGAGATTCTCCACGGTGACCTCAGTGAGAAATCCAAGGCCGCCCATGTTGACTCCCATGATCGGAACGGACCGTTCCTCGGAGAGGCGTGCAGCATTGAGCATGGTGCCGTCCCCACCAAGTACGAGAATGAGATCGCAGAGCAAGGCAATCTGTGTCTTACGATGGGTTGGTGGCTCTCCGATGAGCGCAGCACTCTTGGGGTCGAGAATCACGTCTTTCCCGCGACCTCGTAGCCAGGTGACCAGTTCTTGTAAAGTGGGTGTCACACTGTCGAATCGTGGCTTCGTGAGAATACCGACCGTGTTGATCAGGCCGGTGGGTCGTCCAGCTGTCACGTGTTCGTCTCCAGAGGGGGGAAAGGGCTCGATTCTATCGACGGGGTCGAAACCTTGTCAATGAACCACCCTCACCATAAAATGGTGTTCAACGAAATCGTGCGTAGGCGGTGTTGGTCGTTCTGTCGCAGGGCTTGACACGATGGAGGGTGCCCCTTAGAATAACTTTAAGTGAGTAGCTGACGCGGTCCTCTCAATTACGATTCTGCATAAGATTGTGTGCCTACAAAAGGGGGGCGAAGGATGTTCGAGCGGTTTACTGACAAAGGTCGCAAGATCATCATTCTGGCTCGCGAAGAGGCAGAACGGCATCAGAACGATTACTTAGGTACAGAGCACTTAGTGCTGGCTATTCTGCGAGAAACGGATGGCATCGCCCTGATGATCATCAAGAAGATGGGGTTGTCCCCCGAGCAAATTCGATTAGAAATCGAGCGGAATTTGCCTGGCGGAGGAACCACGATGACTTTTGGAGAGATTCCGTTCAGTCCTCGAGTGAAGAAAGTTATCGAATACGGGGTGGAAGAAGCCCGCCTTCTCGGCCACAATCATATTGGAAGCGAACACCTGCTGTTAGGCTTGCTCCGTGAGGAGGAAGGGATCGGTGGGAAGGTTCTTCGAAGTCTAGGAGCGAACCTTCTCACGGCTCGTCAGTTAACGGTGACCTTCCTGCGGAAGTCTGCTCCAAGAGAACGAGAACGAAAAAGCAATACGCCTGCACTCGATGAATTTGGCCGTGATCTCACTCAACTTGCTCAAGAGGGGCACCTGGACCCAGTTATTGGTCGTGGGGATGAGATTGAGCGCGTTCTTCAAATTCTCAGCCGTCGAACAAAAAATAACCCCGTGCTCATTGGTGAAAGTGGGGTAGGAAAAACCGCAATCGTCGAAGGTTTGGCCCAGCGTATTATTATGTCCGAGGTCCCCGATAATCTTCTGTCTCGCCGAGTGATCGCGCTGGACTTGGGGTCATTAGTGGCAGGGACTAAGTATCGTGGCCAATTCGAAGAGCGATTGAAAGTGGTGATGAAGGAGATTACCCAAGCGGGTAATATCATTATTTTTATCGACGAACTCCACACCCTTGTCGGAGCCGGGGCTGCCGAAGGCTCTATTGACGCTTCTAATATGCTGAAACCTGCTCTATCGCGCGGCGAAATTCAGTGTATTGGAGCCACGACATTGGATGAATATCGAAAGCATATCGAGAAAGATGGCGCTCTCAAGCGGCGCTTCCAGGCAATCTATGTTCAACCGCCCAGTATGGATGAGACGATCAGTATCATCCAGGGCCTTCGTGATCGGTATGAAGAGCACCATGGCGTCGAAATTACGGAAGAAGCCATCCGCGAGGCCGTCAAGCTCTCCGATCGATACATTACAGATCGGTTCTTGCCCGACAAGGCCATCGACTTAATCGATGAGACCGGGTCTCGTGCGAAGTTGCAGACCTATGCGCTACCCTCTGAATTAAAATCGTTAGAGCAGGAGTTGAAGAAGGTCGCTCGTGAGAAGGAGTTGGCCATCTCTCTTCAGAGTTTCGAGGAAGCCGTCAAGTTTCGTGAGGAAGAAGAACGTCTTCGTAAATTGTTGGATGATTCCAAACGTGATTGGAAGAAGCAACAAGAACAGAACCGTCCTGTTATTGGGAAAGAAGATGTGGCGTATGTCGTATCTAAGATGACGGGTATTCCTCTTTTTAAACTTGAAGAAGAGGAATCCAATAAGTTACTGCACATGGAAGAGTTCCTGCATAAGAGAATTGTTGGACAGGAGGAAGCTATTTCTGCGGTTTGTCGAGCGATCCGTCGCTCTCGTGCAGGGCTTAAAGATGCAAAGAAACCTATCGGGTCATTTATTTTCTTGGGACCTACCGGTGTGGGAAAGACGGAATTAGCTCGGGCATTGGCTGGATTTCTCTTTAATACTGAGGATGCCTTAGTGCGGATTGACATGTCTGAGTATCAGGAGAAATTCACGAGCTCTCGTCTTTTTGGCGCCCCCCCAGGATATGTGGGTTATGAAGAGGGCGGACAATTGACTGAGCGAGTTCGGCGGCGTCCGTACTCGGTTGTCTTGTTCGATGAAATCGAGAAGGCCCACCCAGATATTTTTAATGTGATGCTTCAGGTTCTGGACGATGGCGTGTTGACTGATAGTCTTGGCAGAAAAGTCGATTTCAAGAATACCGTAATCATTATGACTTCCAATCTTGGAACCAAGCTCATTCAAAAGGGAGTTTCCTTGGGATTTCAGCGGTCCGAACATTCGGAATCCGGTCAAAAGGTCAAGGACGAGGTGATGGGTGAGCTTAAACGGTCGTTCAGTCCAGAGTTTTTGAATCGCATCGACGACATCGTAGTTTTCCATCAACTCGAGAAGGAGCAGGTCATGTGGATCATCGACATCCTGCTCAAAGAGTTGAATACTCGCCTGCTCGAACGTGGTGTGGAACTTGAAGTGGACGATGAAGTCAAACAGTGGCTGATTAAAGAAGGCTATCAACCACTCTATGGAGCGAGGCCAATGCGTCGGGCGATCCAGAAGAAAATCGGAGATCCTCTTTCGGAAGAGCTTATTAAAGGCCGGTTCAAAGAGGCGTGTAAGATCAAGGTCGTAATCAGGGACGGCTCCCCACTATTTATTGAGCAAGAAGCGTTGGCTGGGGTCCAGTAATCTGGACNNGTCCAGTAATCTGGACCCCAGGCCCCGCCTCGGCTTTCCTTTCCTCAAAGAACAACGAGCGTACACCGTCAGTTCTCGATGTTCCTTTCCTTTCCTGTCCAGCGTTAGCATCAGGCTTGCCGATTATTTTTTCAAGCCGCAGAGCAGAGTGGATCTATTCCCAACGCGTGAGGACTTCGTTTGGTTGGCGCTTTCGGCAGAATGCGTATTGAGGGAAGATATCTTCTTTTTGGGAATGGTGGAATGATGCACAAGCACAGCAAAGCCATTCTGGGCATTGAAACTTCGTGCGATGAAACAGCTGCGGCAGTGGTCTTTGAAAGCGGTAGGGTGGGAGGGAGTGTACTGTCCTCCCAACATGAGGTTCATGGCAAGTTTGGAGGAGTCGTTCCCGAGTTGGCGGCGCGTCGACACATTGAGCTTATCGAAATGATGGTGGATGGAGTGATGAAACAGGCCAATATTGGTTGGTCTGATTTGGGAGCGGTGGCGGTGACCCAAGGGCCAGGTTTAGCTGGAGCGTTATTGGTGGGCGTCAGTTTTGCCAAGTCCTTGGCGTTTAGTCTTCGAATCCCTCTTGTGACCGTAAACCATCTTGAAGGACATTTGGCGACAGCATGGTTGGAGCGACCAAACTTTCCGCATTCCTGCGTTGCGCTTGTCGTATCTGGAGGGCATACACATCTGTATGCCGTTTCTCAGCAGCGGATAGATCGTCAGCTAGGTCGAACCTTGGATGATGCTGCGGGTGAGGTGTTCGACAAAGGGGCAAAAATGCTTGGATTGGAATATCCAGGAGGGCCAGCCCTTGATCGTTTGGCAACCATGGGTGATGCGCTGGCTATTCCCTTTCCCCGCCCTGGGTCGAAGCTGCCTGGACTAGACTTTAGTTTCAGTGGATTGAAAACGGCGCTGCTCTATTACCTTCGTGATGCCAAGCAGGCTGGGCGTGAAATCTCGCGTCCAAATATCGCAGCAGGGTATCAAGAAGCCATTGTGGATGTCCTGGTTGAAAAGTCTTTTCAGGCTGTACGTGCAACCGGAATCAACGCGTTAGCGGTTGTAGGTGGGGTATCGGCCAACAGCCGGTTGCGAGCCAGGCTACAGGAGCGTGCCCAGGCTGAGGGCATTGAGCTTGTTATCCCCAGAGTCAGCTATTGCACGGACAATGCTGTAATGGTTGCCTCAGCTGCACTTCCTCGGTATCGTCGAGGTGAATTCGCTTCGTGGGAAGCCGAAGCCGACCCTGAGTTAGCCATAGGCATGACTCACCAGTAAACGGAAGAGGGAGTGACGCGCTGGAAAATGTCAATGTTGTTAGGTCATCTCTCAGGGTTGAAGCCAAGCCATCATAAATGGTTGGAGCGTCTCAGTTGTCGTCGAATTCCGAGCGAGCTGTTGGTGACGTGGGAAATCGCAAAATCCTGCGCAGAGTTTGCCCAGGAAACGGGACGTGACGTTGGATTGTTGATTAACCGGCGGGGGGCAATCAATCATATTCTGGTTGGGCGGTTGGACGAAGTGAATTGGCTTGAAGTCGTGCCTGCTCGCTCGGGTCTGCGCTCGTTGCGAGGAGTGAGAATGATCAGGTCCCATCTGCATAAGGGGCCGTTGACTCAGGAGGAGCTCACCGAACTGGCGCTTCGGCGATTTGACCTCATGTCTGCGTTTGATGTGGAAGCGGATGGCACTCCTGGCCTCTTTCACCTGGCCCATTTGGTTCCGCAGAATACGCGAGGGACACTCTACGAGGTGTGGCCGCCGACTAGATTTCAGGAAATGACCTTGACCTGCCACGAGTTCTTGACCGAACTGGATGGAGAGTTCTCTAAAGACCGAAAGCTGCATCATCTGGCTGACAACGAAGAGGCGGCGATTCTTGTGAGTGCGTCAGGCCATGCCCGCGGCGCTCAAGAGGATCGATTGGCTGAGTTGCAGGAGCTGGTATGTGCCGATGGGGTGCAGGTGCTGGGCACGGTCTCGCAGCGGGTATCTGACATTCATCCGCGTTTTGTGATCGGGAGCGGGAAGCTGAAACAGGTCATTGGGCAGGCGGTTCAGAAGGGGGCGAACGTGTTAGTGTTTGAGAATGATCTCACGCCTGCGCAGGTGCGTGCTATTGGCGAAGTAACCGATCTGAAAGTGATCGACCGCACCCAAGTCATTCTCGATATTTTTGCCCGGAGAGCACATAGTCGAGAGGGGAAATTGCGAGTGGAGTTAGCTCAGCTCAATTATTTACTCCCTCGTTTATCGGGATACAATCAAGGGCTTTCACGATTGGGTGGCGGTATTGGCGCGCGTGGTCCTGGGGAAACAAAACTTGAAACCGACCGACGCCGGGTGCGGGATCGGATTACCCATCTCGAACGCCAGTTGGTTGATCATGATCGCCAGCGCGACCAACGACGGGGGCAACGCCTACGGCGAAGTCTTCCCATTGTCTCCATCGTGGGCTATACGAATGCGGGTAAGTCTACGCTGCTCAATACGCTAACAAAAAGCGAGGTGGCTGCAGCGCCACGGCCTTTCGAAACGTTGGATACTACGGCGCGCCGATTGCGAATTCCCCGTGATCGCGATGTCATTATCACGGATACGGTGGGATTTATTCGGGACTTGCCTCCTGATTTATTGGGTGCCTTTCGGTCAACCCTTTCGGAATTACAAGATGCCGATCTTCTGCTGCATGTCGTGGATGCGGGCTCGGACGAGCTCGAGATACACGTGCAGACGGTCGAACGGATTTTGACGGAACTGCAGGTTGGGGATGTCCCCAGGGTTTTGGTGCTCAATAAATGTGATCGGCTGAGTCCTGAGGAGCGCGTGAGCCTGTTGCGCCGGCACGAGGGCGTGGGCATCGTTGCTCATGACGCCGGAACCTTGCCGCCATTGTTGGCTGCGATAGCGCATGTACTGCCAAAACATGATCCAATGGCTGCGGCGTGGCATGANNAGCCTCTCTGACAAATCGGACAGCACGAATGAGAAGAATCCTTGATCGTTTGGATCAGGTTATTCCTCTTGCACAGGTGGAGTTGAATCATCGCTCCGTATTCGAACTTCTTGTGGCAACGATTTTATCAGCCCAGTGTACCGATGAGCGAGTGAATCAGGTTACCCCAGCCTTGTTTGCCAAGTATCGGAGACCAGAGAATCTTGCCATGGCCTCTCCTCCTGAACTTGAGTCGATCATCCATTCGACGGGTTTCTACAAAGCGAAGGCGAATAACTTGATGAGGTGTGCTCAGATGCTGGTCGAACGGTTCGGTGGGGTGGTCCCGGAAACGATGGAAGAACTTGTGACACTGCCCGGTGTGGGACGTAAAACAGCCAATGTTATTCTTGGCAATTGGTATGGGAAACCAGGTGTGGTTGTCGACACCCACGTCAAGCGAGTGTCAAACAGATTAGGATTTTCCAGTCAATCCAATCCTGACCTGATAGAAAGAGATCTTCAGGAGACGATTCCTGTCGAACGGTGGACATCTGGAGCGCAGCGATTGTTGCTGCACGGACGTTATGTGTGTGTGGCTAGGAATCCGCGGTGTGTAGAGTGTGAGATTCAGGCCGATTGTCAGTGGGAAGGGAAGGTGAGCGCATGATTCGCAGCATGACAGGATTTGGTCGTCGGGAACAGACCTGGGGGACTCAGACCATTGCGGTTGAACTGAAGGCGGTGAATCAGCGGTTTCTTGAGGTGGTGTCACGAATTCCCAAAAGCCTGGCGGTGTTTGAAGACGAGTATAAGCGAATTGTTCAAAGTAAATGCACCAGGGGGCGGATTGAATTGCTCGTATCCGTGGTCGGACACGGAGAAGGGTCAAAGGAAGTTCAACTTGACCAGGCTCTTGCCAAACAGTACTATCGTGCGTTTGATGCTCTAAAGCGGGAATTCAAGCTTTCAGGTCCTGTTGAATTGGCATCTTTAATGGGGATGCGGGACCTGGTTTCTGTTGTTGAAACCCCGATCGATGCCCCGCGTCTCCATGCTAGGGTTCTCAAGCTTGTGCAGGGAGCCGTAGTCGATTTAGATGCGATGCGACGCCGCGAAGGGCAGGCGTTGCTGCGTGACCTGACACATCGGTTGGCACTGATTAAGACGCAGATGGGCCTTGTCAGAAGGCAGGCTCCGATCGTGGTCGAGGCGCATTATCTGAAAATGCGGCAACGGGTGGAGATCCTGTTGCAAGGTGCTCAGGTGGATGAGGCCCGCCTTCGACAAGAATTGGCCTTGTTTGCGGATCGCTCGGATATCACGGAGGAGTTGACCAGGCTTGAGTCGCATTGTAGCCAATTTGCTGACTCGCTGAAACTCACCGACTCTGTCGGGAAGACGCTTGATTTCTTGCTTCAAGAAATGGGGCGGGAGGTGAATACCATCGGTTCGAAGGCTAACGACGTCGTGATCAGCCATGCGGTCGTAACGATGAAGGGTGAGCTGGAGAAAATCCGAGAGCAGGTTCAAAACCTCGAGTAGGGATTCTAACATCGCCCACCGAGGCGATTGTCCATGATGTCAGCTATCCGTGTATAAGGCAGGTAGGTATGGAACGACGAGGACTCTTATTTGTTATCTCCGCACCATCGGGTGCCGGCAAGACCACCTTATGTCATCAATTGGTGTCGATGGTCCCAGGACTTCAGGAGTCGGTGTCCTATACGACACGCAAACCGAGGCCTGGGGAGGTGCACGGGAAAAACTATTTTTTTGTTGATGAGTCGACATTTCAAAAAATGATCGAGCGGAATGAGTTTGCCGAATGGGCTCCCGTGTATGGACAGTTTTATGGGACTCCGCGGACGGCGCTGACCGTGATGATGGAGCAGGGTATCGATGTATTATTGGAAATAGATTCCCAGGGGGCGATGCAGATCAAGAAGAAGTATGCGGATGCCGTGTACATTTATATTTTGCCGCCGTCGCTTGAGACACTCCGTCTCCGGTTACAGCAGCGAGGGTCAGATGCTCCGGAGGAAATCCAGCGTCGATTGCAAAAGGCTAGGGAAGAGGTCTGGAGCTATCGCGAGTATTATTACATTGTGCGGAATGAGGATCTGACCCAAGCGGCGCGCGAGCTCGAGGCCGTGGTGCTTGCGGAGCGGATTAAGACCAAACGGTTGGATATTGGATGGTTGGAAGAAAACTTTATTCGCGATCGGGAGGAGAAGTCGAGCGAACGATCCCGGTCGGCGAATGGACAAAGGAGGACAGAATGAGTGACACCCAGGCTCTGTTAGCGCAATATCGTACCGACGAATTCGATTCTCGCCATCGCATTGCCGTGGTCGCTGCTCAGCGGGCCAAGCACATTGTGCAAGGTGCCAAGCTGGCTGGAGGGTCTAAGTTTACCAAGGCCACGACCATCGCGATCGACGAAGTGCTGCACCACCAGGTGCAGTACGTCATTGGGGAAGCCGCACGGCTGGCGATGAAGGAAGCCAAACGGGGCAAAGAGAGCGAACTCGAGCATATGGCGAGTGCTCAGATGGGGGAAGACGCTCGAGAGATTAAGAAGGAACTCAGTGTCTATGTCGATGATTCGAATAAAGGTACTCAACCTGACGCTGAAGAGTAGGTTTGGCATCAAAGAGACGATGCGGTGACAGGAATGAACCGGCTCCAAGGTAAACGCCTCGTGCTCGGCGTGACTGGAAGTATTGCCGCGTATAAAGCGGTCTCACTGTTGCGTACCCTTAAAGCACAGGGGGCCGAGGTGTCCGTGGTGATGACGAAATCAGCCACGAAGTTCGTAACACCACTGACCTTTTCCGTTTTATCAGGGCGCGCTGTGTGCACGGAACTTTGGCCAGATGATCATACCCTGGCACACTTGGCCTTGACGGATCGGGCCGATGCGGTGGTGATTGCTCCCGCGACGGCGAATTGCCTAGCTAAGAGCGCGGTCGGCATGGCAGATGATTTACTCAGTACCGTGCTCCTTGGCGCGCAGTGTCCCGTGCTCATGGTCCCGGCCATGGATGGGGGTATGTGGGAACATCCGGCGGTCCAGACCAATGTGCAGACCTTACGTTCGCGCGGTGTGCTGGTGCTGAGTCCTGACACAGGACCATTGGCCTCCGGCCAGGTGGGAGTAGGACGGTTTCCGGATGAGGGAGCCATTTTAGCTGCTCTCACGTCCAGCTTCTCGATCCAGACGACCTGGTCAGATCGATGTGTGTTGATCTCAGCTGGGCCGACCCAAGAGCCCATCGATCCGGTTCGGTTTCTCTCCAACCGTTCCTCAGGCAAGATGGGATACGCGTTGGCAGAAGCAGCTCGTGATCGGGGCGCCAAGGTGGTGTTGGTGACCGGGCCGACAGCCTTGCCTTTTCCATCAGGTTTGGATGTGATCCAGGTTGAGACTGCAGAGGAAATGCACCACGCCGTACTGGCTCGGCTGTCCTGGGCGACGGTAGTGATTATGGCTGCGGCAGTGGCTGATTTTCGTCCGGCTGTCTCTGAGCAGCGCAAGATCAAGAAAGCTGGAAAAGCCTCGATGATGGTAGAGTTGGTCCCCACGCCAGACATCCTCGAAGCGGTTGCGCAGCAGCGTAGCACCCAGGTTGTAGTGGGGTTTGCCGCGGAAACGGATGGGCTTCTGGAACAGGCGCAGGACAAGCTCCGGAGAAAACAACTTGATTTGATTTTGGCAAATGCTGTCGGAGTGCCAGGAACCGGGTTTGGCGCAGATGACAATGCTGGGATCTTGGTCGCGGCCGACGGATCGATAACGGAGTTGCCGGTCATGTCCAAACGAGAAATGGCTGAGCGGATTCTGGATGGTGTAGAGAAGGTTCGGCCACGATCTGCTTGGGTTGTTTGACCGTTATGGAGCGGCTTGCTAGAATGACCCCCGCCATCTTCCAGCAGTGGTCGACGTGCCTGGTCTACTGAAAGGGCCGGAGCTGTCGCTATGGACACAATCCTCATTCTTCACGGCCCCAATCTCAACTTGCTCGGGGTGCGTGAACCAGCCCTGTACGGAACAGCCTCGCTTCAAGCCATTAATGAGGGTATCCGACAGTTCGCCAAAGGGCTAGGAGTTGCGGTTGATATCAAGCAATCAAATCATGAAGGTGAGCTTGTTTCGTGGATTCAAGAGGCCAGGGGGCAGGTCCAGGGAATTGTGATTAATCCCGCAGCCTACACCCATACGAGCGTGGCGCTTCGCGATGCGATCTCAGCAGTTGGGATTCCCACGGTGGAAGTCCATCTGTCGAACATCCATCAGCGGGAAGAGTTTCGCCGGCATTCGTTTATTGCAGGAGTCGCCATGGGTCAGATTGCTGGGTTCGGTTCAATCAGCTACCACCTGGGAATACAGGCGATTCTGAGCCACTTGTACGCCACGCGCGCAGAATCCTGACGCACCGAGAAATGGAGGAGTGAGTGATCTCTACAACTGATTTTCGAAGTGGGGTCCGGCTGGAAATAGACGGGCAGCCCTTCTATATTGTGGATTTTCAGCATGTCAAACCAGGGAAAGGCGGAGCCTTCGTCCGAACCAAGCTCAAGAGCTATAAGACGGGCAACGTCCTCGATAAGACATTCCGTTCAGGCGAAAAATTCAATGAGCCAGATCTTGAAGAGCGGGAAATGCAGTTTCTTTTCGCGGCCAATCAGTCGTATACCTTCATGGACATCGACAGCTACGAACAGTTTACGTATGAAAAGAGTCAACTGGGTGAAAATGCTGACCTGTTAAAAGAGAATATGATCGCTAAGATTCTCGTCTACCAGCATGCTCCGATCGCGGTTGAGTTGCCGAATTTCATCGAACTTAAGGTGGTGGATGCGGATCCAGGGGTTCGTGGAGACACGGCGGGTGGTGGCACCAAGCCAGCCACAGTCGAAACTGGGGCCGTCATCAAGGTCCCCTTGTATTTAGCGGTCGGGGAAGTGATTAAGATCGATACTCGAACCCGCGAGTATGTGGAGCGGGTACGGTGAGTCCCTCGAAGAAGGTGGCCAAGCGTCGCAGTAAGCCCACGCGGGTGGTGTTAGCGCCTCCGACGACTCGTGCTCGGGCACAGGACGACCAGACTGCCGGGGTGTTCACCGAGTGGCAGCGCCGGGATATCAGCGACCTCATCCTATTGCTCAAGCAACATCATCTCAGCGAAATTGAGTGGGAGAGCCACGGTGTGCGAATCCGCCTTCGATCAGAAGGAGCGGGAGCGATCTCAGTGCCTAATACACGCGACATCGTGACCACTCAGGCGGACCTCTCTGGTGAGTCGAAGCCGTATGGCATCCAGGCTATCGATACCACGGGTTTAAGCACGATCACGTCGCCCATTGTCGGGACCTTTTACCGTTCACCCTCCCCGGATGCCGATGTGTATGTGGAAGAAGGGGATATGGTGAAGAAAGGGCAAGTCCTGTGTATCGTGGAAGCGATGAAGCTCATGAACGAAATTGAGTCCGAAGTGAATGGACGTGTGGTCAAAATTCTTGCCGAAAGCACGAAGCCCGTGGAGTACGGCCAACCGTTGTTCCTGGTCGATCCAACCGCAACCGGCTAATATTCCACGTTCGGCTAAAGGGAATGCATTGTTTAGGAAGATCTTAGTCGCCAATAGAGGGGAAATTGCCTTGAGGGTGATTCGTGCCTGTCAAGAGCTCGGGATCAAAACCGTGGCGATTCACTCCGATGTCGATGCGCACTCCTTACATGTGAGGGCCGCGGATGAGCATGTCTGCGTGGGGCCTGCCGAGGGAGCGCTGAGCTATCGGAATATTCCAAACGTACTGAGTGCTGCAGAGATCACCGGGGCAGAAGCTATTCACCCTGGGTATGGTTTCTTGTCGGAAAACGCGCATTTTGCCGAGGTGTGCGAGTCTATTGGCATCAAATTTATCGGACCGACGTCCGAGAATATCGCGACGATGGGGGATAAGGCTAAGGCTCGGGAAGTCATGTCCAAGCGAGGCATTCCGGTGTTGCCTGGTAGTCCCGGTGAACTCAAGAATGAAGCGGAGGCCCTTGAAGCCGCGAGAAAGATTGGCTTTCCCGTGATTATTAAGGCGTCCGCTGGCGGTGGCGGTCGTGGGATGCGGGTGGTGAATAAGGAAGATGAGCTTTCGCGCGCTTTTCAGGCGGCCCAGGCTGAAGCAAAATCGGCTTTCGGTAATGATGCCGTGTATCTCGAAAAATTTTTCATCGAGCCTCGTCATATCGAAGTGCAGATTCTCGCAGATGAGCATGGACGGGTCGTCTATCTCGGCGAGCGTGATTGTTCGATCCAGCGCCGGTACCAGAAATTGGTGGAGGAAACCCCGTCACCGGCTGTGGACGACAAACTCCGACGCGAAATGGGGCAGGTGGCCGTCGAAGCGATTCGTGCGGCGCATTACCGTAATGCGGCTACCGTGGAATTTCTCTTGGATAAGGACCAGCAATTTTTCTTTATGGAGGTGAATGCCCGTATTCAGGTCGAACATCCCATCACGGAAATGGTGACCGGGATCGATTTGATTAAAGAGCAGATTCGTGTGGCCGCAGGGTTGCCGCTCAGCTTTCGCCAGCAGGATGTGCATATCATAGGTCATAGTTTCGAATGCCGCATCAACGCCGAGTGCCCAGAGAAGTTTACGCCTTCACCAGGAACCATTACGCGGTATAGTCCACCAGGTGGGATCGGTGTGCGCGTCGATTCTGCCATTGAGACCTCGACGACCGTGCTACCCTTTTATGATTCGATGGTAGCGAAGCTGATTACCCACGGGCGGGATCGGGCCGAGTCCATGGCGCGCATGCGGCGGGCACTCGGTGAGTTCGTTATCGAGGGGATTAAGACCAGCATTCCGCTCCATCAGCGAATTTTCAACGACGCCGACTTCCAAAAAGGGCGCGTGTCGACGACGTTTTTGGACCGTTTCCTCACGAGCCAGTCTCAATAACCTACGTGTCAACAGTGGCTCTCACCGCATTGTCAAACGCTAGATTTCACGAACGCCTTCGGGGCATCTATGTGATTCTTGATTCGGAGGTCTCCGCGAAGCGATCGCTGGAGGACACCCTTCGGCAATCGTTGGCTGGTGGAGCAAGAATTTTCCAATACCGCAATAAACGGGCATCGATGCGAGAGGCCTGCCTGGAGGCGATGGTGCTCAGAAAAATCGCGGGTGATAGCCACGCCTTGTTTCTTGTAAATGACCGTTGTGATTTGGCTATGGCGGTCGATGCTGACGGGGTGCATCTAGGACAAGACGACCTTCCCGTGGCCGATGCGAGGGCGATGCTCGGACCGGATCGAGTTATCGGATTGTCCACCCACACACCGAGTCAAGTGTGTGAGGCGAGCAGGTTGCCGATCGATTACATCGGATATGGGCCCGTGTTTCCTACCAACAGCAAGCCCGATCATGCGCCGGTTGTAGGGATCGAGGGCTTGCGCGACATTCGCCCTCTGATCACCGTGCCTATTTTTGCGATCGGCGGGATGACGTTGGACACTGTCGGGTTGGTTCATGCGACGGGCGTCGACGGCGTGGCCGTGCTCTCTGCCATCTATCACTCGTCGAGCGTTACCTCCGCAGTTCAGGAGCTCCGTGCATCCTGGCGATGATGCGGTCTGTCGCTGTCTGAACAACCGCGGTCTCACTCAGATCGGCCAATCCTGATTCCCAGTTCGTGTGCAGCGCGGCATGCCCTGGCAAAACCCCCAGCATGAGGTCCCTGACACGTTGGCTTAATTCGCTAATGGTTGATGTCCTAATTGCTAGTTCCCCTTCTGGTGCGCTGTTGGTAAGGCCCGTGTTGAGAACGAGACCGAGTAGAGGAAGGCTTTTGCTCTGAAGGGCTTCCAGCGTGAGAAGTGCGTGATTAATGCCACCCAGCGCGGTCCGTCCTACCACAAAGGTTGGAAGGCCTAGGGCTGTGATCAAGTCACGAACGAGTAGGGTGGGGGTCAGCGGAACCAACAAGCCACCGATGCCTTCGACAAGGACGAGGTCATGATTGTCCGCGAGGCAGTTGTACGCGTCGCGGATCCGAGTGATGTCGATGGCGATGTGTTCTGCCGTGGCGGCAGTGAATGGGGCGAGAGCATGCGAGACCTGATAGGGACGAATAAGAGTCAGAGGAGCATGGCTCCCAGATGCGGCGCGCAGCCGCTCGGCATCTGAATCTGACAGGTGTTCTGGCGGGCAACCAGTTTCGATGGGTTTCATCACGCCGACGGTGTAGCCTCTCCGGCGGAGCGCGAGCGCAAGCGCACAGGTGAAGACCGTTTTACCTACACCGGTATCGGTTCCGGTAATAAAACAGCCCTGTTTACGCGCGGGAAGGGTCATCGCTTAGGGAATCCGGCTGTCGCAATTCCAGATTTGTCCGGAGACGCTGGAATTCGTGGCCAGGTGAAAGGCCGTCTCGCTGATATCATTGAGATCGCTCAGATGATCCAAGGTGTGTGGCGAGGTCGGCTCATCCAATGGAGATTGCTCGCCGGTCATCGCGCTGACATGCCACCCTGGAAGGAGCAGATTGACCCGAATATGGGCCTGGCCCCATTCTCGTGCTGCCGTGCGAGCGAGTCCGACAAGCCCCGCCTTGGACGCCGTATAGGGGGCGAGCCCTCGGCGTCCGTGCAAAGAGGACCAGGAGCCGAGGAGCACGATCGCACCGCTTCCCCTGGGTTCCATGATCCGTCCAGCAGCCTGCACACAGTGGTAGGCACCGGTTAAATTGGTAGCAATCATGGACGCCCAGCTACTGGCGGATGTCCGAAGCACTAACCCTTCCTGAGTTTGACCGGCCGAGCAGATCAACACATCGAATCCCCCGGACAGCTCGGTGAACTCTTTGATCATCTGTTCGACCTGTGTGCGTTGTGTCACGTCGGCTCGATGGAGGCTGACGGGTATGTTCAGTGCGCTGACCAAGGAAGCCGTCCGCTCGGCTTCTTTGAGATGCTGATGATAGTGAACGCCAACGTGCCATCCAGCTTCGGCGAATCGACGACAGAGGTTTCGGCCAATTGTGCCTGATCCTCCGGTGACGAGAACGGTGTGGCGAGTCGGCCCCATGCAGATCCTGATGGTGTTCCGTAAAACGATTGAGTGAGAAGAAAGATTATCGGCGAGTTCCTGCCTGTAAGACAAGCCTCGAGTGAAGTAGTGGACCTTGCGTCGTGGGCCTAAAGACGGTAAGGTGGGCCAAAAAATTGAGGAAGGATATTCTATGGCACATGTGTATATCGTTCGAATGAGCTGGTTTTTAGTCGGCTGTATCGGGTTTCTTCTACAAGGCGGAACGCCTCTCGTTGCAGCGGGCGAGGAGACGTTGTCGCATTCGGAGGAGTATTTTCCCGATACCGTGGGGAGCCGGTGGCAGTATCGCGGGGAAATACTCGATACTCCGATCCAAACGATTGCCGAGCGGACATTTTCCAATGTCTCGTCGGTACAGGGGGTTTCGACTCATCAAGGTGCGACGGTCAAGAAATTCCATGATACGAATCCTGGTAATCATGGGCCTTCCGATAGTTACTACCGGCGCGACGCAGCGGGCGTCATCTATTATGGGTCAGAGCCTGGAACGACGCTCGAACGACAATTGGTTCCCTATCAGATCGTGCGATTCCCCCTCGTCGTGCCTTCTTCGTTCCAACAGTTCGATCGGAAGAATGTAGACTTTGATGCTGATCTGGATGGCGATGACACTACTGAGCATGCTGATGTGGAGGCGACAGTAGCTCTCTTGGCGAGGGAGTCGCTCACAGTTCCGGCCGGGACGTATCCGGACGTGATTCGTGTAGAAGCCAGGATGACGATGCACATTCATCTTTCGGGGGCCAAGCAATCGGTGACGGGGACAGATGTCATGACAGCCTGGTTCGCACGAGGCGTCGGGTTAGTCAAATATGTGGAGCGGCAGGAATTACCAGCCGTTCGTTCTGAGCGCGGCCTTGTGACGGAAATTGTGGAAGAGTTAGAAGAGGTGGAGATTAAGCCCTGACCCATCGTCTATTCGGGAGAAAATCCACGCCGGAGTGTGTTTTCCGTGACCACGCGTATAGTCAGAAACTGTTGGAGATACTCTTCGCTTCCAGTTTTAGCTCCCACTCCAGAGAGTCGATGTCCCCCGAACGGCTGGCGGCCCACCAAGGCGCCAGTAATGCCACGGTTGATATACAAATTGCCGACATCAAATTGGGTCGTTGCTAACTCAATATTTTTGGGGCTCCGCGAATATAGCCCCCCGGTCAGTGCATAGGCCGTCGAGTTGGCGAGGGTGAGGGCGTCCTGAAAGTCGCGTGCTCGCATGACAGCCAGTATTGGTCCAAAGACTTCTTCTTGAGCCAATCGGTGATGCCGTTCGATTCCTGTCACGACGGTCGGACTCACGTAATATCCTTCGGCAGGCACCGATCGTTCATAAACTACAGTACCCTCTTGTCTTCCAATCTCAATGTAGGAGCGGATCGTCGTCTGTGCCCGTTCATCGATCACTGGTCCTAGCCGAGATTCTGGCAATTCTGGCGGACCGAGGGTCAAGCTGGAGACGGCATCGCAGAGGCGGGTGACAAACAGATCATGGATGGAATCAAGGACGATGACCCGCGAACAGGCAGAACATTTCTGTCCTTGGTAGCTCGTAAAGGAAGTGACGACGCCCTGGATGGCTTCATCCAGATCTGCCGTCTTATCGACAATGATCGCGTTCTTTCCACCCATCTCAGCGACAACCCGTTTGATCAGGTGCGCCTGTTCGGTGATCCGCGCGGCGCGTTCGATGATCTGCAGCCCCACCGGCTTTGATCCCGTAAAAACGATCATCGCCACACGAGGATCTTCCACCAGAGCTTGGCCAAGTAATGGACCTCCAGGCAGACAACAGAGTACGTCTTCAGGAATGCCAGCTTGATGGAGGAGATCGACGAGCAACAGACCGGTGATGAGGGCACGTTCGGAGGGTTTAAACAGGACGCCGTTGCCGGTTGCGAGCGCGGCGGCAATCATTCCTGTGGGAATGGCAATGGGGAAGTTCCATGGGGCAATCACCCCTACCAGTCCTCGGGGGATCGTCATGCGCCGGTTCAGTTCTCCGGGTTCATGGCCCAGTTGTTTTGTCGGGCCGATACGCCGGATCTCTCGTCCGTAAAACTCGAGAAAATCGATGGCTTCGGCAATATCGGCATCGGCCTCGCGCCAAGACTTTCCCACCTCGAAGACCTCCCATCCAGCCAATTCGCATCGTCGTTCCCGCATTAAGGCGGCTGCCTGTTTCAGGATCGATGCACGGGTGTCAATCGAGACGGTCGCCCACCTGGATTGGGCTTTGGCGACGGTGTCGATCATTGAAGGAATGGCCGAAGGAGCCATCGTGCGGACTTCCCCAACTAGCTGGTCGGGGGATGCTGGATTTCGTACAAGGACCAAATGTGTGTCTTCTGCTATGGGCCGACAGGATTTCGGAGCCCACCTCTGTCCAAACCGAGCCTTGACCGTTATCAGGGCTTGCATCATGGCCGCACGGGCTTCGGCTTTCGAGAAGTCGGTGTGAGGTTCGTTACGAAATTCCTGCGGTTGCGAAGACGTTGCGCCGATGGAGGGAGGCGGCGAAGAAGCGCCGTGACCAGTCGGTATCGGGGAGGTCAACAGTGCATCGAGCGATTCATGTTCCGCGTATTCCCGACGGAGGAATGATTCATTGGACGTGTTTTCTAACAACCGGCGGACTAGATAGGCCATACCCGGTAGCAATTTTCCAACCGGCGTGTAAATGCGAAGCCGCCGACCCAACCCGGAGATCGAGCTCTGAAGCGGCTCGGCCATCCCATAGATCATCTGGTATTCGTAGGCCATGGGAGAAATGCCAAGGTGCTCGGCCATCGCTTCCACATGCGCGACGCTTCGGAGATTATGGGTGCCGAAGGCTGGGCGCAAAAACTCAGTATGTCTAAGCAAATTCGTTGTCAGGTCTTCATAGTGCCGGTCGGTCTCCGATTTGTGTGTAAATGCCGGCAGGGGCCATCCACGCTGTCGGTAGAGTACCGTATCGGAGTCCCAGTAGGCACCTTTGACGAGCCGAATGCTAAAGGGCACTGAGCGTTGTCGTGCCCACGAGATGAGTTTCTCAAGGTCATGCGGGGTCTCCCTGAGATAGGCCTGTAACGCAACGCCGGCATAGGGATAGGCGCGAAAGGCCGGTTCTGAAAATAGTCGTTCGACAATCGCTAGCAGGAGACTCTTGAGGTCGGCCTGTTCCATGTCGATCGTAATGCCAGCGGGAAGTTGCATGGCACGTTCCACCAAGGGACGTAGACGAGCGGCCACGGCCCGATAGCTCCCCTCAGGATCGATCGGGTCCAGTTGGGAGTACAGGGCGGAGATTTTTAAGGACAGATTTATCCGCGGAAGAGGACCGAGGTGGTCGTGCTCCAAAGTGGGGATGGATGGCCAGTGCGTTGCCGCATGTGCTAAAGTGTTGAATGAGTCGAGACAACGAGATGCATAGGCAGTCGCTTCTCGCTCGCTGACCGTCGCTTCGCCGAGCAGGTCCACGGACGATCCTCTCTTCTTGATCCACAGGTCCTTCAATACCGGTAACGCTGCTTCGGCCGTCACGCCCGCGATAAAGGACCTCGCCATGTGCTCCACCTGTTGCTTGAACGAGTGGGCGCTGAGTTTTGTCCCGAATGATGATGCGGTGAGCCAGGACATTCCCTGTGCCAGGAGGCCTGACCCCAGGTCAATGCCCGAGAAGTATTCTTCCATGATCCTGGCAATCTGAGCATCGCTCTGCAGGGTGGGGAGCACGTCTACGAAACGAAATAGTTGGACTTTGAAGGTGGAGTCCTTCATCGCCAGGCGGAGTAGATTGTCGGTCCAATTTTTCGATTGGAACAGAGATGGGGTGGCGCCAGCTGACCGTCCTGCGAGGTCTTTTCCGATGCGGTTGACGGCGGTTTCGATCGACTCTTGAGCGGCTGCCATCATAGTCTCCATGTTTGCTCAATTAGACTATATCCCTTTTATTCCTTTCCTCTCTGTGAAGAATAGAGTTGATTTTATTTCACTAGCACAGTATGATAGTAAAGATTTGTTGTAGCCTATTTTGCCAGAATAGTTCTGGTCATCCAAGGAGGGCGCATGGAGCAAGCGCAGTTACAAATACGAACCCATTTTGACTTACCGACGTTTTTACTGTTTTCCTTTATCACCGTCGTCACCATTGTCGCTGTTCCACTGTACGGCTATCTCTACGGGTATTCGACTCTGGATTGGGTGCTCTTCTCCATTTTCTACGTTATGAGCGGGCTGGGGATAACGGTGGGATATCACCGTTTGGTTTCACATCGAAGTTTTGAATGCCCGAATTGGGTGAAGGGTGTCTTGTTGATCTCTGGTGGCTGGGCTCTGGAGAATTCGGCTCTCCGGTGGGGCTCAGACCATATTCGGCACCATGCCAGAACTGATCAAGACGAGGATCCGTATAACGCCCAGAAGGGTTTCTGGCATAGCCATTGCGGATGGGTTTTTTTAAAGTCTACCTATCGGGATCCCAAGTACGAGATTACTTTGCGGCGAGATCCCGTCATTATGTGGCAGCACCGGTGGTATCTCCCTATCCTCTTATCTGGGTGGTTGATCCCTTTCTTCGCTGGTTTGTTGGCTGGAGGGATTCGGGCCGGGGTTGGCGCTTTCTTGTTGGCAGGGATTGGGCGTACCTTTTTTGTGTTGAATTCAACCTTTTGTATTAACTCCGTCTGCCATATGTGGGGAAATCAACCGCATGGAAGTCAAGACAGCAGCCGCGACAGTTGGTTGGTCTCGCTGATCACCTTTGGCGAGGGCTATCACAACTATCACCACACCCATTTGCGAGATTACCGTAATGGGCCGAAGTGGTATAACTTCGATCCGTCGAAGTGGCTAATTTTCCTCCTCTCTAAGCTCGGACTCGCTTCGAATCTGCATCGGGCGCAACCATCCACCTACTAATATATTCTGTATTGTGTTCTGTCTGTGAGAGAAGGGAAAATCCCCTTCTCTCACAGGAGAGGTTCCGTCTGTTCTTCTGAATGTTGTTCGTGCCATTCCTCTCAGCCATCTTCCTTCTCTGGATATGTTCGAGTGTTCCATTTACTTGTCTGGCGTCTCTGAATAGGTCTTTTGGCTTCTTTCTCCTGTTTCTTCCGACTGGCCTGTCAAGCCATCTGAAAACCTTACCGAAGCCGAAGTCGTTGCGTCATGTGAAAATCTTACCGGAGACTCCGGCGCCTCGGGCTGCCATTTTTCCCCTGGCCTTTCCCTTGGCCGGCTTGGGAATCGTCGCTCCTGAGCCAACGGTGTGCGCCGGTTTTTTGACCGTGGGCCCCGCCGAGGCTGATGAGGGACGCGGGGCTCTCGGGCTGGAGGTCCACCCGCGCCACGGGGTGCTCGCTCGCGGCTGCGGTGACCGAGAGGCCACCTCGCGCGGCGTACGGGAGGTCCGCGTGGCGAGCGCCCACAGCGGTTCCAGATGCTGGTCCATCCGCTGGGAGAGCACGAACGGGTCCGTCGTCGCCAGGAGGCGCGCCAGGGCAGCCACTTTCTGGGAATCCGCGTCCGGGCAGGCCCGCACCCGCTCAAAGGGAGTCCGTGGCGTGTCGTAGCGACGAATCCGTCGCGAGCCCCGACGCTCTTTGCCCTGGAGCTTCATCGAGGGCTGAAAGAGATTCTGGAAGAGCCGGAGATCCGCGTAGAGCAGGGTCAGGGCCGCCAGGGCCTCTGGTGGGTCATAGCGCTCCCACCCCACCAGCTTGCGGACATGGGTCCAATTCTTTTGCTCAATATGCGC
>CXWL01003328.1_pt1 | contig 36365 bp, 27 predicted proteins | sample 590931 | NCBI WGS metagenome assembly CXWL01 (sample SAMEA3498368, study PRJEB10139) | groundwater metagenome | biome: water well; material: biofilm material | place: Germany | collected 2015-04-27
GCTCAATACCTTTGTGCAGGATCTTGCGATCCTTCATGCCATGGGCATCAAGCTCGTGCTGGTGCATGGCTTTCGGCCGCAGGTGACCGAGCAGCTGGCGGCCAAGGGCCATGTCTCGCGCTTTTCGCGCGGCATCCGCATCACCGACCCAGTGGCCCTGGACGCCGCGCAAGAGGCCGCAGGCCAACTGCGCTTCGAGATCGAGGCCGCTTTTTCGCAAGGCCTGCCCAACACCCCGATGGCCAACTCGACGGTGCGGGTGGTGTCGGGCAACTTCCTCACCGCGCGGCCGGTGGGTATCGTCGATGGCGTTGATTTCATGCACAGCGGGCTGGTGCGCCGGGTGGATCAGACGGCCATCCGGCGCTTCATCGAATCCGGCGCGCTGGTGCTGTTGAGCCCGTTCGGCTTTTCCCCCACCGGCGAGGCATTCAACCTGACGATGGAAGATGTGGCCACCGCCACCGCCATCGCATTGCAGGCCGACAAGCTGGTCTTCGTGGGCGAGATGCCGGGCATCCGCGAAAGCCAGGGCGACGCCGACAGCGCGATCGATACCGAGCTCGCGCTGGCCGATGCCAGGCGTCTGCTCGCGTCCCTGCCGGCGCCGACCCTGCCCACCGATACCGCCTTCTACCTGCAGCACTGCGTGCAGGCCTGCGAAGGCGGCGTCGAACGCTCGCACATCCTGCCCTTCGCCACCGACGGCGCGCTGCTGCTGGAGGTCTTCACGCACGACGGCGTGGGCACCATGGTGGTCGACGAGAAACTGGAGAGCCTGCGCGAGGCCAGCGCCGACGACGTGGGCGGCATCCTGCAGATGATCGAACCCTTCGAGCGCGACGGCACCCTGGTGCGGCGCGAGCGCAACGAGATCGAGCGTGACGTGGCCAATTACACCGTCATCGAACACGACGGCATCATCTTCGGCTGCGCGGCGCTGTATCCCTACCCCGAGGCGCGCACCGCCGAGATGGCCGCGCTCACCGTCTCGCCGCTGGCGCAAGGCCAGGGCGACGGCGAGCGGCTGCTCAAGCGCATCGAGCAGCGCGCCAGGATGGCGGGGCTGGACAGCATCTTCGTGCTCACCACGCGCACCATGCACTGGTTCATCAAGCGCGGGTTTACGTCGGTCGATCCGGAGTGGCTGCCCGAGGCCCGCAAGCGCAAGTACAACTGGGACCGGCGCTCGCAGGTGCTGGTCAAGAAATTCGTCTAGTGGCAGCAATTTGAAAGGTCCGCCCCATGTCCCGACTCGTGCAATGCGTTTATCTCAAGAAGGAAGCCGAAGGCCTGGTCTTCGCCCCGTATCCGGGCGAACTCGGCAAGCGGATATACGACAACGTCAGCCACGAGGCGTTTGAAATATGGAAGAAACACCAGACCATGTTGGTGAATGAAAACCGGCTCAATCTGGCCGATGCGCGGGCCCGCCAATATCTGGCCCGCCAGATGGAACAGTTCTTTTTCGGCAGCGGCGCCGACGCGCCGGCGGGCTTCGTGCCACCCAGCGCTTGACGCGTGGGCGGGGTATGTACCCGAGGTGGGTCCGGGTGCCCGCAGGTACAGTCCAGCGCAACCATTTCCCCTGGAGATAAGCCTTGTCCAAACCCACCTTGAATGACCTGCTGGCCCAGCGCGCGGCACTGGAAAAGCAGATTGCCGACACCCAGCGCGAAGAAAGATCCGACGCCGTGGCGCAGGTCCGCTCGCTGATGGCCCAATATGGCCTGACGCTGGCTGATCTCGGCAGCCGGGCGGCGGCCACACCCAGGCGGGGCGGCGGCAAGGTGCCGGCCAAATATCGCAACCCGGCCACCGGCGACAGCTGGTCGGGCCGTGGCCTCAAGCCGAACTGGCTGAAGGCGGCGCTGGACTCTGGCCGATCGCTCTCGGACTTCGCCGTCTGAAGGTTCTGCCCGGCCGCACCTGACCACGCCTACGCGCCGGGACCCTGCTTGTCCGACAAGCCACCAGCCCGCCTTCTGCGCAACCGCATCGGCTCCCTGAACAACGCCGCCGCCGCGCTGCTGCGCGGGCTGGCCCTGAGCGCTGGGGCGCTGGCGCTGGCCTATGCCGGCACCCTCAGTCTGGCGCTCGCGCCGTGGGGTGCCATGGCGCTGCCGGCGGGGATGGCCGTGGCGGCGTTGTGCCGCTGGGGCCGGCCGGCCCTGGTCGGCGTGGCGCTGGGGGTCGCCATCGCGCTGCTCGGCTCCGGCCTCGCGCTGGGCCCGGCAATGCTGGCCACGCTGGTCGTCTTGCTGTCGTCGCTGGCGGCCTATGCCGCGATGCAGGCCTTGGGATTTGACTGCCGCCTCGAGCGAGCCGGCGATATCGCCGTGCTGGCGGGGGCGGTGACGGTGGCCGCAGCGCTGCCCGCGGCGCTGCTGGTGGCGGTGTGGATGACGGCCACCACGGGCATGGCGCCACTGGTGGCCTTCATCACAGGATGGTGCGTGCTCAGCCTGGGCATGCTGTGCGTCGCCGTGGCCGTGCTCGCCAACAACGGCGACATCCTGCACGACCTGCAGCCAGGCGCGCCGTGGCAGAGCCCGGTCGCTGCCACCGCTGCGCTGGCGGTGATGCTCTGGCTGCTTTGGCTGGCCCCGGGGGCGCGCTCACCGGTGGCCGCGCTGGCCCTGTTCGTGCCGCACGTCGTGGTCGTCGTGCTGGCGCTGCGTGGCCATCTCGCGCTCGCCGCCAGCGGCCTGCTCGCGGCGGCCCTGCTGACATCAGCCCGGGCCCAGACAGGCCTCTCGCTGTGGGCCATCGGCGGCAGCGTGCCGGCCGCGCTGGCCGCTTGGCTCGGATCGGCCCTGGTCCTGATGTTGGTGGCGCACGCCGCCACGGTGGACTGGCGTGGCCGTTCGCAGCGCTGGGAGTGGGCGCTGGACGGCTCGCGCCTGGGCGTGGCCGACTGGCATCTGCAGCGCGACGTCAGTTTTGCGTCGGCTGCCTGGCGCACGCTGACCGGCCACACCGATCGGCTGTGGCACCCGCTGCCCTGGCAGGCGCAGGTGCACCCCGACGATCGCGTCGCGCTGGCCGAGGCCATCGCATCGCTGACCGCCGGCGACGCAGGCCGACGCCAGCTCGAGCTGCGCATGCCGCATCACGGCGGCTGGCGCTGGCTGGAGACCACCCTGCTGGTGATCGAGCGCGACGGCGCCGGCCGTCCGCTGCGCCTGCTGGCGACCCTGGCCGATGTGCAGGAAAGGCGCCAGGCGCAGGAGCGCCAGCTCATGTCGGTGAGCCTGTTCCAGCATCTGCACGAGGGCCTGCTGATCACCGATGCCGACCTGCGCGCGCTCGACGCCAACCCGGCCTACACGCAGATCCTGGGGGTGCCGCGTGACGAACTGCTGGGCACCGTGCCATCGCTGCTGCGCCCGGCCCCCGCCGACCCGGTGGCGCGCCAGCAGCGCGCGGCGATGTGGGCCGGCCTGCGCGACAGCGGCAGCTGGCGCGGCGAGCTGCTGGAGCGGCGGCGCAACGGCGAGCCCTGCACCCTGCAGGCGACCATCTCCACCGTGCACGGGCCGGCACAAGACCTGCGCTACCACGTCCTCGTCATCTCGGATATCACACAGCAGCAACAGCAGCGCGAGCAGCTCGAGCGCCAGGCCCATTTCGACGAACTCACGAGGCTGCCCAACCGGGCCCGCCTGTCGATGTTGCTCGGCGACGCCATGCGCGCGGCCGACCGCGACGGCTACCTGCTGGTGGTGTGCTACCTCGACCTCGACCGCTTCAAGCCCGTGAACGACCGCTACGGCCACGCCGCCGGCGACCGCCTGCTGGCCGAGCTGGCCGGCCGCTTGCGCAGCGCCCTGCGCAGCCGCGAGCATTGGGCCGACTCGGCAGCGCGCCTGGGTGGCGACGAGTTCGTGTTGCTGCTGCGCGCCGGCACGCTGGAAGAGGCGCGCCTGGCAGTCGAGCGCGTGTTGCGCGTGGTGTCGCAGCCCTACCTCATCGACCCGACGCAAGACCCGGTGCAAGTCACCTCGAGCATGGGGGCCACGATCTACCCGATCGACCGCAGCGACGCCGACACCCTGCTGCGCCACGCCGACCACGCGATGTACGGCGCCAAGCAGTCGGGCCGCAACGGCTACCTGTTCTTCGACCCCGAGCACCGCCGCCGCACCGAAGAGCGCGCGCTGGCCATCGGCCGCATCCAGGAGGCGCTGGACCAGCAGGAGTTCCTGCTGTACTACCAGCCCAAGGTGGACATGCGCAGCGGCCGCGTGTTGGGCTTCGAGGCGCTGCTGCGCTGGGAGCACCCGCAGCAGGGCATGATCGCGCCGATGCAGTTCCTGCCGCTGATCGAGAACACCGGCCTGTCGTCGCGCATCGGTGATTGGGTGCTGGCGCAGGCCCTCGATCATCTGTCGCAGTGGCGCCGCGACGGGCTCGACTTCTCGGTCAGCGTCAACGTCTCGGCGCGCCACCTGCAGGAGCCCGACTTCGCGCTGCGGCTGTCGGAGTTGCTGGCGCGGCATGACGAGCCGCTGGCGACCCATCTGGAGCTGGAGATGCTGGAGACGGCGGCGCACGCCGATATCGACGCCACCTCCGCGCTGCTGGCGCGCTGCCAGGGCATCGGCGTGCGCTTTGCGCTGGACGATTTCGGCACCGGCTACTCCACCCTCACCTACCTCAAGCGCCTGCCCGTGGACGTGCTCAAGATCGACCGCTCGTTCGTGCACCACATGCTCGACGACGCCCAGGACCGCGCCATCGTCGAGGGCGTGATCGGCCTGGCCGGCACCTTTGGCTGCGTCGTCGTGGCCGAGGGCGTGGAGTCGCCGGCACAGGCGCGCACGCTGCTGGACCTGGGCTGCAACATCGGGCAAGGCACCGGCATCGCCGCGCCCATGCCATCGTCACTCGTGGCCCACTGGGTGCGCGAGTACAAGGGCATGTTCGCACTGGCACCGGCCCCCGCCGCCGAGCCGGGTGTGGCTAGACTCGGAGCGTGATTCCACCAGGCTTCTTGCAGGATCTCCTGTCCCGCGTTGACATCGTCGACGTGGTCGGCCGCCATGTGGAGCTCAAACGCGGCGGCGCCAATTTCATGGGGCTGTGCCCCTTCCACGGCGAAAAGTCGCCGAGTTTCTCGGTCGCGCCGGCCAAGCAGTTCTATTACTGCTTTGGCTGCGGTGCCAGCGGCGACGCGATCCGGTTCCTCACCGAACATCTGGGACTGAGCTTTGTCGAGGCCGTGCGCGACCTGGCTCAGGGCGTGGGCATGCAGGTGCCCGAAGAGCAGGTCAGCCCTGAAGAGCGCGAACGCCGCGATACCCTGCGCCAGCGCCGGCAGTCGCTGGGCGATGTCCTGGAGCGCGCCGCCGAGTTCTACCGTGGCCAATTGCGCCCTCACCCACGAGCCGTGGACTACCTCAGGCAGCGCGGCCTCACCGGCGCGATTGCAGCGCGCTTTGGCCTCGGCTTTGCGCCGCCCGGCTGGCGCACGCTGGCCGGCGTATTCCCGAGCTACGACGACCCGCTGCTCGAAGAGGCCGGCCTGGTGCGCCAGCGCGAGGCCAGCGAGGAAGGCGACCACGCCGCCGCCGAGCGCGGCCGCTACGACTGGTTCCGCGACCGCATCATGTTTCCGATCCGCGCGGTGGGCGGCGAGGTCATCGGCTTCGGCGGCCGCGTGCTCGACGACAGCAAGCCCAAATACATCAACTCCCCGGAGACACCCGTCTTCAGCAAGGGCCGCGAGCTGTACGGCCTGTTCGAGGCACGCCAGGCGCTGCGCGACAAGGGCTACGCGCTGGTGGTCGAGGGCTACATGGACGTCGTCGCGCTGGCGCAATCGGGCTTTGCCAATGCGGTGGCCACGCTGGGCACGGCATGCACGGCCGAGCATGTGCAAAAGCTCTTCCGCTTTACCGACGCGGTGGTATTCAGTTTTGACGGCGACGCCGCAGGCCGCCGCGCGGCAGGCCGTGCACTGGAGGCGGCCCTGCCGCATGCCAGCGACCTGCGCTCGGTGCGCTTCCTGTTCCTGCCGCCTGAGCATGACCCCGACAGCTACGTGCGCGAACGCGGCGCGCCGGCGTTCGACCAGTTGGTGGCACAGGCCGTGCCACTGTCGCGCCAGCTCATTGCGCAAGCGGCCGAGGGCGCCGACCTCGGCACCGCGGAAGGCCGCGCGCGCATGCTCGCGCAGGCCAAGCCGCTGTGGCATGCGCTGCCGGACGGCGCGCTCAAGCGCCAGTTGCTGCCCGAGTTGGCGCGCCAGGCGCAACTCGAAAGCGCCGATCTGGGCGCGCTGTGGGGCACCGCCGCGGCGCCACCCGCGCCGCGTGCCGCTGCCGGCGGGCCGCCACGCGCGCCGCTGCGCGGCCCGGGCCGCCGCGCGCCCGCGGCCAGCGCCGACCTGGCATTGCGCCTGCTGCTGCGCCACAGCGATTGGTGGCCTCGCCTGTCCAACGAAGACCACACCATGCTGCACGAGCTGGGCGGCCTGCACGGCGAGGCCGTGGCCTGGCTCGAACAGCAGCTCACCGAGCACGGCGACCTGACCTGGGCCGCGCTCGAGACCGCCATGCACGGCCAGCCCTGGCACACCGATGCGCAGCGCTGGGTGGAGAGCGCCGCCGCCGATGAGGAACAGTCTTTTGGCGACCTGCAGCGCGTGCTGCACAGGCTTTGGTACGCCCGCCTGCGCGAGGAGCTCGCGGCGCTGATCAGCGAGGGCCAGCCCGACCGCGAGCAGCTCGATCGGGTGGCCATCCTGCACAAGCGCATCGAGTTCCACCTGAAGGCCGAACGCGACATCGCCGCCGCTGCTGCAGCCCGGTGATTGGAGACCCCGCCGGTATAATTCAGGGCTTGTCGCGAGCGGCAAGATCCAGCCTCCAGCTGCAGACCCGACCTGCGCGAACTTGCGCGCTGGCGCGGCCGCCACATCGGTTGCGCACCGCCCAGTCGCCTGCCTTCAGTCAAGGATTTGCATGACCGCCAAGAAGCCCGCCAGCGCACCCGCCGCCAAGCCCGCCCCTTCGCCCGCTGCAAAGCCTGTCGCCAAGGCCGCCGCCAAACATGCCACCGGGATCAAGGCCCACGCGCAGCCGGCCAAGGTGCACGCCAAGGCGGCGCCGGTCAAACCCGACGCAAAGCTGACCAAGGGTACACAAGCCGCCAGGCCCGCCGCCAAGAACGCCGCGAAGCCTGTCGCCAAGGGTGGCAAGGCCGGCGGCAAGCCTGCCACCGCAGCGCCGCCCAGGAAGGGCGTGCCGGTCGCCGAAGACCTGGACCTGGCCGATATCGAAGCCGATATCGAAGGCGAGCCCGAGGCCGCCGGCAGCGACGAGAAGGAAGTCAAGGCCAAGCCCTTGCGCATGAAGATCAGCCGCGCCAAGGAGCGCGCGCTGATGCGCGAATTCGGCCTTGACGAAACGGCGCTGACGGAAGAAGAGGCCGTCAAGCGCCGCCAGGAGCTGAAGACGCTCATCAAGATGGGCAAGACGCGGGGCTTCCTCACGCACCAGGAAATCAGCGACCACCTGCCTGAGAAGCTGGTCAACGACGAAATCCTCGAGGCCATCGTCTCGATGCTCAATGACATGGGCATCGCGGTCTACGAGCAGGCACCGGATGCCGCCACGCTGCTCATCGCCGGTGGCGGCGCCAGCACGGCCACCGAGGAAGAGGCCGAAGAGGCCGCCGAGGCCGCACTGTCCACGGTGGACAGCGAGTTCGGCCGCACGACGGACCCGGTGCGCATGTACATGCGCGAAATGGGCACCGTGGAGCTGCTCACGCGCGAGGGCGAGATCGAGATCGCCAAGCGCATCGAAGGCGGCCTGCAGGCCATGATGCGGGCGATCAGCGCGAGCCCGACCACGATCGCCGAAATCCTGGCCATGGCCGACCGCATCGCGGCGGGCACGATGCAGATCTCTGAAGCGGTGGATGGCTTCATCTCCAGCGACGAGGCCGACGACTACGTGGCCGAGGAAGATTTCGACGAGTTCGACGAAGAAGAAGACGATGACGGCCAGGGCGGCAGCCGGGCACTGACCAAGAAGCTCGAAGAGATGAAGCGGCAGGCGCTCGAAAAATTCTCAGCCCTGCGCACGCACTTCGACAAGATGCGCAAGGCGTACGAGAAGGATGGCTACAAGTCGCCCGCCTACAACCGCGCCCAGCACGCCATCAGCGACGACCTGATGACGATCCGCTTCACAGTCAAGACGATCGAGAAGCTGTGCCACATCCTGCGCAGCCAGGTGGACGACGTACGCCGCTACGAGCGCGAGATCCGCAAGATCGTGGTCGACAAGTGCGGCATGCCGCAAGAGCACTTCATCAAGACCTTTCCGCACAACGTGATGAACCAGAAGTGGGCCGAGAAAGAGGTGTCCGGCGGCAAGGCCTACAGCCCGATCCTCGCGCGCAACCTGCCCGCCGTGCGCGAGCTGCAGCAGAAGCTCAGCGACCTGCAGGACCGCGCCGTGGTGCCGCTGGAAGACCTGAAGCACATCAACAAGAAGATGAACGAGGGCGAGAAGGCCTCACGCGACGCGAAGAAGGAAATGATCGAAGCCAACCTGCGGCTGGTCATCTCCATCGCCAAAAAATATACCAACCGCGGGCTGCAGTTCCTGGATCTCATCCAGGAGGGCAATATCGGCCTGATGAAAGCGGTGGACAAGTTCGAATACCGCCGTGGCTACAAATTCAGCACCTACGCCACCTGGTGGATACGCCAGGCCATCACGCGCTCGATTGCCGACCAGGCCCGCACGATCCGCATCCCCGTGCACATGATCGAGACGATCAACAAGATGAACCGCCTGTCGCGCCAGCACCTGCAGGAGTTTGGCTACGAGCCCGACGCCCCCACGCTGGCCGAGAAGATGGAGATCCCCGAGGACAAGATCCGCAAGATCATGAAGATCGCCAAGGAGCCGATCTCGATGGAAACGCCGATCGGCGACGACGACGATTCGCACCTCGGCGACTTCATCGAGGACACCAACAACGTGGCCCCGGTCGATGCCGCCATGCAGGCCGGCCTGCGCGACGTGGTGAAGGACATCCTCGACAGCCTGACCCCGCGCGAGGCCAAGGTGCTGCGCATGCGCTTCGGCATCGAGATGAGCACCGACCACACGCTGGAAGAAGTCGGCAAGCAATTCGACGTGACGCGCGAACGCATCCGCCAGATCGAGGCCAAGGCCATCCGCAAGCTCAAGCACCCGAGCCGCTCGGACAAGCTCAGGACCTATCTGGACAACCTATGACGCGCCTGATGGGTGCTGCCGCTGGCAGCCGCGTCCGCGCAGTGGGCGCGCCTGGGCTGGCGCCGAAGGCACCAGCGGCGCACGCATCTCGACCGCCTGCCAGCACGCCGCACGGCACGGCGAAGAGCGGGCCCGGCCTACACTTTGCGCCGCCATGACCCGGATCTCCGACCGCACCGTGCTCTTTGCCGACCTGCGCGGCAGCACCGCGCTCTTCGAAACCCTGGGCAATGCCGAGGCGACTTCGGTGGTCACGCACTGCGTGAAGGCGCTGGGCGCACCGGTGGCCAAGCACAGCGGCCATGTCGTCAAGACGCTGGGCGACGGGCTGATGGCGGTATTCGACGACCCGGCCACCGCCGTGCAAGCCGCCATGCTCATGCATGACTTGCTCGAAGGCATGGTCTCGCGCGGCAATGAGCGCGGTGCTTCGTCTGGCCTGCGCGCGCTGCGGCTGCAAGTCGCCCTGGCGCGCGGCGAGGTGGTAGAAATGGCGGGCGACTGCTTTGGCGATGCCGTCAATGTGGCTGCCCGGCTGCTCGACCATGCCGGTGACAACGAGACCCTGATCACGGTGGAGGTGCTGCAGGGGTTGAGCCTGGAGATGCGCTCGCGTTTCCGCAGCCTGGACCGCCTGGTATTGCGCGGCCGGGTGGAGCCGGTGCAGGTGCATGTGATGGGCGGCCGCCGCAGCGTGGGCGACCTCGCCGTGACCCAGTTCGGCGATGTCGGTGCCGTGCAAGAGCCCGACGGCCTGCGCCTGATGTGGGCCGGCGTGCACCGTGTCTTTGCCAGCCAGCAGATGCCGGTGGTGCTGGGCCGCAGCCCGCAGGCCACGTTCTGTGTCGATGATGCACGCGTCTCGCGCTCGCACGGCCGGGTCGACTGGCACAGCGGCAGCTTCCAGCTCAGCGACCTCAGCTACAACGGCACCTACGTGCGCTTCAATGATGGCGAGATCGTCAGCCTGCGCCGCGGCAGTTGCACGCTGCACGGCAGCGGCACCATCGGCCTGGGCGGCACGCCCACCGACCCCGGTTCGGCCTGCGTCAGCTTCGATGTGCTGCGCTTCGCCGATACGCAGCCCCAGGTGCCACTGGAATTGCGCTGATCGATGCACCAGCTGCTCGCGAGATGACATTCCGCCCCGAGCCGCCCAGCCATCACGGCCAGCCGCCGCGCACCGCCGTGCTGCTGGTCAACCTGGGCACGCCAGGCGCGCCCACCGCGCCCGCGTTGCGGCGCTACCTGGCCGAGTTCTTGAGCGACCCGCGCGTGGTGGAGATCCCGCGCGCCTTGTGGTGGCTGATTCTGCACGGTGTGATCCTGCGCACCCGGCCGGTACGCTCGGCGGCCAAATACGCCAGCATCTGGCTGCCCGAGGGCTCGCCGCTGGCGGTATGGACACACCGGCAGACCCAGGCCCTGGCGGCGCAACTGGCTGCCGCCGGCCACCAGGTGCTGGTGCAGCACGCCATGCGCTACGGCCAACCGTCACTGCCCGGTGTGCTCGACGCACTGCGCGCACAGGGTGCCACCCGCGTGCTCGTGTTGCCGCTGTATCCGCAGTACGCCGCCGCCACCACCGCGAGCATCAGCGACAAGGTGCTGGCCTGGGTCGCGCAGGCGCGCCGCGTGCCCGAGCTGCGCTTCGTCGCCGAGTACCACGACGATGCGGGCTATATCGGCGCGCTTGCCGATCGGCTGGCCGCGCATTGGCAGGCGCATGGCCGCGCCAGCAAGCTCGTGCTGAGTTTCCATGGCCTGCCGCAGCGCTCGCTGCAACTGGGCGACCCGTACCACTGCCATTGCCACAAGACGGCGAGGCTGCTGGCCCAGCGGCTCGGGCTGGCGCCTGACGAGTGGCTCATCACCTTCCAGAGCCGCCTGGGCCGCGCGCGTTGGCTGGAGCCGTACACCGAACCCACCCTGCGCGAGCTGGCCGCATCGGGTGTCAAGAGCGTCGATGTGATGTGCCCCGGGTTCGTCGCCGACTGCCTGGAGACGCTGGAAGAAATTGCGCAGGAAGCGCAAGCGGCCTTCCTCCAGGCCGGCGGCGAGCGCTTCAGCTATGTGCCCTGCCTGAACGACTCGGCGGCCTGGATCGATGCGCTCGCCGCGCTCGCCGAGCGCCACCTCCAGGGCTGGGACACGCGGACCGTGCCGCAACCCGAAGAAATGGCGCTGCAGCGCGAGCGCGCCCTGGCGCTGGGCGCACCGGACTGACCTTCAATCGCGCCGCCGCCGCCGCACGATCCCCAGCACCGCCGCGCCGCCGGCCAACATCAGCGCCCAGCCGCCCGGCTCGGGCACGGCGGTGGCGGTGAAGCTGGCGCCGCCGGCCGCCGTATAGCTGAAGTTGCTGATCGTGTAGGCGTCGGCCTGCGCCGTGAAACGCGCCTGCGCAAAGGCCGCATCGTCGATGGCGGTGATGCCGCCGTTGGCACCCTGCAGGCCCAGGAACTGGTCGATATTGAAGCTGCCGCTGGCCTGGAAGGCGTTGGGGTCGGTCTCACCCAGGAAGCGGAACTCGACGGCCAGCGATGTCAGGTCGAGTGCACCGCCGCCGCCGAACAATACCTGGTCGGTAAGAAAACCGCCGTGGCCATCGGCCTGCACTTCCAGGATCAGCCGGCTGCCGGCGCCGGCCGTGAAATTGCCGTTGATGGTGAACAGGCCGGGTGAGTTGCCGGGGCTGAAGATGCCGTAGTTGATGACGTTGCCGGCGTTGATGGAACCGGCCGTGCCGCCCAGGAAGCCATTGGTGCCGATGACCACGGTGTCGGCCGTGAGCGTCGCTCCGTTGAGGATCATGGTGCCGGTGCCACCGTCCACCGAGCCGCTGGCCGTGCGGTCGCGGCCCACGCCGACCCAGCCTGCGCTGATGGCCGAGCCGCCGGTGGCGATCACCGTGCCGTCGCTGCCGCCGAGGCGGCCGACGAAGAAATTGCCGTCGCCCGCATTGATCGTGCTCGCGCCCTTGACGCGCAGCAGGGCCGAGCCGTCACGCCCCACGCTCACCGTGGCCAGCCCGGGTGCGGCCTGGATCAGGACCTGCGAGCCGCCCGAGACCGTCAGGCTGCCGTCGCCCAGCGGCCCGGGCCCGGTACCGCCCAGGTTCAGCGACGCGCCCGACGCGCCCATATTGTTGAGCGTGACGACGCTGCCGTTGGCAAATTCGGCCACGCCGATGCCCGCCGAGCGGCCGATCGACAAGAAGGCGCCGGCCAGCACACCACCGGTCTGCTGGCCGGAGAAATTGAGCGCGGCGTTGTCCACCCGCAGCACACCCACGCCGCCCGAGCGGCCGACATTCATGCCGATCGCGCTGACCGCGGCATGGTCGGCCACCGTGAGCTGGCCGCTGCTCTGAGGGCCGAAGCCGACGCCGATGAAGGTGTCGTTGCCGGTCATGCGGATTTCAGAGCCCGCCCCGCTCACGAGGGCGATACCCCGGCCACCGTTGATGGTGTCACTGGTGCCGCCGATAAGGAGGCTGGTGCTGCGGCTGTCAGCGACCGTGGACACGGCGTTGCCATCGATCAGCAGCTTGCCACCGGCCGTGATATTGAGCGTGCCCTGGCCGTCGCGCCCGACGCGCACGAAGGGGTTGAACGCCTCGCCCGGCCCGCCGCCGGCCAGCACCGATTGCGCCGTCAACTGCACCACCGAGCCGGCACCGGCGATGTTCAGACTGCCGGCCGACGCGGCGTCGCGGCCGAGGCTCAGTTGCGGCCCGTTGGGGCGCGCCTCGGTCGCCGCCAGTTCGATGCGCCCGCCATTGCTGACCGTGACCACGCCGGTGCCGCTGCGGCCGATATCCATGATCGGGTTCGACAGCGAGCCGTTCGCGGCCACGCTGGCCACGCCGGTGGAGGAGAAGACGGTGCCGGCACCATCGACCACCATCTCGCCGAACGAGCCGTCGCGGCCGACGCTGGTGTACCAGACGCCGGTGACACCGCCGCCGGCTTGCAGCGTCAGCTTGGCGCTGCCCAGGCGGCGGCCGACTTGCAACACGGCGGCGTCGGCCGCGAACTCGACTACCGAGCCGGCGCCCGACACCGTCATGTCGGTGCGGCCGCGGTCGGTCGTGAGGCCCAGCGAGTTGAAGAAACCGGTGGGACCCTCGATACGGAGCTTGCCTCCTTGGTCAATCGTCAGGTTGGCCCAGGCGCGTGGGTCAAGGGCGGTGCTCAGCGACGCACCGAGCGTGACCGTATTGCCTGTGACGCCGTCCCAGGTTTGCCCGCCCGTGACCACCCAGCGTGAACCAGCGCCGCGCACGATCACCTCGCTGAAGCTGCCCTCCTGCCCGGTGCTGGCGCTGTCCCATTGGCGAGTGCCGATTTGCGCCCGGTCGGTACTCAGCAGCGCGCCATCAAGCACGTTGACCCGGCCTTGCACCGTGCCACCAGGCACCCCATAGGTATAGCCGTTGAGCGCATGCACGGCCAGGCCCGGATGGCCGACGAACAACGCCGAACCGATCAACGCCTGCGTACCGGCACCGGTGAGCGTGAGCGTGGCCGATGAGCCGGCGGCGGCGCCAACAAAACTATCGCAATAGTGAAACTGGACCAGGCAGGGCGCGGGGTTGCCGCGGGTATCGAGCACTGCCCCCGCTGCCACGGTGAGCGAGCCGTCGCCGAAGTCGCCGACGACCAGACGCTGAACCTGCGAATTGGATGCGCCATCGCCGACCAATTCAACCCGCGACCCGGCTCCCGATATCAACCCATTTCCTGGCCCAACGCCGGTGCTCCCGAAGCTCAGACGGGCGGCTTGCAAAAACGAGCCGCCATTGACCGTCAAGCTGCCAAGGGCTCCGTTGCCGACCCAGAGCGCCGTGCCGGGCACCACGGTATCGCCAGGGCCGATGGGCACCACGACGGGGCCGATGCCCACCGAGCCCGAGGTCGTGATGGCGGCCTGCGTCTGTGCCGACAGCAGCGAAATCAGTGCCGTGGCGGCGGCCAACGCCAGCGGGTGGCGGGTGAAGTTGATGCGATGACAGCGATTCATGTATTGCTCCTGCTGGACAGGATCCAGGCAGGGCGAGCATGAGTTGCATCGAGGCGCGCGTCATCGTCAGTTCTGATGACCCGGCCCCCGGTCGAGGCCGCGCAGGCCGGCCTACTGGCCGCTGCGCCGCAGCCGCTTCACCAGCTTCACCCCCCGTGGCAGGACCAGCACAGCCACCACCAGCGCCAGCAATGCGGCCGACATCGGGCGCTGCACGAAGACGCCCCAGTGGCCTTCGCCGATGCTCATCGCGTTGCGCATCTGGGCCTCGGCCATCGGGCCGAGGATCATGCCCACGATGACCGGCGCGGTGGGGAAATCAAAGCGCCGCATGAGCACTCCCACCATGCCAATGGCCGCCATCAGGAACAGGTCGAAAGCGCTCTGGCGCATGCCATAGACACCGATCGTGGCAAAGATCAGGATGCCGGCATAGAGCTGCGGGCGCGGGACCTTCAGCAACTTGACCCACATGCCGACCAGCGGCAGGTTCAGCACCAGCAACATCACGTTGCCGATATAGAGGCTGGCGATGAGCGCCCAGACCAGCGCCGACGAGGTCTGGAACAATTGCGGGCCGGCGTTGATACCGTAGTTCTGCAGCGCGCTCAATAGGATCGCGGCCGTCACCGAGGTCGGGATACCCAGGGTCAGCAGCGGCACCAGCGTCGCCGTCACCGCAGCGTTGTTGGCGGCCTCCGGGCCGGCCACGCCTTCGATGGCGCCGGTGCTGCCGAACTCATGCTTGAACTGGCTGAGCTTGCGCTCCACGCCATAGCTCAGGAAGGTCGGGATCTCCGAGCCGCCCGCCGGCACTGTGCCAAACGGAAAACCGATGGCCGTGCCGCGCAGCCAGGCCGGCCACGAACGCTGCCATTCCGCCCGCGTCATGTGCACGCTGCCCATGCGATTGAGCTGCTGCTCGCTGCGGCCCTCGTAGAGCGCGGTGTAGAAGCACTCGCCGAAGGCAAACAGGCCCACTGCCACCAGCACCACCTCGATGCCGTCCATGAACTCCGGGATGCCGCCGGTATAGCGCACCTGGGCGGTAATCTGGTCCAGCCCCACCAGGCCAATGGCGAGGCCGATGAAGAGCGCCGTCATGCCACGCAACGTGCTGCGCCCGAGCACCGCGCTGACCGTCGTGAAGGCCAGCAGCATGAGCATGAAATATTCGGGCGGCCCGAGCTGGACGGCATAGGTGGCCACGATCGGTGCAAACAGCGTGACCAGGATGGTGGCGATCGTGCCAGCCACGAACGAACCGATGGCGGCGGTCGCCAACGCCGCGCCGGCGCGGCCGTTCTTGGCCATCTTGAAGCCTTCGAGCGCGGTGACCATCGTGCCGGTCTCGCCCGGCGTATTGAGCAGGATCGAGGTCGTGCTGCCGCCGTACATGGCACCGTAGTAGATGCCGGCAAAGAAGATCATCGAGGCCGTGGGCTCGACCTGCGCGGTGATGGGCAGCAGCATCGCCACCGTCACCGCCGGGCCGATGCCCGGCAACACACCGATGGCCGTGCCCAGGGCGCAGCCCACGAAGGCCCACAACAGGTTGATCGGCGTGCCAGCGGTGGCAAATCCGCCCAGCAGGTGGTGCCAGATGTCGATCACAGCCAGCCGCTGCCGGTGAGGCCGGGCAGGTTGATGCCGAGCAACTTGGTGAAGAGCCAGAAGGCGGGCGCGGCGACCAGAAAACCCGTGACGAAGTCGAACACCAGCCCGCGCGCACCGCCGTGCGTTTTGCCCTCCGCATGGCGCAGGCCGCGAACGGCAAGCATGAAACACAGCGTGCAGCTGAGGATGAAGCCCAGCGTGTTGATCAGCGCCGCGATGGCCAGCACGCCTGCGCCCACCCACGCCAGGGCGGGCCAGTCAGCGCGCTTGGCGCCGGTGGGCGCTTCCATCTCACGGTAGCCACCGCTGCGGGCTTCGTAGATCAACCAGGCGCCACACACGAGCAGCGCCGCGGCGACCAGCCAGGGCAGGAAATTCGGGCCCACGCCGGCATAGCCCGCCTGCGAGGGGATGAAGGTCGCGCCGAACGCCAGCAGCGCACCGACGGCAAGCGCGCCAGCGCCGACCAGCGCCTGCGGCACTGAGACAGGTGCGCGGTCGGCCATCGGATCAGATCATGCCGGCCTTGACCATGGTCGCACGCAGGCTGGCAAATTCACGGTCAACGAATTCCTCGAACTCCTTGCCGGTCATCAGCGCCGGGGTCCACTTGTTCTTGTCCAGCGACTCGGCCCAGGACTTCGTCTTGGTGGCCTTGACGATCATCTCGCTCAGTGCCTTGCGTTGATCGGCCGTGATGCCCGGCGCGCCGTAGATGCCGCGCCAGTTGCCGATCTCGACGTTGTAGCCCTGCTCCTTCATGGTCGGCACGTTGATGCCCTTGAGGCGAGCGCCTGAAGTGACAGCGATGGCGCGCATCTTGCGGCTTTCGATGTACTGCTGGAACTCGCTGTAGCCGCTGCCGCCGACGCTGACGTTGTTGCCCAGGATGGCGGCCGTGGCCTCGCCACCGCCACGGAATGGCACATAGTTGATGCGGGCCGCGTCAACGCCCGCATCGCGTGCCAGCATGGCCGCCGCGATGTGCTCGGTGGAGCCGCGCGAGCCGCCGCCCCACTTGACGCTGCCCGGGTCTTTCTTCAGTTGCTCGACGACGTCTTTCATGGTCTTGAAGGGCGACGCCTCGGGCACCACGAAGACATTGAACTCGCTCGTCAGGCGAGCCAGCGGCGTCGCCTGCGTCACGCTCACGGGGGGCTTGCCCGTGATGATGCCGCCGAGCATCACCGCGCCCATGACCATCATCGCGTTGCCATCGCCTTTGCTGGCATTGACAAACTGCGCCAGCCCGATGGCACCGGCCGCGCCGCCCTTGTTCTCGTATTGGACCGAAGCCGCGACGCCGGCCTCCTGCAGTGCCTTGCCCAGGGCGCGGCCAGTGGTATCCCAGCCACCACCGGGGTTGGCGGGGATCATCAGCTTCAGGTTGACGGCGGCGCGCGCCTGCAGCGGCAGCACGCCGGCAGCGGCCAGGGCGGCCAGGTTCTTGAGAAAGGTGTCGCGGCGCATGGTTGGTCTCCAGGTCTACGGTGGGGCGTGCGCGATCATCCCAGCAATGAGGGCCATATCGCGGCCCACGAAGCTTCATCGGCCTCAGGGGATATACCGATCCAGCGTTGTCGATAATCGTGGCCAACCATGAACGACACCCACGTGCGCCTGGACAAGTGGCTGTGGGCCGCCCGCTTCTACAAGACGCGGGCCCTGGCGGCCGAGGAAATCGGCCGTGGCCGAGTCAGCGTGGGCGGCCTGCCCGCGAAGGCCTCGCGCGAGCTCAAGCCCGGCGACCGCATCGGCCTGCGCCAGGGGTCCGTGGAGCGCACCGTGCACGTGCTGGGGCTCAGCACCGTGCGCGGCCCGGCGCCGGTGGCGCAGGCGCTTTACGAGGAGACAGCGCAGAGCATCGCCGCGCGCGCGCTGGCTGCCGAGCAGCGCCGCCTGGGCGCCGAGCCCGCCAACGCCATCGAACAGGGGCGCCCGACCAAGCGCGACCGCCGGCAGCTCGCGGACTGGCAACGCTGGAGCGCCAGCGCCGACGATCTGGATCGCGGTGGCGGGTAGTCCGCCTCCTGCGCAATACCCCTCTTGAAACTACGGGCTCGGTCCCCACCTGCCCGCCAGTGCCTACATCCAACGCCATGAACCAGACGCCAGACTCCCCCCAGCCCACCGGCGGCGATGCCGCCGGACCCGCCGCCGCCTCATCCACCGAGGCCCAACTCGCCGAATTGCAGCTCAAACATACCGAGGTCTCCGACGCCTATTTGCGGGCCAAGGCAGAGGCCGAAAATACCCGCCGCCGGGCCGACGAAGAAATCACCAAGGCGCGCAAGTTCTCCATCGAGAGCTTTGCCGAGAGCCTGCTGCCGGTCAAGGACAGCCTGGAGGCGGCCATCGCCATCGACAACGCCACCCCTGAGCAGTTGCTCGAGGGCGTGCACGCCACCCTGCGCCAACTGACGCAGGCACTCGACCGCAACCGCGTGCTCGCCATCGCCCCGCCTGCCGGCACCCGCTTCGACCCCCACCAGCACCAGGCCATCAGCGTGGTGCCCGCCGAGCAGGAAGCCAACACCGTGGTCGCCGTGCTGCAGAAGGGCTACCTCATCGCCGAACGCGTGCTGCGCCCAGCACTCGTCACGGTGGCCGCACCCAAATAGCGCGGCCCACCGGCCGGCGCCCTTGAAAAGCCGGCACTTCAGCCACAACTCAAACACCATCCAGCTTCAGGAGCACACACATGGGCAAGATCATCGGCATCGACCTCGGCACCACCAATTCATGCGTGGCCATCATGGAAGGCAATACCGCCCGGGTGATCGAAAACAGCGAGGGCGCGCGCACCACGCCGTCGATCATTGCCTACCAGGACGACGGCGAGATCCTCGTCGGCGCCGCCGGCAAGCGCCAGGCGGTGACCAACCCGCGCAATACGCTGTACGCCGTCAAGCGCCTGATCGGCCGCAAATTCACCGAGAAGGAAGTGCAGAAGGATATCGGCCTGATGCCCTACAAGATTGCCGCCGCCGACAACGGCGACGCCTGGGTCGAGGTGCGCGGCAAGAAGATCGCGCCGCCGCAGGTGAGCGCCGAAGTGCTGCGCAAGATGAAGAAGACCGCCGAAGACTATCTCGGCGAAGAAGTCACCGAGGCCGTCATCACGGTGCCGGCCTACTTCAATGATTCGCAGCGCCAGGCGACCAAGGATGCCGGCCGCATCGCGGGCCTGGATGTCAAGCGCATCATCAACGAGCCCACCGCGGCGGCGCTGGCCTTTGGCCTGGACAAGCACGGCAAGGGCGACCGCAAGATCGCCGTCTTCGACCTCGGCGGCGGCACCTTCGATATCAGCATCATCGAGATCGCCGATGTCGACGGCGAAAAGCAGTTCGAAGTGCTCTCCACCAACGGCGACACCTTCCTGGGCGGCGAGGACTTCGACCAGCGCATCATCGATTTCATCGTCGGTGAATTCAAGAAGGAACAAGGCGTCGACCTGACGAAGGACGTGCTCGCCCTGCAGCGCCTCAAGGAAGCCGCCGAGAAGGCCAAGATCGAGCTATCCAACAGCACCCAGACCGATGTCAACCTGCCCTATATCACGGCCGACGCATCGGGCCCCAAGCACCTGAATATCAAGCTCACGCGCGCCAAGCTGGAGTCGCTGGTGGACGAGTTGATCTCGCGCACGATGGAGCCGTGCCGCATCGCGGTCAAGGACGCCGGCGTCAAGCTGACCGAGATCGACGACGTGATCCTGGTCGGCGGCATGAGCCGCATGCCCAAGGTGCAGGAAATGGTCAAGGAGTTCTTCGGCAGGGAGCCGCGCAAGGACGTCAACCCCGACGAGGCCGTGGCCGTCGGCGCCGCCATCCAGGGCCAGGTGCTGGGCGGCGAGCGCAAGGATGTGCTGCTGCTGGACGTCACGCCGTTGTCGCTGGGCATCGAAACGCTGGGTGGCGTGATGACCAAGATGATCAAGAAGAACACCACCATCCCGACCAAGTTTGCCCAGACCTTCTCCACCGCCGACGACAACCAGCCGGCCGTGACGATCAAGGTCTACCAGGGTGAGCGCGAACTGGCGGTGGGCAACAAGAGCCTGGGCGAGTTCAACCTCGAAGGCATCCCGCCTTCGCCGCGCGGCATGCCGCAGATCGAGGTCACGTTCGATATCGATGCCAACGGCATCCTGCACGTCGGCGCCAAGGACAAGGCCACGGGCAAGGAAAACAAGATCACCATCAAGGCCAACTCGGGGCTGTCTGAAGCCGAGATCGAGAAGATGGTGAAGGACGCCGAGCTGAATGCCGCCGAAGATGCCAAGAAGGTGGAACTGGTGCACGCCCGCAACCAGGCCGACGCGATGCTGCACTCGGTGAAGAAGAGCCTGGCCGAGCATGGCGACAAGCTCGACGCCGGCGAGCGCGAAAAGATCGAAGCCGCGCTGAAGGAGGTGGACGACGCGCTCAAGGGCGACGACAAGGCCACCATCGAGGCCAAGACCGAGGCCTTGATGACAGCCAGCCAGAAGCTCGGCGAAAAGGTCTATGCCGAGACGCAGGCAGCGCAGGCTGCTGCGGGTGCCGCGCCTGGTGCTGCTGCTGCGGGTGGCGAGGCGCCGCCGCAGGCCAGGCCGGCCGACGACAACGTGGTCGACGCCGAGTTCAAGGAAGTGAAGAAGTGACATCGCGGACAGCCCGGGCACGGGCTGCCGTGAAATCTCGCCGCGCTCGAAGTGACAGGCAGCACCTGTTTACCGGCGCGGCGGTTTTGCTTCCAGAGAACTGAGATCCCCGTATGGCCAAGCGCGACTACTACGACATCCTCGGCGTCCCCAAGAACGCCAGCGAGGAAGATATCAAGAAGGCCTACCGCAAGCTGGCCATGAAGCACCACCCTGACCGCAACCAGGGTGACACCGCAGGCAAGTCCGAGGAGAAATTCAAGGAGGCCAAGGAGGCCTACGAGATGCTCTCCGACGCACCCAAGCGCGCCGCCTACGACCAGTACGGCCATGCCGGCGTGGACCCCAACCTGGGCGGCCGCGGCGGCCCCGGCCAAGAGGGTTTCGGTGGCTTCGCCGAGGCTTTTGGCGACATTTTTGGCGACATCTTCAGCGGTGGCGGCGGCGGCCGTCGCGGCGGCGGCGGACAGCAGGTCTATCGCGGCAGCGACCTGAGCTACACGATGGAAATCTCGCTCGAAGAAGCGGCCTTCGGCAAGGACACCCAGATCCGCGTGCCGACCTGGGAGGCCTGCGCCACCTGCAGCGGCAGCGGCGCCAAGCCCGGCACCAGCCCCAAGACGTGCACCACCTGCAACGGCGCCGGCACGGTGCACCTGCGCCAGGGTTTTTTCAGCATCCAGCAGACCTGCCCGCACTGCCACGGCACGGGCAAGATCATCCCCGAGCCCTGCACCACGTGCAACGGGGCGGGCAAGATCAAGAAGCAGAAGACGCTCGAGGTCAAGATCCCCGCCGGTATCAATGAAGGCATGCGCATCCGCTCGGCCGGCAACGGCGAGCCCGGTACCAACGGCGGCCCGGCGGGCGACCTGTATATCGAGATCCGGGTCAAGCAACACGATATCTTCGAGCGCGATGGCGACGACCTGCACTGCACCGTGCCGGTGGGCCTGGCCACGGTGGCGCTCGGCGGCGCCATCGAAGTCCCGACCCTGGGCAGCAAGGCCGAGATCGAACTGCCCGAAGGCACCCAGCACGGCAAGACTTTCCGCCTGCGCGGCAAGGGCATCAAGGGCCTGCGCTCCAGCTATCCCGGCGACCTGTATTGCCATGTCGCGGTGGAAACGCCGGTCAAGCTGACCGAGCACCAGCGCAAGCTGCTCAAGGAACTGGACGAGTCCCTGCGCAAATCGGGCGACCGCCATTCGCCCAACGCCAAGAGCTGGGCGGATAGAGTCAAGGGCTTGTTCAAATAGCCCACAGCGGAGCGGCGCGCCGGTGATCGACAAGGATATCCACCTGGCGCGGGCCCTGCTCGTCGAGAACAGCGCGCTGCTGCGCAGCGTCGGTGCGGCGCAGTTGCGCGACGGTGGCGTCGGCCATGTCGCACAGGCCAGCCGCGTCAAGGACGCGCGCCTGTTGCTCGAGCGCGAGCACTTCGACATCGTGGTCTGCAACCGCGAGTTCGAAGGCTGTGACGATTCGGGCCAGGATCTGCTGGACGAACTGCGGCGTGAAAACCAGTTGCCGCACAGCACGGTGTTCCTGATGGTGGCCTCGCACGCCACCTACCAGCAGGTGGTCGAAGCCGGCGAAGCCGCCCTGGATGGCCTCCTCGTGCGCCCTTACACCGCCGCCGTGCTGTACCAGCGGCTGGCGGAGGCGCGGCACCGCAAGCGCGAGCTGGCCGACGTGCTGCAGGCGCTGGATGCCGGCCACACCGAGGTCGCCTTCGCACGCGCGCTGAAGCGCTTTCAGGAGCGGTTGCCGTACGCAGCGTACTGCGGTCGCCTGGCGGCCGAATTGCTGCTGGGCATGCAGCGGCCCGACGACGCGCGCCTGCTTTTCGAGAAGTTGGCGCAGGCGCAAGGCGCGGGCTGGGCGCGGCTGGGTGTGGCGCGGTCGCAGATCGCGGCCGGCGACATCGCATCGGCGCGCAAGACGATCGCCACGGTCCTGGCCGACGACCCGGGCTCGGCCGATGCGCATGACCTGAGCGGCCGCATCCTGGTCGAACAGTGCGACTTCGACGGTGCGCTGGCGGCCTACAGCGCCGCCGCCGACATCACCCCCGGGTGCCTGCTGCGCACCCAGCATGCCGGTGCGCTGGCGTTCTACCAGGGGCGCGGAGCGCAGGCGCTGCAGTTGCTGCAGCGCACGCTGCATATGGGCGTGCAGTCCAAACTGTTCGATGCGCTGACACTGCTGTTGGTTGCGGTGCTGCGCTTCGACCTGGCCGACGGGCCGGGCGTGGCGGCCATGCGCGAGCAGCTCAAGCGCTATGCCCAGCGATTTCCGGCCTCACGTCGCCTGAGCCGCCTGGTGCAGGCCGCCGACGTCCTGGCAGGCCTGCTTGGTGCTACCCACGACAAGGCGCTGGAGGCCCTGCGCGCGCTATCGGCGCAGGCCGGCGACGACGACTTCGACCTGGAGTCGGCCAATATGCTGCTGGCGTTGTGGGCCCGCGTGCCCGACAGCGTGCGACCGGCGCCCGAATTCGAGGCGCTGGCCGATCGCATCGCCATGCGTTTTTGCATCTCCAAGGCGATCGGCGAGGTGCTGGTGGCCTCCGCACGGCGCGAGGAGCCGGCGCTCGGCATCATCCGCCGCTGCCAGGCGCAGGTGGCCGCCTGGGGCGAGCAGGCGATGGAGCTCACGCTCAGGGGCGACCCGACGGCGGCGACTCACCTCCTGCTGGCGGCGGGCGAGCGCACCCTCAACGCCAAACTGCTGGAGCTGGCCGGCGCCATTGCGCGCCGGCACAGCGCGGCGGTGGCCGACGCCGACGCCCTGGCCGAGCGCGCCGGTGCGCTGGTGCAGCGCTGCTGCCTGGCCGTCAACCACATCGCCGGCATCCAGCGCTCGGGCCGCTCACCGGGCGGCCTGCAGCTGCGCGGTCGCAGCGCCGCGCCGGGTCAATAGCCCGCGTCGCCCCCCGGCGCCATATTGTCGAATTTGGTCAGCGGCTTGAGGAAGGTGAGCTTGACGGTATCCACCGGCCCGTTGCGCTGCTTGGCAATGATGATCTCGGCCACGCCGGGCTCCTTGCAGGCATCCTTGGTGTAGTACTCGTCGCGGTAGATGAACATGATGATGTCGGCGTCCTGCTCAATGGCACCCGATTCGCGCAGGTCGCTCATCATCGGCCGTTTGTCGGTGCGCGACTCGACGCTGCGGTTGAGCTGAGACAGCGCGATCACCGGGCACTGCAGTTCCTTGGCCAATGCCTTGAGGCCGCGCGAGATCTCGCCCAATTCGGTGGCGCGGTTTTCTTCGCTGCCTCCGCCGCCGCTCATGAGCTGCAAATAGTCGACGACGATGAGGCCCAGCGTGCCCCCGAATTGCCGCGCCATGCGCCGTGCCCGGGCGCGCAACTCGGCCACGCTGAGCGCAGGCGTCTCATCGATGAACATCTGCACCTTGCCGAGCTTTTCCACCGCCTCGGCCAGGCGGCCCCATTCGTCATCGGCCAGCTTGCCGGTGCGCAGGTGCTGCTGGTTGATGCGGCCGAGCGCACCCACCAGGCGCAATGCCAGTTGCGAGGCGCCCATTTCCATCGAGAACACCAGCACCGGCAGCTCTTCCTTGACTGCCACATGCTCGGCGATATTGAGCGCGAAGGCGGTCTTGCCCATCGACGGCCGCGCCGCCAGCACGATGAGGTCGCCCTTCTGCAGACCGGCCGTCAGGCGGTCGAGATCGAAGTAACCGGTGCGCACGCCGGTCACGTCTTCAGCGCCGTTCTCGGCCAGCTCGTTGACCCGGTCGAGCAGTGCCACGACAAGCTTGTCGATACCCAGGAAGCCTTGCCGCTGGCGCGAACCCTCTTCGCCGATCTTGAGGATCTTGCTCTCGGCCTCGTCCAGGATCAGCGGCACTTGCCGGCCTTCGCGGTTGAACGCCGCGGTGGCAATCTCGTCGCTGGCAGCGATCAGCTTGCGCAGGATCGCACGCTCACGCACGATCTCGGCGTAGCGCCGCATATTGGCCGCGCTGGGCACGCTTTGGGCCAGCGCATTGAGATACGCCAGGCCACCGCAGTCATCGGCCTTGCCCAGGCTTTGCAGATGCTCGAAGATGGTGATCACATCCGCCGGCCGGCTGTGCTGCACCAGCGCCGCCACCGCGCCGTAGATCAGGCGGTGCTCGTAGCGATAGAAATCGCTCTCGGTCAGCAGATCGGCGGCCCGGTCCCAGGCCAGGTTGTCGAGCAACAGACCGCCGAGCACGCTCTGCTCGGCCTCCACCGAGTGCGGCGGCACGCGCAGGCGTGCGACTTCGTCGTCGCGGGCGGCGGTGGTGTCGCGGGGGCTGAAGGTCGCAGACATGGTCGGTGGGGCGGCAAGGCGGTGGCGGGCGGCTGCGGGGCTGGCCGGCGGTTCACCTGTGGGCAAACCTGTGGACAGGCGGTGGGCCCGGCGGGATAACCACAGGCCCGAAAACGAAGAAGGCCGGCAATGCCGGCCCTCAGGGAACTGCGCGCAGCTTACGCCCGATCAGTCGACCTGCGCAACCACGATCACGGTGACATCGACCACCGCATCGGTGTGCAGTGCCACCGACACGCTGTGCTCGCCCACCGTCTTGAGCGGGCCATTGGGCATGCGCACCTGCGACTTCTGCAGCGCGACGCCCATCTTGGTCAGGGCTTCGGCGATATCGGCATTGGTGACCGAGCCAAACAGACGGCCATCGACCCCGGCCTTCTGCACCACGCGCACGGTCTTGCCGGCGAGCTGCTCGGCCAGGGCCTGTGCCGCCGCCAGCTTGCCGGCGGCCACGGTTTCAAGTTCAGCGCGGCGCGCTTCGAATTCCTTGATCGCCGCCCCGGTGGCGCGGCGCGCCTGCTTGGTGGGGATCAGGAAGTTGCGGGCATAGCCAGGCTTGACATTGACGACGTCGCCCAGGTTGCCCAGTTTGCCGACCTTCTCGAGAAGAATGATTTGCATCGCGTTTTCCTTAGACCTTGTGCTGGTCCGAGTACGGCAGCAGGGCCAGGAAGCGGGCGCGCTTGATGGCGACCGTGAGTTGGCGCTGGTAGAAGGCGCGCGTGCCGGTCAGGCGGGCCGGCGTGATCTTGCCGTTTTCGCCGATGAAATCGCGCAGCACATCAATTTCCTTGTAGTCGATCTGCTCGACCTTGGCCACCGTAAAGCGGCAGAAACGCTTGCGGCGGAACAGCAGCGATTGGTTGTTGCGCTTGGGGCGCTTGTCCTTGGAAAAACGACCTTTACCACGTGGCGGGGGCATAGTCAGCTCCTACTTAACTTCTATCGATCCGGATGGGGGTCGGTCAGGCGTGGGCTCGACCGAGGTGATGTGAAACAACAAGCCGCGTCCGTTGTGCGCACTGGTGATGAAGCCTGCAAACAAGCCTCCACTGCCCAGCTCAAGCGGTAACAGCAATTGTGTCACTGCCCCTATGGCCACCGCGCGCATCTCCATCGAGACCTTGCGGGGCTGACCGTCTTCGGTGACCTCGGACTCGTGCTTCAAGCTCAAGCCCAGGGCCGGCAGACCGGCCGGGGTGTAACGCAGTGCCGCTCGCTCCACCAGCGTGGCCGCCAGAACCAGGCGGTTCATTGCGGTACGCCGGCAGCCAACGCCGCGTTCAGCGTCAGGCGGCAGCCTCGTGCCGCTCCTTGCGCGCCTCTTCGCGCTCGACCGCCTTCATCATGATCGAAGGGGTGGCTTCCGCCTTGTCCCTGGACACGGTGAGGTGGCGCAGCACGGCGTCGTTGAAACGGAAGCCGGTCTCGAGTTCGTTCAGCGCTTCGCTGCTGCACTCGATATTCAGGCACAGGTAATGCGCCTTGACCAGCTTCTGGATCATGTAGGCCAGCTGGCGCCGGCCCCAGTCTTCGACCCGATGTACCTTGCCACCGGCGGCGGTAACGAGGCCCTTGTAGCGTTCCAGCATGGCTGGAACCTGTTCACTTTGATCCGGATGGATCAGCAGAACGATCTCATAGTGACGCATGAATACTCCTTGTGGATTCCGGCCTCGAAAGCAATTTCGAGATTCCGGGTGTGGTAGCCGCCCCTATGCGTCAACATGGCGGGTGCGGCAAGGAAAGCCCAAAATTATAGCATTCGGTCAGCGGGCACGCGGACCTGGTCAACGCCCATAGTCCAGCTCGGTGCGCTGCTGCAGCAGCCGTGCCGCCTGCAAGCCCTGTTTCAGGAGTTGGCGGCCGAGCGGGCCCAGGGCCTCCATCGCGATCAGGTTGGGGTTGTCGGCCAGTTCGCCGCGGTCGGCCTGCGCCTGCAAACGCAGGCGCTGCAGGCCGACGAAGCCCGCTCGCCAGGAGTCACTCTCGTGCGCCGGAACACGCAGCACCTGCGCCACGGCATGCAGGCGCTCAAGCGTGCCGACGGCCTCGATGCCATGCGCCAGCGCATACAGGCGGGCGGTCTCGACGAAGATCGCCGTGCCGTGCAGCTTCAGGTCGAACCGCGCGCAGCCGCCGCGGCGCTGTGAGCGCACCTGCCCCAACCAATTCAGCGCCGCCGGGTGACGCAACGCGTTGTCGGCCATTTGCTTCAGGAAGCGAGGCAAGGTGGCGGCGCGCGCAGCGATGCGCTGGCGCATCAACGCCGCCAGGTCGGCCCGGCCCACCAGCGCACGCAAGTCGAAGTGGATGCTGGCATGGAGCAGGTCCGCGGGCGCGCCGTGCGATATCCAGGTGTCGAAGCGATCGCACCATTCGTCCAGGGTCAGGCAGCAGCCCGGCTCGCCGGCCATCACCCCGCCTTTGCACAGCCTGTAGCCGCAGTCATCCAGCGCCCGGTTGACGCGCTGCCCAAGCTCGAGCCAGCGCGCCCGCTCGGACGCCGGGTCTGTGCTGCAGAACACCAGCCCGTTGTCCTGGTCGGTGGCAGGCGTCTGCTCACCCCGGCCCTGCGAGCCAAATGCCAGCCAGCAGGCCTGCCCCAGATCGAGCCCCAGTTCGCTGGCAGCGCTGCGCACCAGGCGCTCGGTCACCAGGTCGTTGATCTGGGCATACCGGCGCGTCGTCGCCAGCACGTCCCCGCGCGCCACGAATTCGGTTTGCACCAGGCGCCGGATGTCGGCCACCGTGCTGACCAGCGCATCAGCGCTCGGCCCGGCCCCGATCGCCCAACGCAGCGCCGCCGGCGACAGCCGCCCGTCCGCCAGCGATCCGGCATCGAGACGGGCGGTGGACGCGGAGTCGGTCATGGGCGGCGGGCGCGACGGGCTCAGTATTCGAGCGTGGCGTAGACCGATTGCTGCGAGGCTTCGCGGGCGTCCTTCAGGGTGAGTACGCCGCGCTCGGCCAGCAACGGCAGCAGCCTCAGGAAGACCTCGCCGGTGACGATCGCATCGCCCAGTGCGGTGTGTCGGCCCACCACATCCAGCCCCAGGCGGGTGGCGATCCGTTCGAGCCGGTGTTCGCCGCCGCGGTGGCCGGGCTGGACCAGCGATGCCAGCAGCAGGGTGTCCAGCACCGGATGGTCGAAACGTACGCCTGTGCGTGGGCGCGCCAGCGCCAGGAACCGCATGTCGAAAGCCGCGTTGTGCGCGATCAACACCGTATCTTCGGCGTAACGGGCGAATGCCGGCAGCACCTGCTCCAGGGGCGGCTGTTCGGCCAGCATCGCGGGCGTGATGCCGTGGATGAGCTGGGATTCGGGTCGCACGGCGCGGCGCGGTTTGACCAACCGGTCGAAGCACTCTTGCTCCAGCAGGCGGCCATTGACGATGCGCACCGCGCCGATGGAGATCACCTCGTCGCCGTCGGACGGCGCAAGGCCGGTCGTCTCGGTGTCGAAGACGGTGTAGGTCAGCTTGGTGAGCGGTGTCTCGTCGAGCGCAGCGCTCTGGCCGGCCTGGTGGAAGAGGTCGAAGTCGTAATAGACGGGCCGGCTGCTCACGGGCGGCGGTGCGCTGCGCTGCTCGGGCTGGGTGGTCGGCAACTGCACCCACAGTCGATGCTGCCCGCCAGGGTTGTCGGGTGTGCGGTCGGCCTGCGACCAAATCTCGGCACCGTGATGTTCCAGCATTTCGCCGAGCGTGACCGACCGCCCGTCTGCGCCCAGCGAATACACCTGCGCCTCCCATTCATGCAAGCGTTCAGCGTCGATGGGCGAGCCCTGCCAGCACAGCGCCAGCCGCGCGAAGCGACCCGCCTCGGAGAGCTCGAGCACGATCTCGCACAGACCCAGCGCCTGGCGCAGCGAGCCCACGAGTTGCGTCAGCGCCTGCACGATGGCATGGCTGTCGAGGTGCAGCCACAACCCCAGTTCGCCCCCTTCAAAGCGGCTGGGCAGGCCGAGCCCGGCCTCGAAGCTGCGTTGCAACGCATACACCAGGTCGCCTGCCAGGATGTCCTCGCGCGGCCAGGGGTTGTGCAGGGTGTCGCCGACCCGCGCCAGCGCGTCGTCAAGCTGCCTGGAGAGGCGCTGCGCCTCCTCGTGCACGACTGCGACAAAGCGGGCGCGCAATTCGCTCGCCATGGCAGGGCGGTCATTCAGCGTCTCGGCCGCGGCACGCAGGTTGGCCAGCGCAGCACGCGAGCCCTCGGTCAACTGCTGCAGCAGGAAGTCATGCCGGCTGTGGGATTCGACGGCACGCGTGATGTCGTCGAGGATCAATACGAAGCCAGCGAGGCTGCCCCGCGCCTCCTGCACCGGCACCATCTGCGCGCGCAGCACCTGGCCGGCCAGGGCCGACCCGCCGCCGCGCCGCCGCGTGGTGACGAAGTGCGCCACCGGATGCGGCACTTGCTGCGCTATGCGCCGCATGACCTGCTCCAGTGCGTGCACGATCGGGCCCTTGTCGAGCAGGCCGAAGATCGATCGATTCAAGCCGACTGGTGCCGCGGCTGAGGCGTCCTGCCCGCCAGCGGCCGCCTCCAGCAGTGCCGAGGCGCTGGCGTTATAGAGCAGGATGCGCCCTTCGCGGTTGCAGACCAGCACGCCCTGCGTCAGCTCGGACATCAGCGCAGCCAGCCAGGTCTTCTCCTGGGTCAGCCGCGCCTGCGCCACGCCGATGCGCGCCTCGACCTGCTGCGCCAGCGTCGAGTGGGCTTCGGCCAGCGCGTTGATGGCCGCGCCCAGGGCGCGCATCTCGGCCGCGCCGCTCGGCATCACCCGGTGCTGCGGGTTGGCACTGCCGATGACCAGCACGTCGTCGCGCATGCGCAGCGCCGCGCGCGGGTAGGCCCCTGCCCACCGGCGCACAAGCACGCCATACAAGATCGGCAGCAGCATCGCCAGCAGCACCACGAGTGCCATGCGCGGCCGCAGCAGCGCGACCACGGCATCTTGCTGTGCGGGTTCGAGGTCGGCCCACAGCGCGAGCGCGAGCCCGGCGCCCCATGCCAGCGCCACCAGCGACAACACCGCAGTCCAGCGCAGGAAGGATCGTCGCTCTTGCACTTCAACCTCAGCTCAAGGGCGCTGGGCCGCCCAGCTGCCGCGCCACCTCGGCCATCAGATCCTTGATCGCAAACGGTTTGGTGACATAGGCGTCGGCCCCCAGCGCCAGACCCTTGTGGACCTCGGCCTCGCGCCCCTTGGCGCTGAGCATCACGACACGCAGGGCACGCCATGCCGGGTTCTCGCGGATGCGCTGGCAGATATCGAAACCGCTGACGCGAGGCAACATCACATCGAGCAGGATCAGGTCGGGCAACTGCTGCGCCAACGCATCCAGCGCCTCCTGCCCATCGCGCGCCACGCGCACCTGGTAGCCGGCCTCGTGCAGCAGGAACTCAAGTGACAGCACGATATTCGGTTCGTCGTCGGCGATGAGGATGGCTTTGCTCATGGTCGCAATGGGGCCTCGTCTGCAGGTGGCGGGCGCAGCCGGTCGGCGGGCGCCCCGAGCGGCAGTGTGAACGAAAACGTCGCCCCCTGGCCAGGCGCGCTGTGCACCCACAGCCGGCCACCCAGATGGCCGATGATCCGCCGGCTGATCGGCAGGCCGAGACCGGTGCCCTGGGGCTTGTCGGTCAGCGTATCGCCGACCTGGCGGAACTTCTCGAAAATGAGTTCATGGTTGGCAGCGTCGATGCCGATGCCGTTGTCGCGCACGTCCACCTGCAAGGCCTCGGGCAGCACCCGCAGTGCAACGGTGATGCGCCCACTGCCACGGGGGCAAAACTTCGCCGCGTTGGAGATCAGGTTCAACAGTACCTGCGTCAGGCGGTCACGGTCTGAACGCACGATCGGCGCGACTTGCGGCAAGTCCAGCGTCAGCGTGATCGCATGCTCGCGCAGCAGCGCGGCGGTGCTGTTGACGGCGTCCTGGATCAGCTCGCGCATGTCGACATCGGCCGAATGCCAGTCGGCGTTGCCCGACTCCAGCTTGGCCAGGTCCAGCATCTGGTTGATGAGCCGCGTCAGGCGCTCGCTCTCCTTGACGATGATCGAGACGAAGTGCATGCGCTGTGCCGGCTCGATATTCGGCCGCGTTTGCAGGATCTCGGACATCGCGCGGATCGAGGTCAGCGGCGTGCGCAGCTCGTGGGTGACGGTGGAGATGAAGTCGTCCTTCACGCGGTCCAGTTCCTGCAGCCTGGCGTTGGCCGCGCGCAGGCCGGTGGTGGCGGCCTGCAGCTCACGCGATTGCTGCTCCAGCCGGCGGCTGTGGACAATGACCTGCGAGGCTTCGTCGAGGATATTCAGCACGTCGTCCATGCCCAGCGGCTCTTCCTTCACCGCCGAGGCCACCATCACCCGCGCCGACGACGCGCCGATCGCGCCGGCCAGCAGTGTCTCGGCAAAGTGCACCAGTTCGGCATCGGGCGCGATATCGGCCACCGATTTCAGGCCCAACCTCAGCGCATAGCCGGCCAGCGCCTCCTCGGCGCGTGCTGGCCCGACAAAGCGGGTCAGCAGCGCCATCACGTCCTGCACCGAGGCGCTGCCACGCCACGGGCTCGCCGCGGGGTCGGCCAGCGTGAAGACGTCAACGAACAACTGCGCCTGCGCACGCTCGCGGATGCCCTGCGCGCCGAGCATCGACACCGCGACATAGGCACCCACGTTGGCCAGCATGCTCCAGAACAACGCGTGGCTGATGTCGTCCAGGCCACTGAGACCCAACAGCGCCAGCGGCTTGAGCAGCGCGATGCCGAACGGGCCTTCGTGGATGAAGGTGATCGGCAGCCAGCCCGACTTGGCGAACGAGGGCAACAGCAGGGTATAGATCCAGAGCGCAAAACCCAGCACCAGGCCGGCCAGCGCGCCGTTGCGCGTGCCCTGCTTCCAGTACATGCCGCCAAGCATGGCAGGAGCGAACTGCGCCACCGCCGCGAACGACACCAGGCCGATCGACACCAGCGCATAGGCCTCGCCGGCAGCCCGGTAATAGACATAGCCGAGCATCATCAAGACCACGATCGCGCCGCGCCGGATGCCCAGCAGCAACCCCGTCAGGTCGGTACGCTGCGACAGCGTCAGCGCGCGCCAGCGCAGCAGCACCGGCATCACCAGATCGTTGCAGATCATGGTCGACAGCGCGATGGTCTCGACGATCACCATGCCGGTGGCGGCCGACAACCCGCCGATGAAGACAAACAGCGCCAGCGCCTCCTGGCCATGCGCCATCGGCAGCGTCAACAAGAAGGTATCGGCGTCCACCTGGCCGCCCGGAAAGTGCATCAGCCCGGCAAAGGTGATCGGCAAGACAAAGACGTTGATCGCCAGCATGTAGGCCGGAAACAGCCAGATCGCCTTGGCCACGTGGCTTTCGTTGACATTCTCGACCACGCTGATCTGGAACTGGCGCGGCAGGAACAGGATGGCCAGCATCGACAACAGCACCAGCGAGGTCCAGGACGCGGCCACCGGTGCGTCCAGTTGCATCAGGCGGGCCAGCGCCGGCGACCGCGCGGCGCGCCCGAACAGATCGCCAAAGCCGTCGTAGACGACGAAGGTCACGAATACGCCCACGGCCAGGAAGGCCAGCAGCTTGACCAGCGACTCGAACGCAATCGCCGCCACCATGCCTTCATGGCGCTCGGTGGCCTCCAGGTGGCGCGTGCCGAAGAACACCGTGAAGGCGGCCAGCAGCAGCGCGACATAGAGGGCCGTATCCTGAAACAGCGCCACCGCCTGGCCCTTGGGCGGCATCACCACAGCGGGGTACTGGAGCAGGATCTCGAAGCTCGCCGAGACCGCCTTGAGCTGCAGCGCGATATACGGAATGATGCCGACCACCGCAATCACGGTCACCAAGCCGCCCAGCAGCGCGCTCTTGCCATAGCGCGCGCCGATGAAATCGGCGATCGAGGTAATGCGGTGGACCTTGCTGATGCGGATCATCTTGCGCAGCACCAGCCACCACAGCGCAGCCATCAGCGTCGGGCCCAGGTAGATGGGCAGGAAGCCCGCCCCGCTGGCCGCCGCGCGCCCGACGCTGCCATAGAAGGTCCATGACGTGGCATAGACCGCCAGCGAAAGCGAATAGATATACGGGTTGGCAATGATCGAGCGGCCGGCGTCGGCGCGCTTGTCGCCGACATAGGCGATGCCAAAGAGGAGGCCGAGGTAGGCGAGCGAGGCCAGCAGGATGACGCCACCGAGCAGCATCGCCGGGTCCTGCTGGGCGTCAGCCCGTGCGTTCGATGGCCAACGCCACCAGCGCCATCAGCGCGACCAGGGCCGCCCACGCGCCGAACAGGTAGGCAAACAACAGCGGCACACCCAACACCGTGCCACCGCGGCTGAAGATCGCCATCAGCGTCACGCTGAACAACAGGCAGCCCAGCGCGAACAAGGCCACCAGACGCTGTGAGTGTTCTGCACGCCGGGCCATCCATGCCTCCGCAGTCGCTGCGTTTGATTCTACGAGCCGGGTGGCGGACCAGACCCCCGATTCAAGACCCGGCTCATCGCAGGTAGTCCAGCTCCATGCGCTGTTGCAGCCGGCGCGCCACGCGCAGTGTTTCCTTGAGCAGCCGGTGATCGAGTTCATTCAGGCTGTCGATGTCGATGAGGTTCGGGTTGGCATCGTGCAGGGCACCGCGCAGCGACTCCGCTCCCGTGCCGCCCTGGCGCTGCAACTGCACGCGCAGGCGCAGCATCTGCAGGAACTCGAAACCGCTGACCCAGGCCTGGCTCTCGCGCGTGGGCACTCTCATCGCAGGGGCGGCGGCTTCGCAGCGCTCGCGCGTGCCGGTGGCGCTGATACCCTGCGCCAGTGCGAACAGGCGCGCGGCGTCGACGAAGATGGCCGTGCCGTGCATCTTGAGATCGACCACCCGCTGGCCGTCGAGCGGCTTGGCCTCGATCGCCCCGCGCCAGTTCAGCGGCACACGTTGGCGCAGCGCGTTCTGAGCCAACTGCTTCAGGAATCGGGGCGGCAGCGCCGTGCCTGCATTGACCGTCGCGCGCAACGGTTGCAGCAGCCCGGCGTTGCCGACCAGCGGCCTGAAGTCGAAATAGATGCTGGCGTTGAGCAGGTCCTCTGGTGCGCCGTGCTCGATCCAGTGCGCGAAGCGCTGCGCCCATTCGGCGCCTGTCAGGCAGCACTGGGGGTTGCTGGCCATCACGTTGCCCTTGCACAGCGGGTAGCCGCAGGCGTCCAGCGCGGCGTTGACGTCACTGGCAAAGCGCAGCCAGCGCGCGCGGTCGGCCTGCGGATCGTCGCTCGTGTAGATCAGGCCGTTGTCCTGGTCGGTGGCGATGGTCTGCTCGCTGCGTCCTTCGGAGCCAAAGGCCAGCCAGCAGGCCCGGTTCATGTCCAGCCCGTGCGCCCTGGCTTGCCAGTCCACGAGCACTTCGGTCAACAGGTCGTTCAGGTGGCTGATGAGCTGGGTCAACTGGCGTGCGTGCACGCCCTGGCCAAGCAGATGGCGCGCCAGCCGGCGGATCCCGGCGGCCGCCTGCTGGAGCGCCGGCAGGTCACGCGCGGCACGGATCTGCGTGCTAACCTGCTTGAGCGACTGCCGCTGCAGTGCGAAGAGGTCGCGCTCGGAGACGATATTCACGACCTTGCCCGCCTCGGCCACGGGCACGTGGCGGATGCCATGCCGCGACATCAGCAGCGCGGCGTCCTGCAGCGTGTGCGCTGTCGTCAGGATGTGGATCGGCGTGCTCATGACCTCCGAGATCGGTGTCGCCAGTGCGCACTGCGGCAAGGTCACGCGGCCCAGGATGTCGTGCCGGGTCAGGATGCCAAGCGCCGCGCCCTGCGCGTCGGTCACCAGCACCGAGCCGACCCGGCGCTCATGCATCGACGCGAGTGCCTGCGCCAGTGGTGTGTCCGGCCCACACGTCAGCGGCGATTTGCCCGGCAGCGTATCGAGCCTGGCTTCGAGCGATTGCTCGGCCAGCGCCTGCGAGGAATACGCGGCCTGCACGGCGCGGCGCGACAGCTCGAGAAACTGCAGCACACGGTGGTTCAGGAAGTCGGCAAACGGCGGGCTTGCTGCCGCCAGCGCGTGCATTGCGGCCGCCGGCAGCAGCAGGCACGCCGTCTCCACATTGGCGGTGTATGTGGCGCTGACAGCACGATGGCCCAGCACCGCGCTCACGGGAAACAGGTCGCCGACCTCATATTCGATCGGCCCCGAAAGATCGGCCAGGCCCAGCCGTCCGCTGACGCTGCCCTGAAGGATGAAGTGCAGCTCCGGCACCGGCCCCATCGCCGGCTCGAGCAGCACCGCGTCGGGCGCAAACTGCACCAGGCGTGCGGCGGCGATGAACTGCTCCACGTCCGCCTGCGCCATGCGCGAGAACGGCAGGTGGCACATCAATTCGGCGCGCGGGTTGCCGGGCGGGCCGGACCCGGGTGGGTGGCGCTCCTCGGTGCTGGTCGCGGACATGGATTTCCCTTTAGACGAGAAAAGGGCCGCGTCCTGTTGGAACGCGGCCCCGGCGCCAGTAGAGCACCGTGCGTTGGCACGGCGCCCGATCAAGCTCAGGCTTTGTCCAGCCTCAGATCAGGGTAGCGCACATGCTCCACCAGATCCTGGGTATCTTGGCGCGGGGCCCCCGTCAACTTGCTGACGACGATGATCACCAGGAAGCCGATCGGCACGCCAAACAGGCCCGCCGAAATGGGCTGGATGTCCCACCAGAGCTGGATCGGGCTGGTTACGCCGAACATGCCACGCAGCCAAGGCTGGGTCATGACCATGTAATACGCCGTCACCCCCAGGCCGGCCATCATGCCCAGCGACGCGCCCCATTTGTTGGCCCGCTTCCAGAAGATGCCCAGCGTCAATGCCGGGAAGAAGGACGCCGCCGCGAACGAGAACGCCGCCGAGACCAGGAACAGGATGTCCGCCGGCTTTTGCACGGCCACCAGTGCGGCAACCAGGGCTACCACCAGCAGCAGGGCCTTCGAGATCGTGACCCGACGCGAGGTGGACGCATTGGGGTCGATCATCTTGTAGTACAGGTCATGGCTCAGCGCGTTGGCGATCGTCAGCAGCAGGCCGTCCGCGGTGGACAGCGCCGCCGCCAGGCCGCCAGCGGCCACCATGCCTGAGACGACATACGGCAGACCGCCGATCTCGGGCGTGGCCAGCACGATGATGTCGCCACCGATCTTCATCTCGCCGAGTTGCAGGATGCCATCCTTGTTGACGTCCACCAGCGACAGCAACGTCGGATCAACCTTCTGCCAGTTGCCGATCCAGGCCGGCAACTGATCGAACGGCGTGCCCACGAGCAGCGAGAACACCTCGAACTTGGCCAGCACTGCCAGCGCCGGTGCGGTGAAGTAGAGCAGGAAGATGAAGAACAGCGACCAGCTCACCGACTCGCGCGCCTCCTTGACCGAAGGCGTGGTGTAGTAGCGCATCAGGATGTGCGGCAGCGCGGCCGTACCC
>CXWL01090861.1_pt2 | contig 36363 bp, 33 predicted proteins | sample 590931 | NCBI WGS metagenome assembly CXWL01 (sample SAMEA3498368, study PRJEB10139) | groundwater metagenome | biome: water well; material: biofilm material | place: Germany | collected 2015-04-27
CCGAGCCTGAACGTGACCTACGGCGTGCGCGTCGATGCACCGCGCATCGGCGACCGCCCGGCCAAGAACAAGGCCGTCGCTCTGGCGATGGTCCCGGGTGTCTACAACACCAACCCGGCCCTGATCAAGCGCCAGACCGGTGGTTACGCGCTCGACAACCAGGTAACGATCGATGGCCAGGATGTCTACCAGCCACGTTTCGGCTTCAATTACAAGCTGCCGATGGCGCGTCCGACCCAGCTGCGCGGCGGCGCCGGCCTGTTCCAGGGCGCCGCCCTGAACGTATGGCTCGGCAACTCGTTCGCCAACCCCGGCGTGATCACCACCGTGGTCGGCTGCGGCACGGGCAGCTTCTCCGCTTGTCCCGGCACCGACGGCCTGTTCAACCCGGACCCGACCAAGCAGAAAGCGCTCGCCGGCGTTGCGCCTGCTGCGCTGGTGAACGCGCTTGACTCTGGCTTCAAGCAACCGTCGGTCTACAAGGCCAACCTTGGTTTCGACCATGAGTTGCCATGGTACGGCATCGTGTTTACCGCCGAATACCTGTACACCCAGGTCAAAACCGGTATCTATTACCAGAACCTGAACCTGGGCGCGCCAACCCGCATCGGCCCGGACGGACGTGAAATGTACTTCACCGAGCCAGGCTACACCGCATCTTGCGCCAACGGCAACGGCGGCTTCCTGACCAGCGGTGCCTGCGCGGGCTATCGCGCCGGCGCCTTGGCCAACGCGTCATTCACCGACGTGCTGGTGGCGAAGAACACCAAAAAAGGTGGCGGCAACCTCATGACGCTGGGGCTCACCAGCGGCCGCTCGCCGACCTGGAAGTGGGCCGCGGCTTACACCTATACCGACGCGACCGAAGTGAGCCCGCTCAATTCGTCGACCGCGCGTTCGGGCTGGAGCGGCCGCGCCGCGTTCAACCCGAACGAGGAAGTCACCGCCAATTCCTCGTACCTGGTGCGCAACCGCGTCAACGCCAATCTGACCTGGGAAAAACGTTTCTTCGGCGCCTACAAGACCACCTTCGGTGCGATGTATGAAGGTAAGAACGGCAAGCCGTACAGCTGGACCTTCAACAACGACATGAACGGCGACACGGTGACGTCGAACGACCTGATGTTCATTCCAAAAGCCTTCGGTTCGGGTGAGGTCATCTTCCGCGGCGATACCGCCACGAGCCAGGTGAACGAACAGAAGTTCTGGGACATCGTCAACAGCAACAAGGAATTGCGGCATGCCGTCGGCGGCGTCACCCAGCGTAACGACAGCTTTGCGCCGTGGACCAACAGCATCGACCTGCGCCTGTCGCAGGAAGTTCCTGGCTTGTTCGCTGGCAACCGCGGCGTGTTCGTGCTCGACTTTGCAAACTTCGGCAACCTGCTCAACAAGCGCTGGGGCCGGATCAACGAAGTCGGCTTCGCCAGCGCCGGCGGTAACGCCCGCAGCTTCGTCGACTACGCAGGTATGCAGGACGGTAAGTATGTGTACCAGGTGCGCGACCTCGAAGCCTACGTTCAGAAACAGGTTCGCAACGAATCGCAGTGGGCAATCCAGGCCACCGTTCGTTATGAATTCTAATAACGTGTAGTTGATGCAATTGAACGGCTGGTGGCGACACCAGCCGTTTTTTTGTGGGCGGCGCCATTTCCGCCGCTGATACATTCGAATACATTCCTGACGCGTCGTTGTGCTCACCGGCGAACCGCGTTCGGTTATCCTCTAGCTCTATGAACACTCCATTGCCTCGCCTTTCCCTCGCAGTCGCCGCCGCGCTCGCCCTGTCCGCCTGCGCGCCCGCGCCGACCGTGCCGCCGGCGCCGATCGCCATCAACCTGGTGGCGCTGAACGACTTCCACGGCCACCTCGAAGCGAGCAAATTCGTCTACACCAGCGCGCGCGATGGCAAGGAAACGACCATCAGCGCCGGCGGCATCGACAACCTGGCCGCCGCGCTGCAGGCATTCCGCCAGGAAGACAAGGACCTGCTGCTGGTCGGCGCCGGCGACCTGGTCGGCGCCAGCCCGGCCATGTCGTCGATGTGGGCCGACGAGCCGAGCATCGTCGCCATGAGCATGCTTGGCATGCGCTTCAGCTCCGTCGGCAACCACGAATTCGACCAGGGCCGCATCGAGCTGCTGCGCAAGCAGCACGGCGGCTGTCAGTCGGCGCTGCCGGCCAAGGCCTGCAAGCTGGCGCCCGATTTTCGCGGCGCCCGATTCACCTACCTGGCCGCCAACGTGATCGACAGCGCCACCGGCAAGCCGCTGCTGCCGGCGTATTCCATCGAGCAGGTGAAGGGCGTCAAGGTCGCCTTCATCGGCGCGGTGCTGCGCGATACCGCGTCGGTGGTGATGGCCTCCGGCATCGCCGGCCTGGCCTTCACCGATGAAGCGGACGCCATCAATCGGGCGGTGGCGGACAGCCGCGCGCGTGGCGCCGGCGTGTTCGTGGTGCTGATCCACGAAGGCGGCAGCACGCCCGAGCCGTTCGACCAGGCCGACTGCAGCCAGCTGAAAGGCCCGATCGTCGGCATCTCCCGGCGGCTCGATCCGGCCGTCCGGCTGGTCATCAGCGGCCACACCCACAAGGGCTTCCAGTGCAAGGTGGACGGACGCACGATCACGCAGGCGCAGATGGGCGGCCATGTGCTCTCGCGCATCCGCATGTCGATCGATCCGGCGACCGGCGGCGTGCGCGATATCGCGGTGCGCAACGTGCCGGTGCGGCAGGGCGAGTATCCGGCCGATCCGAAGGTGGCCGACTTCCTGGCGGCGGTCAAGGCGAGCAGCAAGGCGGCGCTGGCGCGGCCGGTCGCGCGCGTCGCGCAGCGCAGCACGGCGCGCAAGCAGAACGAGTCCGGCGAGTCGCCGCTCGGCGACCTGGTCGCCGATGCGGTGCTCGAGGCGACCCGCGCGCAGGGCGCGCAGATCGGCTTCATGAACATCGCCGGCCTGCGCAGCGACTTCGACGTCGCCGACAACATGGTCGCCACGTTCGGCCAGGCCCAGGTGGTGCTGCCGTTCTCGAACACGCTGGTGCTGATGGACATGACCGGCGCACAGGTGCGCGGCCTGCTCGAGCAGCAGTGGCAGCGCGCCGATGCGGACGCCGACCGCGCCATGCTGCAGGTTTCGCGCGGCCTGTCCTACCGCTGGAACGAGGCGCTGCCGAAAGGCCGCCGCGTCGTCTCCATCACGCTCGACGGCGTGCCGCTCGACGACGCCAGGACCTACCGCGTGGTGGCGAATAACTTCCTCGCCGAGGGCGGCGACGGCTTCCCGATGTTCACCAAGGGCGCCAACAAGGTCGACACCACCATCCTCGACCTCGACGCCTTCATCGCCCTGCTGGTCAAGAACGAGCGCGCCGGCGTTGCCGCCGGTCTGGCCGCACCGGCCCCGCGCATCCAAAAAATAAACTGAGCACCTTCCCATTCCAAGGAAAACAACATGAAAAAATTAGCTTGCGTCCTCGCCCTTGCCGGCGCCTTCATTTCCGCCGACGCCCTCGCGTGGGGCAACGATGGCCACCGCGCCGTCGGCGCCATTGCCGACAAACTGATCAAGGGCAGCACCGCCGAGAAACAGGTCGCCGCGCTGCTGCTGCCGGGCGAAAGCCTGGAGTCGGTGGCCAACTGGGCCGACTGCGTCAAGGGCAACTGGTGCGGTCCGCAGACGCCGGAGATGCTGGCCTACGTGGCGGCCAATCCGAAGGCCGGCGAATACCATTACACCGACGTGCCGTTCCAGAAGGAGCACTACCATGACGGCGATGTCGGCACCGCGCNNTGCGCTCAACCCGCACGGTTTCACGAAGCGTCAGGCGCTGCTGCTGATCACCCACATGACCGGCGACATCCACCAGCCGCTGCACGTCGGCGCGGCCTTCGTCGGCAAGGACGGCAAGTTCGTGGTGCCGAACAAGCATAGCGACATCGACGCCATCGGCATCTTCGATTCGCGCGGCGGCAACAACTTCCTGCTCAACGACGAGAAGATCGCCGCCATGGGCGCCACCCAGATCCCGGGCCAGAACATGCCGGAGCGCGAAGGCGTGCCGAAGTCGCTGACCAAGCCGTTCCACACCTACTGGGACGTCACCTCGGTCGACTATGCGATGCGCCGCATCAGTACCCGCACTCCCGAGAAATTTGCCCAGGCAGTCATCGACAGCAATCCGGGCGTCGTCAAGAACAGCGGCGACCCGGCGACGTGGCCGTACCAGTGGGCCGACGACGCGCTGGTGGTGTCCAAGCTCGCTTATGCCGACGTCACCACGGGTCCCGCCATGCAGCAGACCAGCAAGAAGGGCGAGACTTACTACAACTGGAGCCTCGAAGTGCCGGCCAATTACCCGGTGCCGAGTTCGGCGATCGCCAAGACGCAGCTGATCAAGGGCGGCTACCACCTGGCGTCGCTGCTGCAAGCCATCTGGCCATAAGCCATGCGCCGCCTCCTTTCAGGCGCTCTGGCGCTCACCGTCGCGCTGCCCGCTCTCGCGCAGCAAACGTCCGTCTTGCCCTTATGGGAGGCAGGAGTGGGCGGCTTCGCGGTGTCGACCCCGGCCTATCCGGGCGCTGATGACCGTTCCTCGCGCACGCTGGCGCTGCCGTTCCTGATCTACCGCGGCGAAGTGCTGCGCGCTGATCAATCAGGCATCGGCGCGCGCCTGCTGCATACTGACCGCGTCGAATTTGACGTCGGCTTCGCTGCATCGCTGCCGGCGCACTCCGATGCGGTAGCGGCGCGCGCCGGCATGCCGGACCTTGGTTTCCTTGGCGAGTTCGGCCCGCGCCTGAAGGTCTTCCTCGCCACTCCAACGCCCACCAGCCGCTTGCGACTGGACCTGCCGTTGCGCGCAGTGATGGAGTTTCGCGGCGGCGTGCGACGCCAGGGAACAACGTTCGAGCCGCGCCTGGTGTACGAGACACGCGAGAACGGCAGCCCGTGGGGCTATGACGCCAGCGTCGCCCTGGTGTTCGGCGACAGCCGCATCAACCGCTATTTCTACGAAGTCCAGCCGCAGTACGCGACGCCAGGCCGGCCCGTGTACAGCGCCAGCGCCGGGCTGATGCTGATGCGCGTCGGCCTGTCCGCGTCGTACAAGTTCAATGACGACGTGCGCCTGTTCGGCTTCGTGCGCCAGGAAAGTTATGCCGGCGCGGCCAACCGCGACAGCCCGCTGATGAAGAAGACCAGCGGCACCTCGATCGGCGCCGGCTTCGCCTGGACCATCGGCCGCTCATCCTCCCCGGCGCGCGGCGCGCCATAAAAAAAGCGATGGGCCTTGCGGCGCCATCGCTTTCTTTTAGTTCGAACTCCCTTAGCGCGACTTGACGAACGGCTTGCCGATCGCTTTCGGCGCCACCGACTTGGCCATCAGGCCGGCCAGCACGATCACCGTGACCACGTACGGGATCATCTGGATCAGCGAGCCGGGGACGCGGCCCACGCCCGGCAGGTCGACGCCTTCCATCTGGATCTGCACCGCCGAGAAGAAGCCGAACATGATGCAGCCGAGCGCGGTGTAGACCGGGCGCCAGTTGCCGAACACGAGGGCGGTGAGGGCGAGGTAGCCGGCGCCGGCCGACATGTCGCGCAAGAAGAAGCCGCTCTGCACGATCGCCAGGTACGCGCCCGAGAACGAGCACAGCACGCCGGCGATCATCATCGCGATGTAGCGCGTCGCTTCGACGTTGACGCCGGCCGCGTCGGCCGCATGCGGGTTCTCGCCGCAGGCGCGCAGGCGCAGGCCGAAGCGGCTATGGTAGACCACCCAGTGCACCAGCGGCACCAGCGCGAACGCCAGGTACACCAGCACCGAATGGCCGCCGATCACGTGGCCGTACAGCCAGCCGATGAACGGCACGTTCTCCAGCGCCGCGGTACCCGGCAGGACCACGTCGAACAGGCGCGCCTGGCCGAGGTCCGGCGTGCGCCCGCCCTGCTGGTAGAAGAACTGCGCCAGCACGAACGTCAGGCCGCTCATGGCGATGTTGATGGCGATGCCGGCCACCAGCTGGTTGCCCTTCTGGGTGATGCTGACATAGCCCTGCAGCAGCGCCAGCGCGGCCGACACGGCGACGCCTGCCGCCACGCCGTACCACGGGTTCTGTGTCGTGTAGGCGACCGCCGCCGAGGCGAACGCGCTGGCGAGGATCTTGCCTTCGAGCGCGAGGTCGATCACGCCGCTGCGTTCGGCGAACAGGCCCGCCATCGCGGCGAACATCAGGACAGGGGCATTGCGGATGGTCGAAACCACGATGCTGGCTAAATGGAGGTCTTCCAACATGGCTTATCCTTTCTGCCGCAGGTTGATCAGTTTGAGGATCGCGGGGCCGTAGAAATTCTCCATCGCGCCGCAGAACAGGATGATCAGGCCCTGGATGAAAATGAAGGTCTCCTGCGGGATGTTCGGCTTTTCCAGCGACAGGTCGAAGCCGCCCTGGATCAGCGCGCCGAACAGCACCGCCGACAGGAAAATGCCGACCGGGTGCTGGCGTCCCATCAGCGCGATGGCGATGCCGACGAAGCCGGCGCCGGCCGGAAAGTTCAGCGACAGGTAGTGGGTCGAGCCCATGATCGAGTTGACCGCAGCCAGCCCCGCCAGCGCGCCCGAGATCAGCATCGCCACGATGATCATGCGGCTGATCGACACGCCGGCGTAATGCGCGGCATGTTGATTGAGGCCGGTGGCGCGCAGCTGGTAGCCCCACGACGAGCGCCACACCATCACGCCGTAGACCACCAGCGCGACGATCGCCAGCAGGAAGCTGACGTTCAGCGGAGTGTCGCCGAGCACCGGCAGCCATTGGTTCAGGCGCGGCATGAAGCCGGCCTCGGCGAACACGCGGCTGGCCGGGTTCTGCTGGCCTTCCGGGATCAGGTATTTGACGATGAAGAAGTTCATCAGGCTGGCGGCGATGAAGTTGAACATGATTGTGGTGACCACCACGTGGCTGCCGCGCTTGGCCTGCAGGTAGCCTGGAATGAAGGCCCACAGCGCGCCGAACAAGGCGGCGCCGGCCATCGCCAGCGGGATCAGCAGCCACGCCGGCAGCGACGGGTCGAACGCCAGCATGACCAGCGTCAGGCCGAGGCCGCCAAAGTACATCTGGCCTTCGCTGCCGATGTTGAACAAGCCGGCCTTCATGGCGATCGACACCGACAGGCCGGTGAAGATGAATGTCGAGGCATAGAACAGCGTGTACGACAGGCCTTCAGGATTGATGATCGCGCTGTTGATCAGGATGCCCATCGACTCGGTGGGGCTTTCGCCGAGCAGGTGGATCACCAGCGCGGCGACCAGCAGGGCCGACACCAGGTTCAGCAGGGGCAGGGCGACCGCGGTGGCCCAGCGGGGAAGTTCGGTCTTTTTCATGAGGTGTGCATCCCGCCCATCAGCAGGCCGATGCGGGTGGTGTCAAATTCTTCGATGTTCAATTCGCCGGTGATGCGGCCGCCCGACATGACGATGATGCGGTCGGCCAGTGCCCGCACTTCTTCCAGTTCGACCGACACCAGCAGGATCGCGACGCCTTCGTCGCGCATTTTCAGCAGCTGCGTATGGATGCTCTCGATGGTGCCGATGTCGACGCCGCGGGTCGGTTGCCCGACCAGCATCAGCTTCGGTGCCGCCGACACTTCGCGCGCGATCACCACCTTCTGCTGGTTGCCGCCCGAGAGCAGGCCGATGCGGATGTCCGGATTGGCAGGGCGCACGTCGAATGCCGTCAGCAGGTGCGCGCAGCGCTTGGCGATTGCGGCGAAATCGAACAGGCCCCAGCGGTTCTTGACCCGGTCCTGGTAGCCGAACACGGTGTTCTGCATGACCGAGAAATCCTTGATCACGCCGTCGCGCAGGCGGTCTTCCGGCACGTGGCCGATGCCCAGCTTGCGGAACGTGGCGGGCAGGCCGTCGGCGTCGTGGCGGCCGGCGAACGGCAGCGCCTTGCCTTGCATCTCGACCTTGCCGGAAGTCGGCAGGCGCATGCCCGACAGGATTTCCATCAGTTCGCTCTGGCCGTTGCCCGACACGCCGGCGATGGCGACGATCTCGCCGGCGCGCAGCGTGAAGCTGACGTCGGCCAGCAGGCGCACGCCGGCCTTGTCGTTCAGTTGCAGGTTCTCGACCTTCAGCACCGGCGCGCCCGGCTTGAACGGCGCGCGCGGCAGTTCGCTCTGGATCGGCCGCCCGACCATCATGTTGGCCAGTTCTTCTTTCGAGGTGCCGGCGGTGGCCACCGCGCCGACCACGCGGCCGGCGCGCATCACCGTCACCTGGTCGGTGATCGCCATGATTTCGCCCAGCTTGTGGGTGATCAGGATGATGGTCTTGCCCTGTTCCTTGAACAGGCGCAGGATCTCGAACAGCGACGCGGTTTCCTGCGCCGTCAGCACCGCGGTCGGCTCGTCGAGGATCAGGATGCTGGCGCTGCGGTAGATCTGCTTGAGGATTTCGACGCGCTGCTGGGCGCCGACCGACAGGTCCGAGATCGTCGCCAGCGGATCGACGTCGAGGCGGTAGCGGCTGCAGATCTCGCGCAGCTTCGCTTCGGTGGCGGCGCGCTGCGCGGCGAGGCGGAAGCCGCCTTCGGCGCCGAGCATGACGTTATCGAGCACCGTCATGTTCTCGACCAGCATGAAGTGCTGGTGCACCATGCCGATGCCGAGCGCGATCGCTTCATGGCTGGTGCGGATGGCGCGCGGCTGGCCGTCGAGCAGCAACTGGCCGCTGTCGGCGTTGTAGTAGCCATACAGGATGCTCATCAGGGTCGACTTGCCGGCGCCGTTCTCGCCGATCACGCCATGGATCGAGCCCTTGGCGATGGCGAAGCTGACGTCGGCGTTCGCCTGCACCGGGCCGAAGGCCTTGCATATGTTGCGAAATTCTACGGCTGGCTGCATAGCGAATCAGTAGTGAAGGTGGATGTATTCAAAAGCGCGCCGGACCGGAAACCCCGGTGCGGCGCGCTTTCAGGTGGAGCGGAAAAAATCAGACCGGGCAGCTGCTGCCGGCGCGGTAGTCGATGACCTTGATCTTGCCGCTGATGATGCCGGCCTTGGCGTCGTTGACCTTCTTCTCGATCTCCGGCGAGACGACCGCGCGGTTGTCCTTGTCGAGCGCCCAATCGACGCCGCCTTCTTTCAGGCCGCGGTAGGTCACGCCCGGTTTCCAGGTACCGTTCTTGACTGCCATGAAGGAGTCGTAGATGGCGCCGTCGACCCGCTTGACCATCGAGGTCAGCATGGTGCCCGGATGGAGGTAATTCTGGTTCGAGTCGACGCCGATCGCCAGCTTGCCTTTTTCCTTGGCCGTCTGCAGCGTGCCCATGCCGCTGCCGCCGGCCACCGCGAACACCACGTCGACGCCACGGTCGAACTGCGCGCGCGCCAGTTCGCCGCCCTTGGCCGGATCGTTCCACGCCGCGCTGGTGGTGCCGACCATGTTCTGCAGCACTTCGACTTTCGGGTTGTTCGCTTTCGCGCCTTGCGTGTAGCCGCAGGCGAAAGCGCGGATCAGCGGGATGTCCATGCCGCCGACGAAGCCGAGCTTCTTGGTCTTCGACGCCATCGAGGCGGCCACGCCGACCAGGTACGAGCCTTCTTCTTCCTTGAACAGCACCGAGTTGATGTTCGGGCCCTTGGCGACGCTGTCGATCAGGACGAACTTCACGTTCGGGAATTCGGCCGCGACCTTTTGCACCGCCTGGGTCTGCGAAAAGCCGATCGCCGCGATCAGGTCGAGCTTCTTGCGCGCCAGGCCGCGCAGCACCTGCTCGGCCTGCGTATCGCTGCTCGCTTGCGCTTCGATGTAGTTGATCTTCGTTTCGGCCTTGAAGCGGTTCGCGCCTTCGAAGGCGGACTGGTTGAAGGACTTGTCGAATTTGCCGCCGGCATCATAAACGATGCCCAGTTTCGGGTCGGCAGCCGATGCGCTGGCAGCGACGCAAACCGCCGCGATCGTGATACTGAGTTGCGTGAGTTTCATGAAGGCTCCTGGAATATCGATATTGTACCCGGCGCAACGGCTGAGTTGGGAGGGACTGTGTAGCTTAATGGTAACTAAACAGGCAAACCCAGCAATTCCTGCCCGGCCTGCCCGCATAGTGTCAGGTCTGAGCGCAACAAGTCGTTACCGATTGTATCGAGATCGATTCCGTGGCGCGCCAGTTGCGCCAGCACGGCCTGGGCACTGACGGCGCCGTCGAGCGACGCAATGCTGAGGGCGGTGATGTGGTCCGCGCTCGGCGCCACCCAGCGCAGCGCCAGCGGGGCGGCGCCGAAGGCGGCGAACACCGCGAACGACTGGTCATCCTGCACCGCCGCGATGGCGATGCGGGCGGCGGCGGCGGCCGCGCAGCCGCGCAGCGGCAGCGCGATCGGCGGCAGCAGGGCGTCGACGGCGCGGTCGATCGCCGCCAGCGGCATGCTTGCCGCGCAGGCGATGCGCTCGACCGGCAATTGCACCGCGATGCGGCGCGCCAGGGCGCGGCGGTGGGCGGCGCGCGCGGCGCCGACCTGGCGCGGCGAGCATACCCCGGTCAGGTTGACGTTGACGCCGGCGAACAGGGCGTCTTCGGTGGCGGCGAAGCCCGCTTCGGTGGCGGGGATGTCGATCAGTACTTCGGGCGCGCGCTCGCGGGGACGCACAGCTTGGCCGTGGCCGGCGCTGCTGGCCGGCCGGTTTGCGTAGGAGCTAAGTTCATTCATCACATTTATCCGGTGAGGCAAGCGGCGGAGGCATGTCGCTTTACTGCAACAAAATGCGGCGCGCGGCGACTTGCCTTCGAACTATGCATCAACGGTAATATGTATGACAAATACGTTTTTTCTTGGCAATTTATATATTTTCAATATAAATAGTGAAACAAAATGGGGTCAGACCCGTTTTTTATACGGCCATTTGTTCCCGCCTGTGGAGTTGCGCAGGGCCACCCCAAGTATTTGCTGATTTTGAATGGTCTTTCGCCATCTGCTGCATATAAAAACCGGGTCTGACCCGGTTCTTTCGGTCACTCGCGGGCGGGCGGATTGATGATGTTGAGGAAGGCGCGCACCACCGGCGCATCGTCCTGCGTGGTGTAAGCGATATACAGGTTGGCCGATGGCGGATTGGTCTTGATCGGCAGGAAGATCACCCCGGGCCAGCCGATCCGGCTGGTGGTCTCGGGCATCAGCGCCACGCCCAATCCGGCGCCCACCATCGCCAGCAATGTCTGCGGTTCGGTCGCTTCCTGGAAGATGGTCGGCTCGAAGCCGGCGTCGATGCAGCACTGGATCAGGTAGCGCGGGAACGCCGACTTGTCGAGCGCCAGCGTCAGCATCGGCTGGCCGGCGATGTCGGCCAGCTCGACGTGCCCCTTGCCGGCCAGCGGATTGTGCTCGTTGACCGCGACGCACACGTTCTCGCGAAAACACAGGTCCTGGCGCAGGTTGTGGTGCTTCAGTTCGTCCACGTCGAGTTTCGGCTCGCGCCAGAATCCCACGTCGATCTGCTTGGCGCGCAGCGCTTCGTACTGCACGTTCGGCCCCAGCTCGTGCAGCGTCCACGTCACGCGCGGGAACTTGGTCTGGAATTGTTCGAGCAGGCTGGGCACCGGTCCCCACATCGCCGAGCCGACGATCCCCACCCGCAGCCGTCCGACTTCGCCGCGGTCGATCTGGCGGATGGTGTCGATCGTCATGCGCATCTTCGCCAGCATGCCGGACGCCTCCGCCATCAGCGCCTTGCCGGCCACCGTCAGCTCGAACGTGCGGGTGGTGCGCGCGAACAGCTTGACCCCGAGTTCGCTCTCGAGCTTCATGATCTGCTGGCTGAGCGGCGGCTGCGATATGTGCAGCCGTTCGGCGGCGCGGCTGAAGCTCTTTTCTTCGGCTACCGCAAGGAAGTACTTCAGCTGTTTCAGGTCGATCGACATTGTGCGCTCCGGTCAGATCGGTTTCAGGCCGGGAAGGTCGTGCAGCGCTACCGCCAGCTGCGCGCCGATCACCGCGTTGTGCTTGACCAGCGCGATGTTGGTCGCCAGGCTGCGCCCCTCGGTGAGCTGCTTGATGCGGTCGAGCAGGAACGGCGTCACCGCCTTGCCCGTCACGCCGCGCTGCGCCGCCTCGCCCAGCGCCTGGTTGGTGATGCGGTCGATCTCGTCCTTCGGCATCGCGTACGCCGCCGGCACCGGATTGCTGACCACCACGCCGCCGCGCAGGCCCAATGCCCACTTGGTCTGGATGAACGCGGCCTGTTCCAGCGCGCTGTCGCACTGGAAGTCGGCATCGAAGCCGCTCTCGCGCGTGAAGAAGGCGGGGAAGCCGGCCTGGCCGACGCTGATTACCGGCACCCCGTGCGTCTCGAGGTATTCGAGCGTGAGGCCGATGTCGAGGATCGACTTGACGCCGGCGCACACCACCGCCACGCTGGTCTGCGCCAGTTCCTGCAGGTCGGCCGAGATGTCGAAACTGGTCTCGGCGCCGCGATGCACGCCGCCGATGCCGCCGGTGACGAACACCGCGATGCCGGCCAGCGCCGCGCAGATCATGGTGGCGGCCACCGTGGTGGCGCCGAGGCGGCCTTGCGCGACGACGAACGGCAGGTCGCGCCGGCTCACCTTCATTGCCTCGGGCGAGGTACCGAGCAGTTCGAGCTGCTCGTCCGACAGGCCGATGCAGATCTTGCCGCCGATGATGGCGATCGTCGCCGGCACCGCGCCGGCGTCGCGGATCAGCTGCTCGACTTCGCGCGCCATCGTCACGTTCTGCGGGTATGGCATGCCGTGCGAAATGATGGTCGATTCGAGCGCCACCACAGGTTTGCCGGCGGTGCGCGCGGCCGCCACTTCGGGCGAGAACAAGAGAAACTGCTGCATGGTCATTCCTGGTAAAGGGCGTTGAACGGTTGCGCCGTGGCGGCGCCGGTGTTGAAGTCGTGGATATCGTCGAGGGTGTCGCTGCCGAGCCACGGGCAGACCGTCTCTTCGCATTCGAGCGTCATGGCCGACAGTTTCAGGCCGCGCCGGCAGGCCAGCTCGAGGTCTTCGCTGCCGTGGAACAGCGACCAGCATACCGCCGCCGAGAAGGCGTCGCCGGCGCCGGTGACGTCGACGATCTGCGCATCCGTCGCCGCCAGTTGGCCCATGCCGCCGCCGGCGCGCGTGTACAGCACGCCGGCCGCGCCGCGCGTGACGATCACGTCCTGCGCGCCCTGCGCTTGCACCGCGGCGCAGGCGGCGGCGAAGTCGGCTTCGGTCGCGATCGGCGCGCCGATGCGCGTTTCGAGTTCGCCCTGGTTGAGGATCAGCAGGCGCAGGCCGTGCAGGTCTTGCGGCAGGCGCGCCATCTTCGGCTGCGACACTGCCACCACCACCAGCGGCACCGCGTCGCGCCGGGCCTCGTCCAGCAGCGAGGCCACCGTTTCGAGCGGCAGGTTCAGGTCGGCCACGGTGAGGGCGGCAAGGGCGCGGCGCGGCTGCCGGTTCGCCAGGAAGTCCGGCGTGATCGCCTCGTACAGCGCCATGTCGGCCAGCGCCACGAGCATCTGGCCATGGTCGTCGAGTACCGCGGTGTAGGTGCCGCTGCAGGTATGTTCGAGCCTGAGCGTGCCGCGCGTATCGATGCCGGCCGCTTCGGCGTGCGCCAGCAGCGCCTGGCCGGACGAATCGTCGCCGATCGCGGTCGTCAGCGCCACCGGGGCGCCGAGGCGCGCCAGGTTCTCGGCGATATTGCGCGCCACGCCGCCGAACGATTCGTCCTGGCGCGCCGGATTCGAGGTGCCCATCGTCAGCGTCGCCAGCGAGCGCAGCTTGCGGTCCAGATTGGCCGCGCCGATGCAGGCGATCGGCCGGCTGCCCGGCATGACGTAGGCGCGCCCGAGCAGGCGCCGCTCGCGGATCAGTCCGGCGATGTGGCCGGCGACGGCCGAGCGCGACAGGCGCAGCTGCACCGCCAGGTCTTGCTGGGAGATGAAGGGATTGGCACGAATCAACTCGTACAGCTGGTCTTTCTTGGACAGGTCTGTCACTGGGAATCCGCTAATAAACAATTGTTTTCGATAATAGACATTTGTCTTTTGACCGTCAATAACTTATTGGTGTGCTTTCCGCGCCGAGGAAACTGCTGTCGCATACTGTCAACAGTTTTACCATGGATTTATAGCTTAGTCGAATAAATGGCTAAGAAAAACGGTATTTGCCATACATATCCACCTTCATGCATAGTTATAATATTGGGCTGGCCTATCGATGCCGCATCGCGCTGCCCGGCCCCCGGCATCGCCGCCCGGCCTCACGACCATCTTCATCCAACAAGGAAAACCGCATGTCCAACAACACCCCATTCGAAGCCGCCGACCTGATCCGTGCACGCAAGCCTGGTTTTGCGCCGCGCGTGGCGATGATCCTCGGTTCCGGTCTCGGTGTGTTGGCCGAGCAGATGACCGACGCCGTCTCGATCGGTTTCGACGAGCTGCCTGGCTTCCCGATCAGCACCGTCCACGGCCACGCCGGCGAACTGGTGCTCGGCACCCTGGCTGGCGTCGAGGTGGTGTGCATGAAAGGCCGCGGCCACTTCTATGAAGGCTACGGCATGGGCGTGATGACTTCCGCCGTGCGCACCCTCAAGCTGCTCGGCTGCGAGATGCTGTTCGTGACCAACGCCGCCGGTTCGCTGCGCCCTGAAGTCGACGCCGGCAGCCTGGTCGCGCTGACCGACCATATCAACTGGCTGCCTGGCACGCCGATGGTCGGCCCCAACGACGACCGCTTCGGCCCACGTTTCTTCAGCATGGCCAACTGCTACGACAGCGACATCCGCGGCCTGGTCAAGCAGACCGCTGCCGCCAAAGGCATCACGCTGCACGAAGGCGTCTTCATCGCCTACGCCGGCCCGAACTTCGAGACCGCCGCCGAAATCCGCATGATGGCCAAGCTGGGCGCCGACGTCGTCGGCATGTCGGTGGTGCCGGAAGTCGTCTCGGCGCGCCACTGTGGCCTGAAGGTCACCGGCGTGTCCGTCATCACCAACCTGGCCGAAGGCATGTCGCCGTTCCCGCTGTCGCACGAACAGACCCTCAAGTACGCCGCCATCGGCGCCAAGGACCTGGTCACCCTGATCCTGGCCTTCCTCGAAAACGTTGCGCAGACGCCGCGTGCCGAAGCCTGACCGAACTCCTATTACCGAGGCAACCATCATGTCCCGCGCATTCATTCTATTGCTTGACTCCTTCGGCCTTGGCGCCGCGCCCGACGCCGACAAGTTCGGCGACGCCGGCGCCAACACCTTCGGCCACATCGCCAGCTGGGCCGCCGACAGCGGCAAGCCGATGTCGCTGCCGAACCTCGAACGCCTCGGCCTCGCCGCCGCCGCCCACAAGGCCAGCGGCGAGTGGGCGCCAGGTTTCGCCATGCGCGACGGCTTCACCGGCGCATACGGCGCCGCGCACGAGCGCTCGACCGGCAAGGACACCCAGAGCGGCCACTGGGAAATCGCCGGCGTGCCGGTGCTGTTCGACTGGGGCTACTTCCCGCGCGAAGTGCCGTCGATCCCGGCCGCTGTCACCGACAAGCTGCGGGAGCTGACCGGCGTGCCCGGCTTCCTCGGCAACTGCCACGCCTCCGGCACCGAGATCATCAACAAATACGGCGACGAGCATGTCGCCACCGGCAAGGTGATCCTGTACACCTCGGGCGACTCGGTGATGCAGATCGCCGCGCACGAAGAGCACTTCGGCCTCGAGCGCCTGTACGCCATGTGCGAAGCGGCGTTCGAACTGGTCAAGCCATACAACATCGGCCGCGTCATCGCCCGTCCTTTCCTCGGCGAGAACGGCAACTACCGCCGCACCAGCAACCGCCACGATTACGCCGTGCCGCCCCCAAGCGCGACCTTGCTCGACCACGTCAAGAACGAGGGCGGCGAGGTGATCGCCCTCGGCAAGATCAGCGACATCTTCGCCACCCAGGGCATCTCGCGCGTCGTCAAGGGCGTCGACAACATGGCGCTGTTCGACGCGCTGCTCAAGGTGGAAGACGAAGCGGGCGACAAGTCGCTCACCTTCGTCAACTTCGTCGACTTCGACCAGGCCTTCGGCCACCGCCGCGACATCGCCGGCTATTCGAACGCGCTGCACGAACTCGATGAACGCCTGCCTGAATTCATGGTCAAACTGAAGGAGGGCGACCTGGTCGTCATCACCGCCGACCATGGCTGCGATCCGAGCTGGCCGGGCTCCGACCACACGCGCGAACACATCCCGATGATCTTCTTCGGCCCGGGCATCACGCCGCGCGAGCTGCCGATATCCGACACGTTCGCCGACATCGGCGCCACGCTGGCAAAACACCTGGGCGTCAAACCTCTCTCCAACGGAACACCTCTGCTATGACCCAACCTCACGATTTCAAACGCAATGAGGCCATCGGCCTCGATCTCGGCTGGGTCAACCAGATCAAGGTCAACCGCAACGCCGCCGACCGCCGCGCCGCCAGCCTGGCAAACCGCCGCACGGTCAAGAAGGAATACCAGGCCGCATGGCTGGTCCAGGCAATCAAGTGCATCGACCTGACCACCCTCGGCGGCGACGACACGCCGGGCCGCGTCGAGCGCCTGTGCATGAAGGCGATGCGTCCGCTGCGCAGCGACATCGTCGAAGCGCTGGGCGTGTCGAACCTGACCACCGGCGCCGTCTGCGTCTACCACGAGATGATCACTCCGGCCGTCAAGATCCTGCAAGGCCGCTTGCCGATCGCCGCGGTATCGACCGCGTTCCCGGCCGGCCTGTCCAGCATGGAAACCAAGGTCCGCGAGATCGAACTGTCGGTCGCCGCCGGCGCCACCGAAATCGACATCGTCATCACCCGCCAGCACGTCCTGAACGCCAACTGGCAGGCGCTGTACGACGAGATGGTCGCCTACCGCCAGGCCTGCGGCGATGCGCACATCAAGGCCATCCTCGCCACCGGCGACCTGACCACGTTGGAGAACGTTGCCAAGGCGTCGTGGGTCTGCATGATGGCCGGTTCCGATTTCATCAAGACCTCGACCGGCAAGGAAGGCGTCAACGCCACCATCCCGGTCGCGCTGACGATGGTGCGCGCGATCCGCGAATACCACGAGCAGACCGGCTTCCAGGTCGGCTTCAAGCCGGCCGGCGGCGTCAGCTCGGCCAAGGGCGCGCTGCAGTACCTGTCGCTGATGAAGGAAGAACTGGGCCGCGACTGGCTCGAGCCGCACCTGTTCCGCATCGGTGCCTCCAGCCTGCTGACCGACATCGAACGCCAGCTCGAACACTACGTCACCGGCAATTACTCGGCGAATCACCGCCACGCGCAACCATAAATACCAACGGATTCGTCATGCCAACTATCAACGAGATTCTCACCACTATGGATTACGGCCCAGCCCCCGAAAGCACCAAAGAAGCGCAAGCGTGGCTGGACCAGCACGAGCGCCGTTTCGGCCTGTTCATCGACAACGCCTGGAGCGCCGCGTCCGAAACCTTCGCCTCGACCAATCCTGCCGACGGCAAGGAACTGGCGCAGCTGACGCAGGCGACGTCGCAGGATGTCGACCGCGCGGTCGAAGCGGCGCGTCGCGCCCAGCCGGGCTGGGTCGCCCTCGGCGGCCATGGCCGCGCGCGTGTCATGTACGCGCTGGCGCGCCTGCTGCAAAAGCACTCGCGCCTGTTCGCCGTCATCGAGACGCTCGACAACGGCAAGACGATCCGCGAAACGCGCGACGCCGACCTGCCGCTGGCCGCGCGCCACTTCTACCATCACGCCGGCTGGGCCCAGCTGCAGTCGGAAGAATTCGCCGACTACCGCGCCGTTGGCGTGGTCGGCCAGATCGTCCCCTGGAACTTCCCGCTGCTGATGCTGGCGTGGAAAATCGCGCCGGCGCTGGCCGCCGGTAACACTGTCGTCTTCAAGCCGGCCGAATTCACCTCGTTGTCGGCGCTGCTGTTCGCCGAGATCTGCCAGCAGGCCGGCGTGCCGGCCGGCGTCGTCAACATCGTCACCGGCGATGGCCGCGTGGGCGAAGCGATCGTCAACCATGCGGGCATCGACAAGATTGCCTTCACCGGCTCGACCGAAGTGGGCCGCCTGATCCGCAAGGCCACCGCCGGCAGCGGCAAGAAGCTCTCGCTCGAACTGGGCGGCAAGTCGCCGTTCATCGTGTTCGAAGACGCTGACCTCGATGCCGCCGTCGAAGGCCTGGTCGATTCGATCTGGTTCAACCAGGGCCAGGTCTGCTGCGCCGGTTCGCGCCTGCTGATCCAGGAATCGGTCGAAGAGCGCTTCCTCAACAAGGTCCGCGCGCGCATGGAAAACCTGCGCCTCGGGTCCCCGCTCGACAAGTCGATGGACGTCGGCGCGCTGGTCGATCCGGTGCAGCAGCAGCGCATCCACGGCCTGGTCGAATCGGCCCGTGCCGAAGGCTGCACCATCTGGCAGCCGAAGTGCGACATGCCGGAAACCGGCTCGTGGTTCCTGCCGACGCTGATCACCGGCGCCTCGACCTCGGCCGCCGTTGCGCAAGCCGAAATCTTCGGGCCGGTGCTCGTCGCGATGAGCTTCCGTACCCCGGCCGAAGCCGTCCAGCTGGCCAACAACACCGTCTACGGCCTGGCCGCGTGCGTGTGGTCCGAGTCGATCAGCCTCGCGCTCGACGTCGCCCCGCAGATCAAGGCCGGCGTCGTCTGGATCAACACCGCCAACCAGTTCGACGCCGCATGCGGCTTCGGTGGCTACCGCGAATCGGGCTTCGGCCGCGAAGGCGGCAAGGAAGGCATGTACGAATACATGACCGCGCTGTCGGAAGACGCGCGTCCTGCCGCACCGGTCATCGAAACCAAAGGCAAGGTCAAGTCGTCCGAGTCCGGTAACGTGTTCGGCATCGACCGCACCGCCAAGCTGTACATCGGCGGCAAGCAGGCGCGCCCTGACGGCGCCTACAGCCGCGCCATCAATGGCGCCGACGGCAGCTTCATCGGTGATGTCGGCGAAGGCAACCGCAAGGACATCCGCAATGCAGTCGAAGCTGCGCACAAGGCGTCCGGCTGGGCCAAGGCCACCGCGCACAACCGCGCGCAGGTGCTGTACTACATCGCCGAGAACCTCGCCATCCGTGCCGACGAATTCGCCGCGCGCCTGGCCGCCATGACCGGTTCGAAGAACCCGGAAAAAGAAGTGCAGGCATCGATCGAGCGCCTGTTCTACTACGCCGCGTGGGCCGACAAGTACGACGGCCTGGCGCACCAGCCGCCGATGCACGGCATCACTGTCGCGCTCAACGAGCCGGTCGGGGTGATCGGCATCATCTGCCCGAACGAATCGCCGCTGCTCGGCTTCATCTCGCTGGTCGCTCCGGCGCTGGCGCTGGGCAACCGCGTCATCGCGGTGCCGTCGGAAGCGTATCCGCTGGCTGCGACCGACCTGTACCAGGTGCTCGACACCTCCGACTTGCCGGGCGGCGCGCTCAACATCGTCACCGGCAGCGCCGACGAGCTGGCGCGCACGCTGGCGTCGCACTCCGATGTCGACGCCGTCTGGCGCCACGACGGTTCGGCCGAAGGCTGCGCCGAAGTCGAGCGCCTGTCGGCCGAGTCGCTCAAGCGCACCTGGGTGGGCGGCGCCAGGGGCCGCGACTGGTACAGCACCAGGCAGTCCGGCGGCCGCGCGGTATTGGCGCACGCCAGCCAGGTCAAGAACGTCTGGATCCCGTACGGCGTTTAAGCAGAACACGCACCGCAAAACCGTCATTCCCGCGAAGGCGGGAATCCATACTGAGCTTGATGAGCGAAGGTGTCATGGATTCCCGCCAGCGCGGGTTTGACGCTTTGAAGATATGAAAAGAGGCAGCATATGTTTTTGAACCAAGAGATCATCCGCAAGAAGCGCAACGGCGAAGCCCTGACCGCGCAGGAGATCCAGTTCTTCGTCGCCGGCATCACCACCGGCGGCACCACCGAAGGCCAGATCGCGGCACTCGCGATGGCCGTGTATTTCAAAGACATGAACATGGACGAACGCGTCGCCTTCACGCTGGCGATGCGCGATTCGGGCCAGGTCATGGAATGGCGTTCGCTGAACCTGCCCGGTCCCGTGGTCGACAAGCACTCGACCGGCGGCGTCGGCGACGTCGTCTCGCTGATGCTCGGACCGATGATCGCCGCGTGCGGCGGCTTCGTGCCGATGATCTCCGGCCGCGGCCTTGGCCACACCGGCGGCACGCTCGACAAGTTCGACTCGATCCCCGGCTACTGCACCGTTCCCGATCCCGCCTTGTTCCGCAAAGTGGTGCGCGAAGTCGGCGTCGCCATCATCGGCCAGACCGCCGAACTGGCGCCGGCCGACAAGCGCTTCTACAGCATCCGCGACACCACCGCCACGGTCGAATCGGTCGCCATGATTACCGGCTCGATCCTGTCGAAGAAGCTCTCCGCCGGCCTCGACGCGCTGGTGATGGACGTCAAAGTCGGCACCGGCGCCTTCATGCCGACGTTCGACAAGTCGGTCGAACTGGCCGAGAGCATCGTCAAGGTGGGCAACGGCGCCGGCACCCGTACCTCGGCGATCCTGACCGACATGAACGAGTCGCTCGGTCCGGTCGCCGGCAACGCGCTGGAAGTGCGTCTGGCGATGGACTACCTGACCGGCCGTTCGCGCCCGGCGCGCCTGCACGAAGTGACGATGGCGCTGTGCGCAGAAATGCTGATCCTCGGCGGCCTCGCCGCCACTGAAGCGGACGCCCGCGCCAAGCTGCAGGCCGGCCTCGACTCCGGCGAAGCAGCCGAACGATTCGCGCGCATGGTCGCCGCACTGGGCGGTCCGGCCGACCTGGTCGAGCGGCCCGACGCCTACCTCGAGCACGCGCCGATCATCGTCCCGGTGCCGTCGCTGCAAGCCGGCTTCGCCACCGCGACCGATTGCCGCTCGCTTGGCCTGGCGGTGGTCAGCCTGGGCGGCGGCCGCCGTCGTCCGGAAGACCCAATCGACTTCGCCGTCGGCCTGTCCGGCATGGCCGAACTGGGCGCGGAAATCGCCCTCGGCCAGCCGCTCGCGATGGTTCACGCCCGCACCCAGGCCGCTGCCGAACAGGCAGTGCGCGAAGTGCAGGCCGCGTACCAGGTTGGCGCCGTCAAGGCCGCGCCGAACCCGATCACCTATCGCACCATCCGTCCATAAAAGGGAACCGCCATGAAATACGCAAAACTGATCGACGAAGCACGCGCCGCGCGCGAACTGGCGTACACGCCGTACTCGAACTTCCAGGTGGGCGCCGCTCTCGAATGCAAGGACGGCCGCGTGTTCCGCGGCTGTAACGTCGAAAACGCGTCGTACGGCTTGTGCAACTGCGCCGAGCGCACCGCGTTCTTCAGCGCCATCGCGCATGGCTACAAGCCGGGCGACTTCAGCGCGCTGGCGGTTATCGGCGCCACCGACGGCCCGATCGCGCCGTGCGGCGCCTGCCGCCAGGTAGTGCTCGAATTGGGCGGCAACGACCTGCCGGTGATCCTCACCAACCTCAAGGGCGACCTGCTCGAGACCACCGCTGCGGACCAGTTGCCCAACGCATTCGGCGGCTGGGACCTGAAGAAGTAAATTGAAGACGATCGATGTCCAGGCCGCGGTGGCAATCGCGGCCAGCGAAGCACTCGCCGCCAAGGCGCAAGGCACCTTTGGCGTCGGCGGCCTGCTGCTCGACCAGTACGGCAGTGTCCTCAAGACGCTGCAGAACAACGTGGTGCGCGATGGCTTGATCTTCGATCCCACCGCGCATGGCGAGCGTCAGCTGATCGACTGGTATTTCGCCGAGCGTGCGAAAGGGCGCAAGCTGCCGCAGCCGCACGAGGTCACGCTGGTCACCTCGCTCGATCCCTGCGCAATGTGTGCCGGCGCGATCCTGGCGGCCGGTTTCAACGTCGTCGTCGCCGCGAACGACCCTGATGCGGGCATCAACTACGATCTGCGCGCCGGGTTTTCGGCACTGCCGCCCGGCCTGCGCGAGGCCGCATCCGGCAGCTTCTGCTATCCCGCGGTGCTGGGCGTTTCCGGCTATGCGCGCGAAAGTGCGGGCGCCGCTCCGAAGTCTTTTTTCATCGGCAAAACCATCGCCGAGCCGACCCAGGCCCTGTGTTCGCTGGCGCTCGAGGCCACCTCCGAGAAGGTTCAGGCCCTGCTCAACACTGATTTCCCGCAGGCCGAGTTGAAAGACCCGGCCGCGCTGGCGCCGACCCATCCGATCGTGCGCAAGTTGAAGTCCTTGTATCCGAATGCGCTGACCTGGCGCTGCGTCCCGCATGCGCCCGATGCCGGCCTGGCGCCATATTTGCTCGCCGCGATGGACCTGGATCGCCGCCAGGGCGGCGATGGCGATGCGGTGGCGCTGCTCGACGGCTTCGGCAACCTGCTGCTGTGCGTGCCCGGAAGGCGTACGCAGTCAGCGATCTGCACTGCCTTCATGGAATGCACCCGGCAATACGCGCAGCTGCGCTACAAGCTGATGCACGGCGCCGGCGCCGAGATGCGCGATTCCGTGCTGCGCTACCTGGCGCATCCGAAACAGGGTACGTTCGTGTTCGCGCGCGGACCGGATGCCGGCGCGCAGAGCTTCATGGACCTAGGCGCCTACGGATCGACCATGGAAGGTCCGCTGCCGTCAAACAATCCAACGCAGTTCCAGTACGTGCTGCCGCGGATCGACGAGCGCGATCTGCTCGCGCTGTGCGACGCCATGCCTCCCCTATACCGCGACACAATCCGCATCCGCCCGTCGCAGGTCGCGGACCGCGCTCTGGTCACCGCGCTCAGCTAACCCGGTGGGCCGAGCAGGTTGGCGTCGCGCGCCAACTGCCACCGGCCGTCCTCGCTCTTGCGCAGGATCGACAGCGTGTGACCGGTGCGCTGCATCGGCGTGTTGCCGTGCTTCGACGTGACTATCACCGACAGGCGCGTGCGGCAGTAGGCAAAATCTCCCGCCACCGCGATCTCTTCGATTTCGCTCGACGAATCGATTGCGTGCGTGGCGAGCATGCCGCGCAGCCCCTTTTCGAACGCCTCGCGCCCCTGCATCGCCGGTTGCCCGGGGACGAGAAACACCACGTCGGGCGTCATCAGCTCCAGCACCTGTTCCACTTGGCCCTCGCGTGTCGCGCGCAGCCAGGTGTCGATCAAAACGCGTATCGCCTGTTCATCGGTATTCATGATCGTCCTTCCTGTTATGCGGCCTTCGTATCCGCTTGCATCATGCCGAAGATATTGCCGTCCGGGTCCTTGACGTAGGCAAGCCAGCCGATCCCCGGCACCGCCATCTTCGGCACGGCCACCAGTGCGCCCCCGCCGATCGATTCCACCTTGGCCAGCAAGGCGTCGAGGTTGTCCACATCGACCGTGATGACGAAGGCATTCACCGCCGCCATGTTTTCTGGCGGCGGACCGCGCCGCGGCAGCAGGCCGCCGTTGATGCCCGGCTCGTTGTCCGATCCGGTCTGGATCATCCAGTAGTCGCCGCCATTCCATTTGTTGAACGACCAGCCGAACAGGCCGGAATAGAAGTCGATCAGGGCCTGCGGATTCGATGCCTGGATTTCGAAGTGCATGGGGCGTGACATGGGGGATCTCCTTGAGGTCAGGTTATTGTTGCCATGGGTCGTAAGTGCCGATGCTCCAGATGTGGCCTTCGAGGTCGCGGCAGGTGAAGCCGCGGCCGCCGTACTCTTCGTCGACGATGTCGATCACGATCGCCGCGCCGGCCTCGATCACCCGGTCATACACGGCATCGGCGTCGGCAACGACAAGGTAGGTGGTCTGGGTCTGGGCGCCGCCGATGTCGGCCGGCTGCACCACCAGCGGGCCGTACGCGCCTTCGTTGGAGGCTGAGCCGAGCATGATCATGCCGCGCCCATGGTTGAGCTGCGCGTGTGCGATGGCGCCGTTGTCGCCCGCTACCACCAGGTGCTGGGAAAAGCCGAATACCGCGCACAGCCAGTCGATGGCGCGCGGCGCATCGCGGTAGCGCAGGCAGGGAATCGCGGTGGAACCTGAATTGCTGGGATTTGAAGACATGGCACGCTCCTGGCGGATGTCAAATCGTCACCGTTCTATGGTAAGCGATTTTAGCGCCAATTACATCTGCTGGAACAAATGGGCGTGATTACGGCTCACTTCCAGCTCCTGGCCGAAGCCGTGCACCTTGAGTATCTGGCGGCCGCGCAGGTCGCGCGTCACTGCGGCGATGGCGTCGACCCGCACCAGCGTCGAGCGATGGATGCGCCAGAACTCGTCCGGATCGAGTTCGTCGGCCAATTCCTTGAGCGTCTTGCGGATCAGCAGTTCGGCCTGCGCCGTCTGCACCCGCGTGTATTTTTCGTCGGACTGGAAGAACAGCACTTCACGCGTGCTGATCATGCGCAGGCTGCCGCCGACCTGGGCCTGGATCCAGCGCAGGTAGGCCGGCTTGACGGCCCCGCCGTGCTGCAGGGCTGCAGTGAGCTGCGCGAGCTGCTGGCCGATATCCTGCGGCGCCGCTTCCAGCCGCTGGCGCAGGCGGGCGCAGGTCGTCTCCAGCCGCGCCGCCGTCACCGGCTTGAGCAGGTAGTCCAGCGCACCCTGTTCGAACGCGTCCAGCGCATACTGGTCGTAGGCGGTGACGAACACGATATGGCAGCGGTTGTACAGCTGGCGCGCCGCCTCGATGCCGCCCTGGCCGGGCATGCGGATGTCGAGGAACACGATGTCGGGCGCGTGCGCGGCGGCCATCGCCACCGCCTCCACGCCGTTCGACGCTTCGCCGATGATCGCCAGCGCCGGCCACACCTCGCGCAGGCGCGCGCGCAGCTGGTCGCGCATCGGTGCCTCGTCGTCGACGATCAGCGCGGTGGCGGTTTTGCGCGCGGCTGCCATCTCAGGCCGATTCCATCATGGAGTAGGGGATGCGGATCGACACCAGCGCGCCTCCATCGGGCGGCGTCTCGATCACCAGTTCGCCGTCCTTGCCGTACAAAAGGCGCAGGCGCTCGCGGATGTTGGCCAGGCCGACGCCATCGTCCGAGTGCATGTTGAAGCCGACCCCGTTGTCGCGCACGTCGACATGCAAGGTGGCGTGCACCACGCGGGCGCCGATCTCGATACGCCCGCCCTCGATCTTCGGCTCCAGCCCGTGCTTGATGGCGTTCTCGATCAGGATCTGCAGCATCATCGGCGGGAACGGCGCGCTGCCGAGGAAATCGGGCACGTTGAACTGCACTGCCAGCCTTTCCTTCATGCGCGCCTGCATGATCGCCAGGTAGGCGCGTGCCATTTCGACCTGCTTGCCGAGCGTACCGCCGCCGCTCGAGCGCATTTGCGGCAGCGTCGCGCGCAGGTAATCGATCAGGTGCGCGTGGATGCGCGCCGCCTCGGGCGGGTCGGTTTCGATCAGCTGGCCGATCAGCGCCAGGGTGTTGAACAGGAAGTGCGGCTCGACCTGCGCCTGCAAGGTCGCCATCTGCGCCTCGGTGAGCTTGCGCTCCAGCGTCGCGATGTCGACCTGGCGGCCTGCTTCCGCGGCCTCCAGCTCGGCCTTGCGCTTGCCGCCGGCCAGCACCTTGACACCCAGCGAAACGAGAACGAACCAGATCGCCGGTTCGGGCGTATGCAGCATGCCGAACGCGACGAAGGTCAGCAGCCAGATGATGATCAGCTGGCGCCATTCGACGACGGCCACCCAGTCGACGAAACGCCACCACGTGGTCTTGATGATGTCGGCCGCTTCGCGCAGCAAGTCGGCCACTCGGTTCCGTTGCGAGGCTTGCACGTTCACTCCCGATGGCGGCGCGAATTGATCACAATCGCGGCCACCGCCAGTTTGACGATCATGAACACGATGAACAGGCAGATTGCCAGCGGCACGATGGTAATGAAGAGCGCCAGGACGACGCAGGTGGCCGCGAGCTGTGGCCACGACATCGTGGCGACTGCCCGGGAGCCGTAGCGCGCGGCTTGCGCAAACGCCCGTCCGATCTCTTCAAGCAGTTCGGAAAACGATGCGAAAGTGGCGTTTTTCATGCTGGTACTCCTGGATAACGGTTGTCGATAGCTGAACTCTAGCAAGCGCGCCGGTTCGATACCAATCATCTCCGACGAACCGCACAAACCTTGGGATAACCGGTAATTCGGGGCGATTAACGGGGCCGCCGCGCTTCCCAGTCCCTCCTCAGCAGGCCGTAAAACTCGGTGTCGCAAATCTCGCCGCCGACGATCCAGCGTTCGCGCAACAGGCCCTCGCGCTGGAAACCGAGCCGCCCAAGCACCTTGGCCGACGCGCTGTTGCGCGGGTCGATGTCCGCCTCGACCCGGTTCAGGTCGAGCCGGTCGAAGCCGTAACCGAGCAGGGCGCACAGCGCTTCGCTCGCGTAGCCCTTGCCCCAGTGTTCGCGCGCGAGCGAATAGCCGATGTCGCAGCGTCGGTTTTGCTCGCTGAACGCCCACAGCCCGGCCTGGCCGATCAGCGCGCCGGTCGCCTGCAATGCAATGCCGACGCGCAGTGCCGCTCCGCTCGACAAGTTTTCAGCGCCTTTGACCAAATACTCATCGGCCTGTTCCATCGTGGTCCACGGCGAGCCGGCGCCGTAGCGCATCACCTCTGGATCGGAAAATATCGTGTACATGGCGGGCGCGTCCTCCGGCATTAGCAGGCGCAGGACCAGCCGCTCGGTGACGATGGTCCCGATGTCAAACACTGGCATGGCTGTCTCCTGGTGGCGTTGGTTTGATGGCGACCGCGCACAGAACCATCTCGACGATCATCTGCTCGGCATCGTCGAAATCCTTTCCGGTGAGCTTGCGGTTCAGCACCAACGCCATCTGCGCGGCGAAATCGGCATACGATTGCGTCATCGCCCAGATCGCGAACAGCAGGTGGGTGGCGTTCACCGGCGCGATGCGGCCTTCGGCAATCCAGCGTTCGAACACGTCGATGTCCTTGCGCACCAGCGGCACCACGCGCTCGCGTATCTGCTCGCCGAACAGCGGGGCGCCGCTGATCACCTCGATCGCATACACCCGCGACGCCCACGGATTCTCGCGCGAGAAGCGCAGCTTGGCCTGGATGTACGCGCGCAGCATGTCGCGCGGCTCCTGCGCCGGATCGGCCAGCGTGTCCATCCGCTCCAGCCATTCGTCCAGCACGTCGTCGAGCACGCGCTGGTACAACGCCTGCTTGGTCGGGAAGTAGTACATCAGGTTCTGCTTCGACAGGCCGGCGTTGTCGGCCACGGTGGCGATCGAGGCGCCTTCGTAGCCGCATTCTGCGAACACGCGCACCGCTTCGGCGACGATGTCCGCTTCCAGCTTGTCGCGGTTGAGAACCCGGCGCTTGACGGTGGCGGTGCGGAGCGCATTGACGGTCTTGGTGATGGCCATGGTCTCTTTCAGCGAATCGAACGCAGGAAGTCGATCAGCGCGGGCGTATCGGCCGCATACGCGACGTTGAAGCGGAACCAGATCGAACTCGATGGCCGCAGCATGAAAAACTCGTTCGGCGACAGCAGGATGCCCGACCTCAAAGCCAGGTCGGCGATCACCTTGCCGTTCCACTCGGGCGTCGGCGCCTGCTGCCAGCCGGCGCTGACGAACATGCCGCCGCGCGGTTTGGCGACCGGCGCCATGCCCGCTTCCGCCAGCCGCTCGATGGTGCGCTCGCGCCCGGATTCGAGCTTGTCGACCAGCTTTTCCACCATGCGCTTGTAAGGCCGCGCCGAAACCGCGTGGTACACCGCGCGCTCGTTGATTTCGGACGTGGTCAGCCCGGTCAGCATCTTCACCCTCAGCAGTTCCGGCACCAGCGAATTGGAGGCGCAGATCGAGCCGACCCGCAGCACCGGCGACAGCGTCTTGGAAAAACTGCCGACCCGGATCACCCGGCGCAGCCCGTCCATCGCCGCCAGCGAGGCCTCGCCGCGCGCCGCCAGTTCGCGGTAGATGTCGTCTTCCACCAGCCAGAAATCGAACTGCTCGGCCACGCCCAGCAGCCGGTGCGCCTGCGCCTGGCTGAGCGAGGTGCCCAGCGGGTTTTGCAGCACCGTGTTGACGAACATGAGCTTCGGCTGGGTCGCCGCCGCCTGCGCCAGCAGCACGTCGAAATCGAGTCCCGCCTCGCCGCGCGGGATGCCGACAGCGATGCAGCCGTGGTGGCGAATCAGCGAGTGCAGGTTGCTGTAGCCGGGGTCTTCGACCAGCACCGTGTCGCCCGGCTTCGTCAGCGTGCGCAGGATCAGGTCGAACGCGTGGGTGGCGCCATGCGTCAGCAGCACCTGGTCCGGTTCGGCCGCGAACAGGTCTTCGGCCAGCGTCGCGGCGAGGTGCTGGCGCAGGGTAGGGAAGCCGAGCGGATGGCCGTAGCCGCGCAGGCGGTTGGCCGGGATTTTCATCGCGTGGCGCACCGCGTCGAGGATGGTGGTCTCGCCATACCATTCGGGCGGCAGCCAGCCGGCACCCACCGGCAGCGCGTCCGACACGCCGGAATACAGGTCCGGCGTGAGCGCGTCGATCGCGGTCGGCGTGGCCGCCAGCGCGAGCGCCGGCGCCGCCGCGGCATCGCTGCGCGCGACAAAAAAGCCCGAACCTCTGCGTGAAGAAAGCAGTCCAACATTCAGCAGCCGGTCGTACGACTCCACCACCGTGAAGGTGCTGACGCCATTACACTTTGCGAATTGTCGTACCGATGGCATTTTGGTACCAACCCGTAATTCTCGCTGGTTTACCATCTGCGCGATCGCTGCCACAATCTGATCGACCAGGCTGCCGCGTTTGGCACGGTCGATTGCCAGCACCGGCCACCCGGCGGCGCCAGTTCCAGCAGGAATATTTTCAGTCAATGACGACGGTTCATCCATCCACAGATCCTTTTGCTGCGCTGCGCAAAACTGTACAGTTTTTGCCACCGATACGGTTGGCCGGTTTTGCCGTTTGTGTATATGTGTGATCGTTGTATCGCTGTCTATTATTGCACCATCATTTTGCCAACTGGTAAATAATTTTTTTAGCCGTAAAAATTCTTGGAGAGCCGCATGAACCAATCCAGACCCGCCTCGATGTCCTCGTTTTGGATGCCATTTACCAATAACCGCGACTTCAAGGAGAATCCGCGCCTGCTGGTCTCGGCGGAGGGGATGTATTACAAGGACGTGGACGGCAACAGCGTGCTCGACGGCACCGCGGGCCTCTGGTGCGTGCCGTGCGGGCACGCCCAGCCGAAGATCGTCGGCGCCGTGCGCGAGATGATCGGCCAGCTCGACTTCGCACCGACCTTCCAGATGGGCCACCCGGCCGCGTTCGACCTGGCCGAACAGCTGATGGACTACACCGGCCACAAGTTCGGCCACGTGTTCTACACCAACTCCGGTTCCGAAGCGGTCGACACCGCCCTGAAGATGGCGCTGGCCTACCACAAGGCGCGCGGCGAGGGCAGCCGCACGCGCCTGATCGGCCGCGAACGCGGCTACCACGGCGTCGGCTTCGGCGGCCTGTCGGTCGGCGGCATCGGCGGCAACCGCAAGAGCTTCGGCCCGCTGCTGCCCGGCGTCGACCACCTGCCGCACACCCACAACCTCGAGCAGAACGCCTACACCCGCGGCGAGCCCGAATACGGCACCCACCTGGCCGACGAACTCGAACGCCTGGTCGCGCTGCACGACGCCTCCAACATCGCCGCCGTCATCGTCGAGCCGGTGGCCGGCTCCACCGGCGTGCTGATTCCGCCGAAGGGCTACCTCAAGCGCCTGCGCGAGCTGTGCACCAAGCACGGCATCCTGCTCATCTTCGACGAAGTCATCACCGGCTTCGGCCGCCTCACCACGCCGTTCGCCACCGACTACTTCGACGTCGAGCCGGACATGATGACCACCGCCAAAGGCCTGACCAACGGCGTCATCCCGATGGGCGCGGTGTTCACCAAAAAGCATATCCACGACGCCTTCATGGACGCGCCGCCGGGCATCGAACTGTTCCACGGCTATACCTACTCGGGCCACCCGGTCGCCTGCGCCGCAGCGCTGGCGACGCTCGAAGTGTTCAAGGACCAGGACATCCTCGGCCACGCCAAGGACGTGCAGTCCTACTGGGAAGACGCGGTCCACTCGCTCAAGGGCCTGCCGCACGTGATCGACCTGCGCACCATCGGCCTGATCGCCGGCATCGAGCTCGAGCCGATCGCCGGCAAGCCGGGTGCGCGCGCCTTCAACGCATTCAAGAAAGCCTTCGCAGACGGCGCGCTGATCCGCACCACCGGCGACATCATCGCTCTGTCGCCACCGCTCGTTATCGAGAAAAAGCACATCGACGAATTATTCGGCAAACTCGCCACCGTCCTCAAAAATCTCGACTAACCGAAAGCACATAATGAGCAACCTCGACACGATTACCCACTTCATCAACGGCCACAAGGTCGACACCAGCAGCGGCCGTTACGCCGACGTCTTCAACCCGGCGATCGGCGCGCCGTGCGCGCGCGTCGCGCTGGGCACCGCCGATGAAGTCGGCGCCGCCGTCGCCGCCGCGTCGGCCGCCTTCCCGGCCTGGTCCAACACGCCGCCGCTGGCGCGCGCGCGGGTGCTGTTCAAGTACCTGCAGCTGTGCCAGCAGCACACCGACGAATTCGCCGCCATGCTCACGCGCGAACACGGCAAGACCTTCTCCGACGCCCAGGGCGAAGTCGCGCGCGGCATCGAGATCGTCGAATTCGCGGTCGGCATCCCGCACCTGCTGAAGGGCGAATTCACCGACCAGATCGCGCGCGGCATCGACGCCTGGTCGATGCGCATGCCGCTCGGCGTGGTGGCCGGCATCACCCCGTTCAACTTCCCGGTGATGGTGCCGATGTGGATGTTCCCGGTGGCGCTCGCATGCGGCAACACCTTCATCCTCAAGCCGTCCGAGCGCGATCCATCGGCTTCGCTGCTGCACGCCAAACTGCTGAAAGACGCCGGTCTGCCTGACGGCGTGTTCAACGTCATCCAGGGCGACAAGGTCACCGTCGATGCGCTGCTCGACCATCCTGAAGTGCAGGCGATCAGCTTCGTCGGCTCGACCCCGATCGCCGAATACATCTACGCGCGCGGCAGCGCCGCCGGCAAGCGCGTGCAGGCGCTCGGCGGCGCCAAGAACCACATGGTGGTCATGCCCGACGCCGACATGGAGATGACGGTCGACGCGCTGATGGGCGCCGCCTACGGCTCCGCCGGCGAGCGCTGCATGGCGATCTCGGTGGTGGTGGCGGTCGGCGACGCCGGCGACAAGCTGGCCGACGCACTGGCAAAGCGCGCCGCCGCACTGAAAGTGAACGACGGCATGGAGCACGGCGCCGAAATGGGGCCGGTGGTCACCAGCGCCGCCAAGCAGCGCATCGAAAAACTGATCGGCGAAGGTGTCGAGCAGGGCGCGACCTTGCTGGTCGACGGCCGCAACTTCAAGGTGCCCGGCCGCGAGAACGGCTTCTTCGTCGGCGGCACGCTGTTCGACCATGTCACGCCTGACATGAGCATTTACAAGGAGGAGATCTTCGGGCCGGTGCTGTGCATGATGCGCGCACCCGACGTCGGCAGCGCCGTCACGCTGATCAACGCCAATGAGTACGGCAACGGCGTTGCCATCTACACCCGCGACGGCGGCGTGGCGCGCGAGTTCGTGCGCCAGATCCAGGTCGGCATGGTGGGCGTCAACGTGCCGCTGCCGGTGCCGATGGCCTTCAACAGCTTCGGCGGCTGGAAGCGCAGCATGTTCGGCGACCACCACGCCTACGGCCCGGAAGGCATCCGCTTCTACACGCGCCACAAGGCCGTCATGCAGCGCTGGCCGAACACCGCCAGCGCGGGCGCGGAATTTGCTTTTCCACAGATGAAGTAAGCGTACAAACGGGGGGCGGAGTTAGACGCCTGCTTCCCGTGTATCACCTTAAAATATAACTCAGGGATGCACATGATCGAATCGCTTAAACACCTGCCGAGGTCCGCGGGATCGGCCAGCGCGCTGGCGGAACAGTTTACCGACCTGGCGCCGCCGCTGACGTCGCGCCAGGCCGCCATCGAGGCGGCACGCTGCCTGTACTGCTACGACGCGCCTTGCACCCGCATCTGCCCGTCCGAGATCGACGTCGCCAGCTTCATCCGCAACATCCACGACCAGAACATCAACGGCGCCGCTGCCGGCATCCTGAAGCAGAACATCCTCGGCGGCAGCTGCGCGCGCGTGTGCCCGACCGAGATCCTGTGCGAAGACGCCTGCGTGCGCAACCACGACGAAGAAGGCCAGCCGGTCAAGATCGGCCTGCTGCAGCGCCACGCGCTCGACCACGCAAGCTTCGCCGAGTATCCGTTCCAGCGCGCGCCGTCGACCGGCAAAGTCATCGCCGTCGTCGGCGCCGGCCCGGCCGGCCTGTCGTGCGCACACCGGCTGTCGATGCTCGGCAACGACGTCGTCATCTTCGAAGCGCGCGAGAAGGCCGGCGGCCTGAATGAATACGGCATCGCCAAATACAAGCTGACCGGCGACTTCGCGCAGAAGGAAGTCGAATTCCTGCTGGCGATCGGCGGCATCGAGGTGCGCCACGGCTTCAGGCTGGGCGACAACCTCACCCTGAAGGAGCTGCACACCCAGTACGACGCGGTATTCTTGTCGCCGGGCCTGAACGCCTGCCGCCAGCTCGGCCTGACCGGCGAGGACGCGCCCGGCCTGATGGCGGCGACCGACTACATCGCCGCGTTGCGCCAGGCCAGCGACCTGTCGGCGCTGCCTGTGCCGAAGCGCGCCATCGTCATCGGCGCCGGCAATACGGCAATCGATATGGCGGTGCAGATCAAGCGCATGGGCGCCGAGGACGTCACGCTGGTGTACCGGCGCGGCTTCGAGTCGATGAGCGCGACCCACCACGAACAGGACATCGCCAAGGCCAACTACGTGCGCATGCGCACCTGGGCGGCGCCGCTCGAAGTGCTGCTCGACGATGCCGGCCGTGTGCGCGGCATGCGCTTCGAGGAGACCCGCATGCAGGACGGCCGCCTGGCCGGCACCGGCGCCTTCATCGAGATCGCCGCAGACGCCGTGTTCAAGGCCATCGGCCAGAGCCTCGAGCCGGCCGGCCTGTCCGACCCGATGGCGCAGCAGCTGACACGCAACGGCGACAAGCTGCAAGTCGACGCCCAGTTCCGTACCGCGCTGCCAGGCGTCTATGCCGGCGGCGACTGCGTCTCGCCGGGCCAGGACCTGACGGTCGAAGCAGTCCAGCATGGCAAGCTCGCCGCGCACGCGATCCACCACGACATTCAAACCAAAGCGGGGGCAGCATGGCCGACCTGAGCATCGATTTCTGCGGCATCAAAGCGCCCAACCCGTTCTGGCTGGCGTCCGCGCCGCCGACCGACAAAGCCTACAACGTCGTGCGCGCCTTCGAAGCGGGGTGGGGTGGCGTGGTCTGGAAAACGCTCGGCGAAGACCCGGCGGCGGTCAACGTGTCGTCGCGCTACTCGGCGCACTACGGCAAGAACCGCGAAGTGCTCGGCTTCAACAACATCGAGCTGATCACCGACCGCAGCCTGGAGATCAACCTGATCGAAATCACCCAGGTCAAGAAGGACTGGCCGGACCGCGCGATGATCGTCTCGCTGATGCTGCCGTGCGAAGAAGCGCTTTGGGCCGAAATCCTGCCGAAGGTCGAGGCGACCGGCGCCGACGGCATCGAACTCAATTTCGGCTGCCCGCACGGCATGCCCGAGCGCGGCATGGGCGCCGCGGTCGGCCAGGTGCCGGAATACGTCGAGATGGTCACGCGCTGGTGCAAGAAGCACTCGAAGCTGCCGGTGATCGTCAAGCTGACCCCGAACATCACCGACGTGCGTGCGCCGGCGCGCGCCGCAATGGCCGGCGGCGCCGATGCGGTCTCGCTGATCAACACCATCAATTCGATCACCCACCTNNTGCCGATCTCCGGCATCGGCGGCATCGGCAACTGGCGCGACGCGGCCGAGTTCATCGCGCTCGGCTCCGGTTCGGTGCAGGTCTGCACCGCGGCCATGCTGCACGGCTTCCGCATCGTCGAGGAGATGAAGGACGGCCTGTCGCGCTGGATGGACGAGAAGGGCTACAAGAGCATCTCCGACTTCCAGGGCATGGCGGTGCCGAACACCACCGACTGGAAATACCTGGACATGAACTACCAGGTGATCGCCCAGATCGACCAGGACAAGTGCATCAAGTGCGGCAAGTGCTACGTCGCCTGCGAGGACACGTCGCACCAGTCGATCGCGCAGCTGATCGATGCCGCCGGCGGGCGCACGTACGAAGTGATCGAGTCCGAGTGCGTTGGCTGCAACCTGTGCGAGATCACCTGCCCGGTGGAAGCCTGCATCACGATGGTGCCGCAGGAAAGCGGCAAGGCGTACATGAACTGGACGCAGGATCCGCGCAACCCGCACGCTGTCGGATAAGGGCGGATTTTGTCGGCATGTATGCCGACTCCGCGCAACCCGCACCGCGCCGCATAGAAATGGGATCCCCGCGTTCGCGAGGATGACGGTCTCAGCGCCGTCGTCCTCGCGAACGCGGGGACCCCATTACCGGAGTCGCCGCCAACCCATTGCTTTACGCTACACTCACCCTGCGATCAACACATGGAGTTAACCACTGTGACTAATGAAAAGACAGGCAGCACCCAGCTCTGGAACGAAGACCTTGCCCCAACCACCGCGGCGCAGCGCACCTGGCGCTGGTATCACTTTGCCGCGCTGTGGGTCGGCATGGTCATGTGCATTCCCGCTTACACGCTGTCGGCCAGCCTGATCGAGGGCGGCATGTCCGGCTGGCAGGCGGTGATGACGGTGTTCCTGGCGAACGCCATCGTGCTGCTGCCGATGCTTCTTATTGGCCACGCCGGCACCAAGTACGGCATCCCTTACGCGGTGCTGGCGCGTTCCTCGTTCGGCACCACTGGCGCGCGGATCCCGGCGCTGATGCGCGCGATCGTCGCCTGCGGCTGGTACGGCATCCAGACCTGGTTCGGCGGCAGCATGATCTACACGCTGCTCGGCGTGATGATCGGCCACGAGATCGGCGGCGACAAGCTGGCCGGNNACCGCTCCGCTGAAGATCGTCATCTGCTTCGTGCTGCTCGGCTGGGTCTACAACCGCGCCGGCGGCTTCGGCCCGCTGCTGGACGCGCCGTCCCAGTTTGTCGCCGGCGGCAAGAAGGCCGGTCAGTTCTGGACCACCTTCTGGCCGTCGCTGACCGCGATGGTAGGCTTCTGGGCCACGCTGGCGCTGAACATCCCCGACTTCACGCGCTTCGCCAAGAGCCAGCGCGACCAGCTGGTCGGCCAGTCGGTCGGCCTGCCGGTGCCAATGGGACTGCTGGCGATGCTGGCGGTGATCGTCACCTCGGCCACCGTGGTCCTGTACGGCAAGGCGATCTGGGATCCGGTCGACCTGGCCAGCCGCATGACCGGCATCGCGGTCCTGATCGCGCTGATCGTTCTGCTGGTCGATACAGTCAGCGTCAACCTGGCGGCCAACCTGGTCGGCCCGGCGTACGACTTCTCGGCGCTGGCGCCGAAGCACATCTCCTACCGTACCGGCGGCTACATGACCGCCGCGATCGCGCTGGTGATGATGCCTTGGAAGATCCTCGAAACCACCCAGGGCTATATCTTCACCTGGCTGATCGGCTACTCGGCGCTGCTCGGCCCGATCGCCGGCATCCTGATCATCGACTACTACTTCATCCGCAAGACCGAACTCGATGTCGACCAGCTGTACCGCCACGACGGCATCTACTCGTACGGCAACGGCTGGAACACGGTCGCCATCGTCGCCTTCCTGGCCGGCGTGCTGCCCAACCTGCCGGGCTTCCTGAACGCCGCGTTCCCCGCGTCGTTCCCGTCGGTGGGCGAGGGCTTCAAACTGATTTATACCTACGCCTGGTTCGTCGGTATCGCCATTTCCGCCGTGGTGTACGGCGCCATGATGAAGGGGCGCGCCAGCCCCGCCATGGCTGTCGCGCAGCGCTAGACGCATCATCAGGAGAACGACATGAGTATCTTTATTCGCGGCGGCACGGTCGTCAACGCGGACCGCGCATTCAAGGCCGACGTTCTCTGCTTCGGCGACAAGATCGTCGCCGTCGGCGAGAACCTGGAAGCGCCGCCGCACGCGACCGTGATCGACGCGCGCGGCCAGTACATCATGCCCGGCGGGATCGACACCCACACCCACATGCAGTTGCCGTTCATGGGCACCGTCACTGCCGACGATTTCTTCACCGGCACCGCGGCCGGCCTGGCCGGCGGCACCACCACCATCATGGACTTCGTGATCCCGGACCCGAAGCAGTCGCTGCTCGAGGC
>CXWL01001266.1_pt1 | contig 36341 bp, 29 predicted proteins | sample 590931 | NCBI WGS metagenome assembly CXWL01 (sample SAMEA3498368, study PRJEB10139) | groundwater metagenome | biome: water well; material: biofilm material | place: Germany | collected 2015-04-27
GCGTTGGAGAGTCTCGACGTCAGGTGCGCGGCGCGCGCCTCGTCGATCAGGCTGGTCGCATCCTTGGGGATGCCTTCCTCGGCCAGGAATTCGTCCGGCACCGCTTGGATAAGGTCAATAATGGCGTTCCCGACCGCGACCACGTCGTATTTGGAGTTCATGAAATTTCCTGGAAAATCGTGTTGCCTTAAACCGCGCTGGGCGCGGCGAGGCAAGCGTTGCCGGCTGCATTTGGCGAAGGCATGGTGCGGGCTATGCGATTCTTCGGATTTTTCATTGCCCTGGCTGTTGCTGCATGCGCGACCGCGCCAATGCCGGACGCGCCGTTGGGGCAATCGGCGCAGCCTGCGGCGGTTTCGCCGCCGCCGCGGTCTCGAACGGCTCAACTCCTGGCTGCCGCGGGCGGCGCCAATGCGCCGAGCGAAGAGGAGGTTCGACGTGCGCTGGGCGAGCCCGCCATAGCGCGCCGCGACGGCGCCGGCGCTGCGCTCACCTATCGCTTCGAGCAATGCGGGTTGCTGTTGTTGTTCCAGCGCGACTCCCAAAACACGCTGCGCCTCGCCGAAGCTCACCCAAGCGCCCGCCGCGCCGGGGCCAGCGCGCCGGACTTGGATGCCTGTGTAGCGGAAGCGCGTTGATGGCGCGCGTCGCGTACCTGACTGGGCGAACTTACCGCGGCGCGCCGATAGAGGCCGGCGACACGCCTGTGCTTGAGCGCAAGGACCGCGATCTGGTGGCGGCGGCAGGGAAGGCGCGAGGGATCGCATTCGAGACACGCTTCTGGGATGAGCCGGACTTGCCGGCGCGCGGCTTCGACGGCGCGATTGTTCGTTCGTGTTGGGACTACACTGCGCGCTCAGACGAGTTCGTGAAAATCATTGCGGCCCACGAACGCGCAGGCTTGCGAATCTGGAATCGCGCCGATGTCATCGGCTGGAATTCGCAAAAAACCTATCTCAAGGATTTGGGAGCCGCGGCAATCGAAACGCTTTGGGTCGAGCGCGCCGACGCCCGCGCCGTTGCCCAAGCCTTCGATACGCTCGATGCATCCGAGATCGTGGTGAAGCCGCAGGTCGGTGCGGGCTCGATCGAAACACTACGTTTGAAGCGTAATGCGTGGAGCGAAGCGGACCTAATCGCAGGCCCTCGTGGCGCGGCGATGATCCAACCGTATCTCAGCGGCATCGAAACGGAGGGCGAACGCTCGCTGATCTGGTTCGGCGGCGTGTTTTCGCATGCAATACGCAAAGTCCCCGCCGCTGGCGGCTGGCTTGCGAATATTCCCGGAAAGACAAGGTTCTTCGCCGAGTCGGCGCCCGCGGCTGCGCGGGAAGCGGCTGAGGCGGCGCTCGCGTTCGCACCTAAAGATCTGCTCTACGTCCGCGTCGACGTCGTGCTTGGTGATGAGGGACGCTGGCGCGTCATCGAAATTGAGGCCATCGAACCTTACCTCTTCTTGGATTTCGCGCCCGAGGGCGCCGATTTCTTTGTCGCCGCGATTGCCCGGGTCTTAGGCTCATAGAGGCAAAGGTCGGCGAGGATGCAACGCGGGCATTCCGGCTTGCGCGCGAGGCAAGTATAGCGTCCGTGCAGGATCAGCCAATGGTGGGCGCCGCGCAAATACGATTGCGGCGTGATCTCCATCAACTGTGCTTCCACGACGTCGGGTTTGTCGCCTTCCGCCAGCCCGGTGCGATTGGCGACGCGAAAAACGTGAGTATCGACCGCGATCGTCGGCTCGTCGAAGACCTCCATGAGCACGACACTCGCAGTCTTACGCCCAACGCCGGGCAGCGCCTCAAGCGCTTCGCGGCGCCGCGGAACTTCTCCGTCGTGGTGCGCAATCAACATCTGCGAAAGCGCCACGACATTCTTCGCCTTGTTGCGCCACAAGCCGATGGTCTTGATGTGCTCGGCCACGCCTGCTTCACCGAGGGCCAGCATTTTCGCCGGCGTGTCAGCGATCGCAAACAGCCCTTTCGTCGCCTGGTTTACGCTTTTGTCGGTGGCCTGGGCGGACAGCACCACCGCCACCAGTAAGGTGAAGGGATTGCTGAACGCCAATTCAGTGCGCGGATCGGGGCGCTGGTTTGCGAGGCGCCCGTAAAGCTCTGCGACTTTGGCTTTGGTCAGTCTCTTGGCCATGGGATTTCCGCTGGTTCGAGCGCGAACCTGCTCTTAGATTTAGGTTCATGCCGCCCCGTTGGGAACGCCTGAGTATTCCGCCGAGCTTCGAGGGCAAGCTTTACATGGACGCAGTGCTACGCCCGCACCGCAGCCTCAGCGGTTTGGCATTTCGTCTCATGCTGGCGGCGCTGGTTGCAGTCAACCTGGCGGTGGCGAGCGTGTTTTGCATCGGCGGCGCCTATCCGGTGGCAGGTTTCCTTGGACTGGACGTGTTGGCGATTTGGCTGGCATTCCGCGCCAATTATCGCGAGGGCAGGGCCGAGCAGCACGTGCGCGTGGCGCGCGATTGCGTCTACGTCGTCGCCAGGGACCAAGATGGCTCGGAGGCGCATTGGGCGCTCAACCCGATTTGGGCGCGCATTGAAAGCGGCGGCGACGGCGTACGCGTCCATGCGGGAAGCGGGTACATCCGCCTTGCCGCGTTTCTCGCGCCCAGCGAACGCGCGAGTTTTGCCGCAGCGCTGAGCGCCGCGCTCGCTCATGCCAAGAGGGGCAGTTAAAGCCCAAGCACATCGCTCATAGAATAAAGCCCGGCGGACTTGTCGGCCGCCCAAAGCGCTGCCGCCAGCGCGCCGTCAGCGAACAGCGCGCGGTTTAGCGCCTGATGCGAAAGCGTTATGCACTCGCGCTCCGAGAGGAAGTGAACCTCGTGGTCGCCGATCACGCCGCCGCCGCGACGAACAGAGAAACCTATGCCGCCGGCCGCGCGGGCGGCTGTGACGCCATCGTGCGGAGGCAGCCGAGTTGTCGCCAGCGGGACTTTGCGGCCCTCGGCGGCCGCCTCGCCGAGCATCAGCGCGGTGCCTGACGGCGCGTCGACCTTGCGGCGATGATGGGTCTCCGAGATTTCTATGTCCCATTCGGGACCAAGGCGCTGCGCCGCCTGGCGCACCAAGGCCGCTAGCAAATTCACGCCAAGGCTGAAATTCTTGGAGCGCACGATGGCGATGCGCTTGCCGGCCGCGGCGACTTGGCCTTCCTGCTCGGCGCTCAATCCCGTCGTGCCGATGATTGCCGCCCGTACGCTGGTTTCCCGCAGGCCTTCCAGCGCCAGGAGCGTCGCTGAAGGCGTGGTGAAGTCGATCCAAATGTCGGCGTTTGCGGCTGCCGCATGAACTTCCTCGACCGCACTGATCCCCGATGCAGGCAAGCCCGACAGGATGCCGACATCGACGCCCAGTGCGCTCGCGCCCGGCCTCTCAGTCACGCCGACAATGGTGAAGCGTGCATCATCGGATGCGGCGCGAACCAGCGCTTTGCCCATGCGGCCGGCAGCGCCGGCGATGGCGATGGAGGTTGTCATGGGCTCATCTCATGGACCGGCGCCGCAGCGCCCGCAAGCTAGCGCGAAGCGCTTTCCCCGGCCTCGAAGAAACGCTTCACGGTGTCGAAAAAGCCTTGCGTCTGCGGATGCGCCTCCGCGCCGCAATCCTTCGCGAATTCCTCCAGGAGCTTTCGCTGCTTCGGCGTGAGGTTCACGGGCGTCTCCACCTGCAGCTCGACGTGAAGATCGCCCCGCGCGGGCGAGCGGAGGTGCGTCATGCCTTTGCCCTTGATGCGGAAGCGGCGCCCGCTTTGCGCGCCTGGCGGGATCGTCACCTTCGCGCGTTCGCCGTCGATGGTGGGGATCTCCATGTCTCCACCGAGTGCGGCCTTCCACATCGGGGCAGGGGCGCGGCAGAAGAGATCCGCGCCCTCGCGCTCGAATAGCTGATGAGGCTTTACGGAGAGGAAGAGGTAAAGGTCCCCAGGCGGGCCGCCGCGCGCGCCGCCATCGCCTTCGCCTGCCAAACGGATGCGGGTGCCGTCTTCAACGCCAGCGGGGATCTTCACCGCCAAGGTGCGTTCCTTCTGGACTAAGCCGCGCCCGGCGCAGGTGCGGCAAGGTGTTTTGATTGATTGGCCGCGGCCGTTACATGCGGGGCAGGTGCGCACGATACGGAACATGCCTTGGCTCGCGCGTACCTGGCCCGCGCCCTGGCAGGTTGTGCAGGTATGCAGCGGTGCGCGGCCCTCGGAGCCGCTGCCGCCGCAAGGCTCACAGGCTTGCGCGCGCGGCACCAGGATTTCACGCTCCATGCCGCGGAATGCTTGTTCGAGCGTTATCTCGACATCGTAACGAAGGTCGGCGCCGCGCTCGGGCCCGTTGCGGGGGCCGCGTCTGCCGCCCGAAAACATCTCTTCGAAGCCGCCACCGAAGATCTCGTTGAAGAGGTCCGAAAAGTCGGTGAAGCCCCCAGCGCCGCCAGGGCCGCCAGCACTGTTCTGAAACGCAGCCTTGCCGAAGCGATCATATTGCGTGCGCTTCTCGGGATCGGAGAGCACCGAATAGGCCTCGCCGAGCTCCTTGAACTTCTCCTCGGAAACTTTGCAGCCGGGGTTCTGGTCCGGGTGCAATTTCATCGCGAGCTTCCGAAACGCGGACTTGATCGTGTTCGCGTCAGCGTTTTTCGGAACGCCGAGGATTTCGTAATAATCTCGCTCGGTCATGCGCGTTTATCCGGCCGCATGATCAACTCCCGGCCTTCAAGCGCGCTTCTTGCCGTCGACTTCTTCGAACTCGGCGTCAACGACGCCGTCCTGAGCGCCGCCGCCGCCGCCATCGCCGCCTGGCGCGCCCTTGCCGCCATAGAGCGCCTCGCCAATTTTCATCGAGGCCTGCACCAGCGCTTGCGTGTTGGACGCGATGGTCCCGGGATCATCGCTGTCGAGCGAAGCGCGTAGCGTGGCCATCGCCGCTTCGATCGCCTGCTTGTCGCCGGCGGGGATTTTGTCGCCGTTTTCTTTGAGCTGACGGTCGGTCGCGTGGAGCAGGGCTTCGCCCTGGTTCTTGGCTTCCGCAAGCGTGCGCCGTTCTTTGTCTTCGCCCGCATGTTCCTCGGCTTCGCGCACCATGCGCTGGATGTCGCCCTCCGAGAGCCCGCCCGAAGGCTGGATGCGCATGCTCTGCTCTTTGTTGGTAGCCTTGTCCTTCGCGCCGACTGAAACAATGCCGTTGGCGTCGATGTCGAAAGTTACCTCGATCTGAGGCATGCCGCGCGGTGCAGAAGGGATGCCGACAAGGTCGAACTGGCCGAGCGGGCGGTTGTCGGCCGCCATTTCGCGCTCGCCCTGGAACACACGGATGGTGACCGCGCTTTGGTTGTCCTCGGCGGTGGAGAAGACTTGGCTCTTCTTGGTGGGGATGGTCGTGTTGCGCTCGATCAGGCGCGTGAACACGCCGCCAAGCGTCTCGATGCCGAGCGAGAGCGGGGTGACATCAAGCAGCACGACGTTCTTGACGTCGCCTTGCAGCACGCCCGCCTGGATCGCCGCGCCCACGGCGACGACTTCGTCGGGATTGACGCCCTTGTGCGGTTCGCGGCCGAAGAATTCCTTCACGATCTGCTGGATTTTCGGCATGCGCGTCATGCCGCCGACCAGAACGACTTCCTTGATGTCGCTCTTCGAGAGGCCCGCATCTTTCAGCGCCGCCGCGCATGGCCCGAGCGTGCGTTGAACTAGATCGTCAACCAAGCTTTCGAACTTGGCGCGCGTCAACTTCATGTTGAGGTGCACAGGCCCGCTGGCGTTGGCGGTGATGAACGGCACGCTGATGTCGAAATCGGTGCGGCTGGACAATTCTTTCTTGGCTTGTTCGGAGACTTCCTTAAGCCGCTGCAGCGCCAGTTTGTCTTGGCGCAAATCTATCCCGTTTTGTTTCTTGAACTCATCGGCGATGTAATTGAGGATCCGCATGTCGAAATCCTCGCCACCCAAGAACGTATCGCCATTGGTGGAGCGCACCTCGAACACGCCGTCGCCGATTTCCAAGATCGAGACGTCGAAAGTGCCGCCGCCGAGATCGTACACGGCGATGGTCTTGTTCTGGCCGGTCTTGTCGAGACCGTAGGCGAGCGCCGCCGCGGTCGGCTCGTTGATAATGCGCAGCACTTCAAGGCCGGCGATGCGGCCGGCGTCCTTGGTGGCTTGGCGCTGGGCGTCGTTGAAATAGGCGGGAACAGTGATGACGGCCTGGGTTACGGTCTCGCCCAGATAATCCTCCGCTGTCTGCTTCATCTTCTGCAGCACGAACGCCGAGATTTCCGAGGGCGCATATTTCTTGTCGCGGCCTTCGATCCAGGCGTCGCCATTGGGGCCGCGCACGATCTTGTAGGGGACGAGGTCTGCGTCCTTCTTAGCGATGGGGTCGTCATGGGAGCGGCCGATCAAGCGCTTGACGGAATGGTAGGTATGGCTGGGATTGGTGACCGCTTGGCGTACCGCCTGAACGCCGATCAGGCGCTCGCCAGCTTCGTTGAACGCAACCACCGAAGGGGTGGTGTTCGAACCCTCGGCATTGACTATGACCTTTGGCTGTCCCGCTTCCATAACGGCGACGCACGAATTGGTCGTGCCCAGGTCGATTCCGATTACTCTGCCCATCTTACGTCCTCATTCCTTCTCAGCGGCGCGCCCTTCAGCCGATGGACCCGGTTTGGCGTCCCCGAAGCGCGCGTCCTGTTCCGTTAAGTTCCTATTACGAACTGGCCTGCCCAGAGCCCCCATACAAGCATCCGGGCCGCGAGTTCAGGGTTCATGTGGTGTATCGTCGGCGACCTGCAAGTCTCCGGGGGCCTGCTAACCGCATTCGTCGCAGGGGCATAGTCCCTAAGGCGTAGCTCAGCCGCCAGCGTTGGGAACAAAAATGAAACCGAACTGATGCAGGACCCGAAACATGAGCGGCCATGATCTTGATGGCTTCCGCCTCTGGCCCGGTCTCCTCGGCCGGGCAGAGCAGGAGGCGCTGCGCGACGAAGTGTTCGCTCGCCTCAAGGCGGGGCCCCTCTACATACCGCGCATGCCGAAATCGGGTCTGCCAATGCGAGTGCGGATGAGCAATTTTGGCCCCCTGGGTTGGGTGACCGACAAGGAGCGCGGCTATCGCTATCAGCCCACACATCCGGAAACCGGGCGCGCATGGCCAGAAATCCCGGAGCAAATGCTAGGGCTCTGGCGCGAACTGACCGGCTACGCCGCGCCGCCGGAGGCTTGCCTCGTCAACCTCTATGAGGGCGACGCCCGCATGGGGCTCCACGTCGATAGCGACGAGGAGGCCTGGGACGCGCCAGTGCTCTCCATTTCCCTCGGCGACATCGCCATCTTTCGTATCGGCGGCGTGGTGCGCTCTGACCCAACACGAAGCGTGCGGCTCGCATCGGGCGATGTATGCATGCTCAGCGGCGCGAGCCGGCGCGCCTATCACGGTGTTGATCGCATCCTCAACGGCACGTCGTCCTTGCTGGCGAAGGGTGGTCGACTCAATCTCACTTTGCGGCGGGTCACGGTTCCGATTTAGGATGTGAGATCAGCCAAGGAGGGCTCATCATGCGCCTAGATACGCCGGACGGGAGCTTGCCTCCATCGCGGCGGACGATTGCGGCGTCGCTTTTCATGAGCGGCTATGCGGCGGCGGCCGTGTCCTCCTGCGCGAGTCCGGTGACGACTTCGAGCGAGGAGCTGATCACCGAGGACCTGCATTTTTCGGGCGCAGGCGGTTTCCAATTGCCAGCCTTTCTCGCCAGGCCACGCGAGCCGGGGCGTCGTCGCGCAATCATCGTCGTCAACGAGATATTTGGCATCCACGACTACATAAAGGACGTCTGCCGCAGGTTCGCGCGCGAAGGCTATGTCGCGCTCGCTCCCGATTATTTCGACCGCGCCGGCGATCCCGCGCCGCTGACAGATATGGCTGCGATCCGCGAAATCGTCGGCGCGGCCACGCACGAGCAAGTGATGGGCGATACCGAAGGCGCGCTCGACTGGCTCGCACGGCAGCGCTTCATCAACGACAGCGGCTTCGGGATCACCGGCTTCTGTTGGGGCGGCAGCGTCGTATGGATGGCTGCGGCGCGGTTTGCTCGGATCAAGGCCGGCGTCGCTTGGTACGGCAGGCTGGTTACGCCACAGCCGGGCGGCTTCGGCGCCGGCGAGCAGCGGCCATGGCCGATCGATATCGCGGCCGAGTTGCGCACTCCGGTGCTCGGGCTCTACGCGCAGAACGATCGTGGCATTCCTCTCGAAAGCGTGGAGGCTATGCGGGCAGCGTTACAGGCGCCCGGCAACCCGTCCCAATCGGAAATTTTGGTCTACCCGAACGTGGCCCACGGCTTTCACGCGGACTATCGCGAAAGCTACAATGCCGAGGCCGCTGCGGACGGTTGGGCGCGCTGTCTCGCCTGGTTCCGCCGACACGGCGTCGCCTAAGAAACCTCAACGCCGCCGAATCTTGACCTGGTACCAGCCGGTTGACCCGCTCAGGCCGCTCACCTGCACAACGAAGGCGCCGCCGGCCTCTGGGGTGAAGCGCGCGCGCGCGTCAGTTCCCGCGCCGCTGTCGTCATCGGAGGCGACCCGCTCCCCCTCGCTGTCGAGGATGGCGACGAACGGGTCGTCCAGGGGATATTCGCCGGCGCCCACCGCTTCGATCGTGTAGGCGACGCCGCTTTCCAGTTCGACCCGGTAGCTATCGAGGTCACCTGGCATGTCGATGCGGCTCAGCCGTTCGTCGGAAGCGGCGTCGAGGGTTTCGTCGGTCTCGCCGCCAGCGGGGACATCGTTGTCCGCCACGTGCAGCCAGTAGCGGCCGGCGCCGCCTTCATCGCCGGCCGCTGATGCCGCCGCATAATAGACGCCGCTGGCGAGCGGCATGAAGGTGATGCTTGAGGCATGACCCGGCCCGCCGTCATCGTCGCGGGCGACCTCGTTGCCCTCGGCGTCGTAGATCACCAAGAGGGGATTGGCCAACGGGTCGGGATCGCTGCCCGCGAGCGCAAATCTGTAGGGCCTGCCTTCGACCATGCTTACCGCAAACCAATCGACATCGCCTGACGCGCCGACTGAACTGAGCCGGCCTTCGGGCCCTGGTGAAAGCTGCTCTGCGGAATCGGCGTCGCCGCCGATTTCGCCATCGGTGATCGAGATCGTGTATCGGCCAATCGCATCGTCAGAGAAGCCGCGCGCTTCCACAAAATAGACGCCAGCTGCGCTGGCTTGGAATTCGAGCCAGGCATTGAGCCCGGCGCCGCCATCGTCGTCGCGAGCAAGCTCAGCGCCATCGGGCCCGTACACAACGACCATCGGATCGCCAACAGAATCCGCGCCCGCGGAGGCGTCGAGCGCAATGCGAACGCTTTGCGCTTCAGCCAGGTCTAGGCGATACCAATCGTGATCCCCTGCAGCGCCAAGTCTGCCTTCTCGGTAATCGCCTGAGGCCGCCAGGGTGGCGTCGGTTGATGCGTTTTGGGGGATGTCTCCCTCGGCCGCTGCAAGCGTGTAGCCACCGGTCTCGCCATCGCTGAACGAGCGCACATCGAGGAAATATGTGCCCGCGCTCGGGGCGACGAACTCAAGATAGGAATTGAGGCCATCGCCGCCGTCGTCATCCAAGGCGAGCTCCTCGCCAGCGGAATTGCGCACGCGCAAGATCGGGTCAGACAAAGGCGCGTCACCGTTCCCTGCCAGAGTGAAGCGATAGGCCTGGCCTTCCGCAAGGCGGACCCGATACCAATCGCTGTCGTTTGGATATGCGATTTCTGAGTTGACGTTTTGGCCCAAGGCTAGGCGCGCGCGTGTGCTCGCTCCGGGCGCGGCCTCATCGACCGGGAGCGGTTCGGCGGTAACACTGAGCGTGTAGGCTCCCAGCTGTTCGCCGCCGAACCCCGCGGCCTCAACATAGAGCTCCGCTGATTCCCCTGGCACGTAGTCAAGCGCCGAGTTGAGACCGCTCTCGCTGTCGTCGTTGGAGGCGATTTCGGCGCCATCGCGATCGATCAGACGGAGCACCGGATCGCCCAAGCGCCCTTCCTCTTCGCCGCCATCCAAGGCGATGCGATAACGTTGTCCGCTGCGCACCGAAATGCGGAACCAATCCACGTCGCCCTCGTAATCGATGGCGCCCGCGCGCGCTCGACCGGGGGCGATGCGCTCGCGGCTCGATGAATCATTGCCGAAATCATCGGCAGGCGCCTCCGACGCCGCAACACGCAGTTCGTACCTGCCTACGCTGGTTTCGCCAAAGCCGCGCGCTTCCACGAATATGTCGCTCGATGTGCTTGGGATGTAGTTGAGCGCCGAGTTGAGATCGGCCGCATCATCGTTGAAGGCGATCTGGTTTCCCTGAGCGTCGTAGAGGGCAAGCGTGGGGTCTAGGCCTGTGCCGTCTTCTGCGTTCACGGCATTCAGCGTGAAGTGATAACGTTGTCCGGAATCGACCCGAAACCTGTACCAGTCAGCGTCCGCCTCAGGGCCGATCTCGCCATCGACGCCTTCGAGGGGCAAGCGCGATTCAGTCGAGGCGTCGCCGGGGACGTCGGCCATCTGCGCGCCGGCGGCGATCGGGAGACTGAATACAAGCAGAGCCGCGCTCGCCACCCCAACCACCCAACGTGCGCGCATAAGGATTCTCCTGTGCAAAACTGGCCCTGGTTTAGCGGGCATGAGGCAGCCTAAAAGCGAATTCAGGCGGAAAGGGATCGGCCAGCGGGAAAAAGCCAGTTGGGCGCCTAGCGGTTAGACCTTGATATCCACCCGCTGCGGCGTCCCGCCTGGCCCGGCTGAGACCGACACCATCGCGGCGCGCAGGGTGCGATCGCCAAGCACGTAACCCGGCTGCATGACCACCAACACCGATCCCGCAGGTTGGTCCGAGGGCGTCTGCGCGACAGCCTGATGCAAATTCGGGTCGAACGCCTCTCCGACGGCGCCGACGCGGCGCAGGCCGTGACGCCCAAACGCATCGACCATCGCTCGTTCGGTAAGCTCCAAGCCGGTGAGCAAGTTGCGCATGGTGTCGTCGCCGGTCTCCCGCCAGTTCGGCGGCGCAGCGTCCAGGGCTCGCGTGAGGGTGTCAGCCACGGGCAGCAAGTCGCGCGCAAATCGATCAATCGCGTAGGCGCGGGCGTCTTGGGCTTGCCGCTCGGCGCGGCGACGTGTGTTTTCGACCTCGGCGAGCGCGCGCAACAATTCGTCGCGTGCTTTAGCGAGCTCCACCTCGAAACTCGCCGTGTCGAGTGTCGGTTCGGCCGCGCCCGCGGGCGCTTCGCCGTTCTCGGCGGCCGGCTGCTGATTGGGTTCGTTCGCCATCCTCTTCCTCATCGTTCGCCGCCACGCCCGTCGAGCACCTTGCCGACGATGCGGGCTGTATAGTCCACAACCGGGATCACCCGGGCGTAATTCAGCCGCGTCGGTCCGATCACGCCCAACGCGCCAACGACCCGCCGCTCCGCGTTCATATAGGGGGCCACGATCAAGCTGGAACCCGACAGAGAAAACAAGGAATTCTCCGAGCCGATGAATACCCGAACGCTTTCTCCAGCCTTGGCCAGATCCAGCACCTGGATGAGTTCGCGCGTTTTTTCCAGGTCGTCAAACAGCCGGCGGGCGCGCTCCAGGTCCGCCAGCGCTTGCTGGTCCTGCAACAAATTGGCCCGCCCGCGCACGATCAGGGCGCGCCCCAGGGTAGGGTCCTCTCCGGACCATTCCACCAGCCCCTGTTCCACCAGCTTGGCCGCGGCCTCGTCCAGGGCGACGCGATCATGGGCCAATGCGCTCGAGGCGGCCGCGCGAGCTTCGGCGAGGGTTCGACCCTTGAAGCGGGCGTTGAGGTAATTTGCGGCCTCCACCAGCGCGCCTGCCGGCAGGTCCGGGGGGGTGGTGATGATGCGATTCTCGACCTGGTTATCCTCGAACACCAACACCAACAGCGCTTGGCCCGGTCCGATGGCCACGATCTCGGCGTGACGCACCGGCGCGTCGCGCTCCGGCGTCACCACAAGGCCGGCGCCGCCCGCCAAACCCGAGAGCAGGTCGGAAGCCGCGCCCATCACGTCTTGCGGGTTTGTTCCAGCGCGCGCGATGCGCGCATCAATCTCACGCTTTTCTTCCTCGGCGACGTCGCCGAGTTGCAGCAGGCTGTCGACGAAGAACCGCAGCCCGATCTGCGATGGCATGCGCCCAGCCATGGCGTGGGGCGCCTCCAGCAAGCCCAGCGCCGAGAGATCAGCCATGGTGTTGCGGATTGAGGCCGGCGAGAGCGAGCTGCCGCCTATTTTTGAAAGCGTCCGCGAGCCGACTGGCTCGCCGGTCGCGAGATACGCCTCAACGATTTCGCGAAAAATCTCGCGTGCTCTGGCGTCAAGCGTTGAAAGGTCGGCGGGAGTGGGAGGGGAGGTCATCAGCGCTGGTTAGGTAGCGACGCAAACGGCAACGGAGAAGTGCGCGATCATGCTTTTGCCTTCCGCTTGGCCACAGTCGCTGAGATGGCGCGGCGCATGAATTCGTCGAACTTGGGTACTGTAAAGCCTACGAGGCCGCGTTCAGGCGAGTAGGCCATGCCCTTTTTGATCAATTCATCGCGGATCGGCGCCGCCTGGCTCAGGCTCAGATTCATTGAATTGGCGATGTCGGACGAATTCACGGGCTCGGCTCCGAACTCGGCCATCGCCCGGGCGTACGCCTTCTGCCGATCCGTGAGACGCGCAAGCCGCACCTTGAAGATGCCTTCGTCAAGCGCGGCGATGGCGGCTTTCGTCGCGGCTTTTGCGTCCGCAAGCGTGATTGGCGAGTTTCCAGCCTCGTCCCAGCAGTGCGACCCCCAGACCTGCAAGAAGAACGGATATCGCCCGGTCTGATCGATCACATAATCGAGCGCTGCGGTTTCATATTCGACATCTTCCCGCAACGCCGGAGCGGCGAGCGCATGGCGCGCGCTCTTGGGATCGAGCGGGCCGATCGGAGGGTAGTCGAACAGGCGCTCAGCGTAGGATTTGGCGTCGCCTGCGAGCTTCGCCAGCTGCGGCAGGCCCGCGCCGAACAACAACAACGGCAATTGTCGTTGCGAGATTTTGTGCAGCGCCATGATTAGCGCCGAGAGGTCGCCCTTCTGCAGATACTGAATCTCATCGACAAGCAGAACGATCGCCGCGCCGCGCTTCTTGGCGGCGTCGCCAATGGCGACAAACAGATCGGTGAGATCGATGGCGAGATCGCCAGTGGCCGGTGAGCCGGCAAGACTGAAATCGACATCGCCAACGCTAGCCTTGAACATGCTGGCGAAGGCGCGCAGCGAATTGAACGCCCGTTGCAGATCGGAGCTGGTCTTCTTCAGCCGGTCGAGCCGGTGCAGCACGTGCTGCAATTGCGGCGCAAGCTGTTGGGCGAGAGATTTTTCCGGGTCGATCTCCAGCAGCGCGGTTTGGCACCCGTTTTCTTCCGCAATCGCTTCGAACGCGTTGAGCAGGACGGTTTTGCCGACCCCGCGCAGGCCCAGCATGATTAGGCTCTTTGCCGGTCGTCCGTCCTTGGCGCGAACGATGGCGACGCGGGCCTGCTCGATCAGGTCGTCGCGGCCGGCGAGCTCGCGGGGAGGGACCCCAGCGCCGGGATTGTAGGGGTTGTGGGTCGCGCGCATATGTTTGTTATTCGTTATTAGGCCAACAAGACCAAACAATGCTATAGAAGCCTATGGCCTTTTAGGCCGAGTCGTCCAAACATCCAGCCTCGACTTGCGCCCGATTTTGCGTCATGGCCGTCGCCAACACCATAGGAATGTTTGGACGAATTACGGTCAGTGTAGCGAAATTGACCAAACAAACCTATTACGCAAGCTAAAGAACCCAGGAGACCCAATGCGCCCGTCCGGCCGTTCCCCCGACCAATTGCGCGAAATAAGTCTGGAAACCCAGGTTTCCCGCTACGCCGAGGGCTCTTGCCTGGCCAAGTTCGGCGCCACCCATGTGCTCTGCACCGCCAGCGTCGAGCAGGGCGTACCGCCTTGGCTCAAAGGGCAGGGCAAGGGCTGGGTTACCGGCGAATACGGCATGCTGCCGCGCGCCACCCATACGCGCGGGCGCCGTGAAGCCGCCCAGGGCAAACAGAGCGGGCGCACCCAGGAAATCCAGCGCCTGATCGGGCGCGCGCTGCGCTCGGTGGTCGATTTGAAAGCGCTGGGCGACCGCACCATCACGCTCGATTGCGACGTGATCCAGGCCGACGGCGGCACCCGCACCGCGGCGATCACCGGCGCCTGGGTGGCGCTGGCGCGGGCATGCAAATATTTGCTCGATGAAAAAGTGATCAAGGCCAATCCCGTCACCGGCCAGGTAGCGGCGATCTCCTGCGGCGTGTTCGAGGGCGCCGCCGTGCTGGACCTCGACTATCCGGAAGATTCCGGCGCCGAGGTGGACGCCAATTTCGTGTTCGCCGGCGATGGCCGCCTGATCGAGGTGCAAGCGACCGGGGAAAAACGCCCGTTCTCGGACGAGGAATTCGCGGAGCTGATCCGGCTGGCGAAGCATGGGTGCGGGGCGCTGTTTGAGATGCAGCGGGCGGCGGTTGCGCGGACTGAATGAGCGCGCGCATTGTGTTCCCGGGCGCACGCCGGACGCCAAAGTGCAAAAATCTATCCTACACCATTCCAGGAGCGCTTATGATGCCCCATCGCCAGCGCATGAAGGGCAGTCGGATATCCTGTTCGGTTTGATGCGATTGGCGGTGTGGCCAGCGTGAGGGCCCGCGCGAGAAAATGAAGCGCGGGAAGTTCCGGGGATCGCGTGAACGGCGCGACCCGCACGCCGCCGGGGTACGCCTCGCGGAGTGAAAGAACTCCAGCCCGGTCGCCCGGCGAGCAAGACCACGGGGACGCGAGCGTTCGCGTCTTTTTCCGCGCTGCGAAAGCAGCGCTTTATGGCGCGTGACGACCGCGTCCCCGCCCTTCGCTGTTTGCAAGGGGCAAAGCGGAGAAACTCCGCCAGTTTTTTTCGACCGCACAGGTCAACAAGGAGGACGCGCGCGCCGTGTTCTGCTGGTATAGTGAAAGCGAGCGCCTGGAGTTCGGCCACATGCGTTTCTCCCCCGCCGCGCGGCTCAAGAGCTTTGCCTACGCTTTCGCGGGCTTTGCCTTCATGCTGCGCACGCAGCACAATGCCTGGCTGCATCTGATCGCGAGCGCCGCCGTGGTCGTTGCCGGCTTTGTGTTCGATGTCAGCGCCAACGACTGGCGCTGGCTGATCGCGGCGATCTCTTTGGTCTGGCTGGCGGAAGCCATCAACACCGCGTTCGAGCATCTGTGCGATGTGGTGTCGCCGGAGTTTCACCCCTCGGTGAAGCGCGCCAAGGATATCGCCGCGGCCGCGGTTCTCGTTTGCGCCATCGCGGCGGCGCTGATCGGCGCGATCACGTTCGCGTCGTATGTAGTCCGCTATTCCGCCGCCTTGTCCGCCGCTTCCAGTTCGGCGTCTTCGGCGCTGGGTTCATAGCCCAACAGCTCGCCAGGCTGGCATTGCAGCACGCGGCAGAGCGCGTTCAGCGTCGAGAAACGGATCGCCTTGGCCTTGCCAGTTTTCAGGATCGAGAGATTGGCCAGCGTTACGCCAACCTTTTCGCTGAGGTCGGTCAGCGACATGCGCCGGTCGAGCAGGATGCGGTCGAGAGTGACGCGGATCGCCATCAGATGGTGAGCTCCTGCTCTTCCTTCATCCGCGCGCCTTCGCGGAACACTTCGGCGAGCACGATCAGGATGGCGATCGACATCCAGGTGGAGAAGTCGGGGCTGAAGTCAAAATCGGGGTCGACATTACTGGGTGTTCCCACCGCCGAAAACACAGCCGCGAGAACGCCCATCAGTGCGTACCGCGCGATCTCGATCGCGAGCATGGTGATCCAGATGATGCGCAGATGGGTGGCGTTCTCGCGCCGGAAGGGCTCGCCGGAGGTGAAGCTGGCAAAGAGCCGGCGAAGCCGATCCACAATGACCAAACCGCCGCCCACAGCCACTGCGCCGATAAGCAGCGCCGGGACCACGACGGGCCAAGCTTCGGTAATGTTTTCATAGACGACCAGCGCTCCCTTGTCGGTCTCGATCTGGACGCCGCCGTCCGCAGCATCAAGGAAGGCGGCTGGATCGATGATCCCCGCCGCGCTAAGGGTGAGGATCGTGCAATAACCCAGTGCCGCCAGTGCGAGCGCTCCCAGCGCCACCCAGAGCAAAATCCAGGCGATGGTCAGCGCCACCTGGACAAACGAGGCGATCGAGCCTTTTCCGAGCGCTTTCACCGGGCAGAGCCTCCAAAATCCCAGAGTACAGAGTCTTTATTGATAAACGATATAGACCCTGAGCGCCTGCGTCAAACAAACGTTGCAAATGAACCGCCTCTCCGGACGCCTCGTCGTCGCCAGCCATAATGCCGGGAAGGTCCGGGAGATCGCGGCGCTGTTGGCGCCGTTAGGCGTGGACGCGATCTCTGCTGGCGAATTGGGGCTTCCCGAGCCTGAGGAAACCGAAACCACCTTCGTCGGTAACGCGGCGCTGAAGGCGCGCGCGGCATGCGAAGCATCCGGATTGCCGGCCCTGGCGGACGACAGCGGCTTGGAGGTTTTCGCCCTCGGCGGCGATCCGGGGGTCTATTCCGCCCGCTGGGCCGGCGGGCAGCGCGATTTTCGCTTGGCGATGCAGCGGGTGTGGGATGAGCTGTATGCGCGTGGCGGGCACGATCGCTCCGCGCGCTTTGTCTGCGTGCTGGCGCTGGCGTCGCCGGGTGAGGCCACGCGCTGCTTTGAAGGCGAAGCGCGCGGGACGATCGTGTGGCCGCCGCGCGGCGACAGGGGCTTCGGTTACGATCCGATTTTTCAGCCCCTTGGCCACGACCGCACATTCGGTGAGATGAGCCACGACGAAAAACTGCCGCTGACCCACCGCGCCCATGCGTTCGAAAAACTGCTTGCCGCGCTCGCATGAGCGGCTTCGGCATCTATCTGCACTGGCCGTATTGCACCCATGTCTGCCCCTATTGCGATTTCAACGTCTATCGCTTTCGCGGCGGCGACTATTCCGCCCTCATTGAAGCGATGTGCGCCGATGTTCGAGCGCACGCTTCGCGCTTCGGTGCGCGAGAGGCCGGGAGCTTGTTTTTCGGTGGTGGAACCCCCGGTCTTCTTGCGGGCAGTGATATCGAACGACTTATCGAAGCGGCGGCCGACGCCTACTCACTCGCGGCGGATTGCGAGATTACGCTTGAGGCCAATCCAGAGGATTTCGAGCGTTTTGCCGAACAGGCTGCGGCGGGCGTGAACCGATTTTCCATCGGCGTGCAGGCGCTGGACGATGTTTCGCTCAAGGCGCTCGGACGCTGGCACGACGCGGCCGCCGGCGCGCGCGCTGTGGAGGCGGCGGCGGCCACCGGTAAACGGGTGTCGCTGGACCTCATCTACGCGCGCGAAGGGCAGAACGTCGCCGACTGGCGGCGCGAACTCGGCGCCGCGCTCACGCTGCCAGCCGAGCATGTCTCGCTCTATCAGCTGACCATAGAACCCGACACCGCGTTTGCGCGCCGCGCCGCGCGCGGCCTGCTTGCGCCGCCGGATGCCGATGCTTGCGCGGAACTCTATGAGGTCACTCAAGAAGTGTGCGAAGCGGCTGGACTTCCGGCGTACGAGATTTCCAATCACGCCAGATCGCACAGCGCCCGCGCGCGGCACAATCTGCTCTATTGGCGCGGCCATGAATGGCTAGGCGTCGGGCCTGGGGCGCACGGGCGGGTAGCGAACGGCTCTCTGCGCATTGCGACGGAAGCACATCATCGCCCGCAGGACTATATCGATGCCGTGAACGAGCACGGCATCGGCTGGTTGAGCGAGGCCACGCTCGGCGGAGAAGAAATCGCCGACGAATTGCTGATCATGGGATTGCGTACCGATGAAGGCGTCGACCTGGCGCGCTTCGAAGACTTGCGGGGGAGGCCGGTCAACCCGGAGGCTGTCGCCTGGCTTGTCGCGCAGGAATTGCTATCCTGCGACGGGCCCCGCGCTTTGCTCACTGCGCGGGGCCGTTTGCTTGCAAACAAAATTGCCGCGGAACTCGCGTTCTGAGTTGCGAGCGTTACGGCTGAACCGGGGCTGGGCCGCCATTGCCTTGCGGGCGCCGGGTTGGGGGCGGGCAGCGCCCCATCGTCAGAGCTGTTTGGGGAATAATGCCGCGATCCCTGAATGCGACTTGCGCACGCGCATCGGTGCGCCAGACGTCCGGCCGCAGCGAGCAGGAATGCATGATGCCGCGCTGAGCATCGAGCGCCACGCGCGCCACGCGCGCATGATCGCCAATCTGGCCCTTGTATTCCATGGCGTAACCGTCCTCGACCATGCGTTGCGCGAGGTCGAACTTCTGGTCGCCGCGGGCAGCGTCACACTTCACCAAGGGGCGGCCGAAGGTGTCGTCCGAGCGGTTATTCTCGCCCGCTACGATGCACGTCACCAGCGCGCCGCTGATAAGCCCCTCAAGGTGGCGCGCGGCCTCGGCGCCGCATTGGATCACGTTAGCCCCTTGGCGGCACACTTGATCGCGTTCGGGGGCGTCGATCCCCGCGAGCCGAACCGACACTTCGCCCATCCAGAGCGTGTCGCCGTCAGCCACGTTCTTGTTATCGGTGTATGTAGAGTAGACCTCCTGGCGAGCAACATCGCCGAAGCCGGTGCCGACGATCGCCATCGCAAGAATGCCGCCGAAAATGGCGCCGACCATGCCGACGGCGATGGGGCGGGCGATTTTCTCCAAGCCTTCGCCTGGGGTAAACGCTGCGAGCGCAAGGACGCCCAAAAGGCCGCCGATAATCAGAAAAAGATCGAGCAACGGCAGCACAAACCGCGCGATGTGCGGGCCGTTGTGAGAAAACGATTGGGCGAGAACGCTAGCGCCGGGATTGTTCCAATGCGCCGCGAGGTCGCCGAAGGCACGGAAGACGCCGCCATGATCGCTGTCGCCGGCGACCATCACGGATGCCGCGAGCAGCATCACCATGCCGCTGCCCCAAACGACGCCACGAATCCAGAGCGCCCATTGCCGGGTGCTGACTAGGAACAGAATGAGCGCCGCAATCAGCAGCACGAACGCAAGAGCAGCCATATCGAAATCCCCTCTGGGGCGGGAGACTAGCTAGGCGCAGCGTGGCGTCAACTGTGAACAAGGGCTCGAGCAGCCGGCATTAGCTCCCGGCGTTGGGGAATCGCCGAGGGGCGGCATCCAGAACGCTAACGCTGTTCTGCCCAACCTCAATGACGGCCAGGCCGCGCTGCACCGCGCCGGCTTCGCTGAAGCGGAAAATTCCATCCGCCCCGGCAAATCCCTCGGGATTCTCGATGGCCGGGCGGGTAAGCGCGCGCGCGCCGCGCCCCTGCGTCAGGCGCGAAGCAAGCGCCACCGCATCATAACCAAGGCTGGATAGCCGCGTTGGCTCCCGGCCAAAGGTGGTCTGGAAACGACGCTCGAAATCAGCCCTCGCCGCTGGATCGGCCGCCACGTACCAGCCCCCCGCCAGGGACGGCTCGCGCTGGGCGTCCCCCGCCCAAGCGCTGGTGCCGAGAAAACGAACACTGGCGCGATCCACACCAGCCGAAACCAGCGCCGTGCCGATGGAGCGCAACGGCGCCCCGCTTTCGGCAATCAGTATCGCTTGCGGCGGCGTCCCCCGCACGGCCTGCGCGAGGGCTGTTGCAGCAGCCGACGCCTCCGCTTCGGTGCGGTTGTAGAGTTGAACTTGGACAATCGCGATGCCTTGACGCGCGGCCTCGGCGCGCAACGCGAGATCGACGCGGCGGCCATACTCATTCGACGGCGCCAGCAGCGCCAACGAGCGAATATTGCGGGACGCCGCGAAGGACGCGAGCCGGGCGATCTCATCCTCGAGTTGAAAGCTCAACAGATAGACGCCGTCGCCGCCGACGCTTCGGTCGGAGGAAAAGCCGATTACCGGGATGTTCTGTCGGCGTGCGGCGCTCGCTGCGCCGACTACGCCTTCGCGCAGTACGGGCCCGACGATGATGTCTGCGCCATCATCCACCAAGGCGCGCGCCGCCGCCGCCGCGGTCGCCTCATTGGCGCCGGCGTCGCGCGGGATCAGCAGCGTGTTGGGCCCGCCATGGTCGAAAAGCGCGAGTTCCGCGGCGCTGTACAACGCCGCCGCTTCCTGAGGCCGCAAACTGAACGGCAACAACAGCCCCACGCGTACGATGTCTCGCCCTCGCATGAACGGCGGCGTCACCCCGTCGCGGGCTTGGACCTGAGCCTCGGGCGGCGCGGGAGGCGGGAGCGGGGGAGCGCCCGGGGAGGGCGGGACGCCCGTGGGGGCGGTAGCGCATGCAGCCATCAGGGCGGCAAGAGAAAGGGCCGCGCCCATCTTCAGGCTTGGCGCAAGCCGGGACCGAGCCGATGATTGCCTCGTCATGAGCAAGTCCTTGTCAGAAACCAGTGGGCGCGAGCGTATCGGCGCCCGCGAGCCCAGTCCACCTCCGGAACCGGGCCTTTATGTGGTGGCGAGGCCTATCGGCAATCTGCGCGACATTTCGTTAAGAGCGCTTGATATTTTGGGGGGCGTCTCGCGGGTCTATGCCGAGGACACGCGCGTGGCCCGTAAACTTCTGGACGCCTACGGCCTGAAGCCCCGACTGGGCGCGTATCATGATTACAGCGATGAAAGCGCGCGTGGGGAGATACTTGAAGCGATAGCGGCGGGAGAGAGCGTGGCGCTAATTTCGGACGCCGGCACGCCGCTCGTCTCCGACCCCGGCTTCAAATTGGTGCGGGCCGCCATCGAAGCTGGCTTTAAGGTGGTTCCCATTCCGGGCGCATGTGCGGCGCTGGCCGCTCTGGTCGCATCCGGTATGGCGACGGATCGGTTCATGTTTCTGGGCTTTTTGCCACCCAAACAGGCTGGGCGGCGGGCCGCGCTTGAAGAAGCTGCCGACATCGAGGCGACGTTGGTCATCTACGAGAGCGGACCGCGCTTAGCGGACAGCCTAGCCGATATGGCGGGCATCCTTGGCGATCGCCCTGCCGCCGTCCCCCGGGAGCTGACCAAGTTGTTCGAGGAGACCCGGCGCGGCACGCTTGCAGAGCTCGCAGCGCATTATTTGGCAGCGGGGCCGCCAAAGGGCGAAATTGTCGTCGTGATCGGACCGCCGCTGCCATCGGAAGTGAGTGACGATGCACTTGACGCGTTTTTGTCGCGTCACTTGTCGAGTGGCGTGAAGGCGGCGGCCAGCGAAGCCGCTCGCGCGCTTGGCGTGTCGCGGAAACGCGCTTATGCGCGCGCGCTCTCGCTGCGAGACGAGGCGTGAGCCGCAGTCAGGCCGAACGTCGCGGCAGGGTGGGCGAATGGATCGCCGCGCTGTTTCTGGCGGCCAAGGGCTATAGGATTTTGGGCCTCCGACTGCGCACCCCCTATGGAGAAGTGGACATTGCCGCGTGGAAACGCGGCGTTCTCGTCATCGCCGAAGTCAAGGCGCGTTCCACAATCGCCGCTGGACTCTACGCGGTTACGCCGCAGGCGCAGGGCCGTATCGCCCGCGCTGCGCAAGTGTTGGCGGGGCGTTGGCGACTCAGCCATGCGCCAATCCGCTTTGACGTCATCGTCGTCGGCGCCAGTTTGTTGCCGAAACATGAACGGGCGGCGTGGTTCGACGAGCCAGCGCGTTAATTAAGCAGACCGAAACGTTCGCTGGGGCAAGGATGTCCCAACATGCGCGCGCTTGTCACACTGGCGACTCTGGCCGCCTGCACCGCTTCCAGCGGATGCGTCACCGCTGCGGTGGGCACAGCCGCGAGCGTCGGTCTGTTTGCTGTGCAAGACCGCACGATCGGCGAAGGAATCGACGACGCGACTGCCTCGCAGCGGGTCAAAACACGATTAATGGCGGCCGACTATCAGGCCTTCCGCGAAGTTGACGTTGAAGTTGCTGAGGGCGTGCTTTTGCTCTCCGGCGTCGTGCCGACTGAAGAGCATCGCCGAGCAGCCGAGACGATCGCCCGTTCGGTCCCAAATCTGCGTTCGACCTACGTTGAGCTAGAGGTCGGTGCGCCATCCACGATGGCGGAGAGCGCCCAAGACGAGTGGATCACCGCCCAGGTGCGAACCAGGCTTTTCGCGAGCCCCGCCGTCCGTGGAATCAACGTCAATATCGAAACCTTCCGCGGCGCCGTTTTTCTGATGGGTCTGGCCCGCACCGATCTCGAATTGCGCCGGGCGGCGGAAATCGCAAGCATTGTTCCCGGCGTTCGGCGCGTCGTGTCGTTCATGGAAGTGCGCGCCGCACCGGTCCCGTACTACGCCGCCGCGGCGACGGCTCCCGCTCCTGATTTCCGTGTGACGCAGCCAGCCCAAACGGAAGCAAATACAGGCGCTGATGCAGGCGCCGAGACGGGCCACGGGCGCTAGTGTCCCGGATTTGAAGTTCGCACAGTCATTTGGATCGCGCGCGATGCGAACTTCAAATCCATCAGGGACACTAGAATCAATAGGTTATAGTGTGGCTGATGAATCTGAAATTCGCTCAGCGCTTGCCATCATGATCTTGCGAATTTCAGATTCGCCACACTAGCGTCGGTTCATTGCCGATTCAGGTTGGGGTCAATAAAATCCGTGAACCGGCAGCGCGTTCGAAAAAAGTTGCTTTTTTGTTCTGCTCCTGTACGCTCACCCCCGTAGTCTGTGGATAACGGGATGCCCCATGCAGACATGTGCAAATGCTACGACCGTCGCCTTCGCGGGACTGGAGGCGCGGCGGGTTGAAGTCCAGGCGCAACTGACCGGCGGCGCCCACGGCATTGTTGTCGTTGGGCTTGGCGACAAGGCAGTCTCAGAAGCCCGCGAGCGGGTTCGCGCTGCATTCGCCTCGATCGGGTTAGCCATCCCGCCCGGCAGGCTGGTTGTGAATTTGGCGCCGGCGGATCTGCCGAAAGAGGGGGTCCATTACGACCTGCCGATTGCGCTCGCCATGATGGCGGCGATCGGTGCGTTGCCCCATGACGCGCTAGACGGCGTCGTGTGCTTTGGCGAAGTCGGCCTGGATGGCGCGTTGGCGCCGACGCCCGGCGCGTTGCCGGCGGCGATCGCCGCCAACGCGATGGGCGCGGCTTTGGTGTGCCCCGAGGCCTGCGGCGCCGAAGCGGCTTGGGCAGGCGGGGAAGTCATCGCCGCGCCGTCTTTGCTCGCATTGGTCAATCACTTTCGCGGCGGAACCGTACTCAAGCCGCCTGAGCGCGGTGATTTGATTGCAGCTGCATCGGCGCCCGATCTCCGAGATGTGCGCGGGCAGGAGCAGGGCAAGCGTGCGCTCGAAATCGCTGCCGCCGGCGCACACAACATCTTGTTCGTGGGCCCGCCCGGCGCTGGAAAGTCGATGCTAGCGCAGCGTCTGCCGGGGCTAATGCCGCCACTTTCGTCCGACGAATTGCTCGAAGTATCGATGCTGCATTCGGTGGCGGGCCTGCTTGAACGTGGGCAATTGACCCGCACGCGGCCGTTCCGCGCGCCGCACCATTCGGCGTCGATGGCCGCGCTGGTTGGTGGCGGTCTGCGCGCCAAACCTGGCGAAATCTCGCTCGCGCACCAGGGCGTGCTGTTCCTCGACGAATTGCCGGAATTCTCGCAGCAAGCGCTTGATGCGCTGCGTCAGCCGCTCGAGGCCGGCCAAGTGCTGATCGCGCGCGCCAACCATCACGTCACTTATCCGGCGCGCATTCTGCTTGCCGCGGCAATGAACCCATGCCGCTGCGGCGGCGGGCCCGGAGCGGGGATGTGCAGGCGCGGCCCTCGTTGCGCGACCGAATATCAGGCGCGTTTGTCCGGCCCGCTACTGGATCGCATCGACATCCAACTGGACGTGCCGCCGGTAACCGCGACGGATCTCTCTTTGCCGCCGCCAACCGAAGGCACGGCCGAGGCCGGCGCGCGCGTGGGCCGGGCACGGCAAGCGCAGGCGGACCGCGGCGTCGGGCTGAACGCGGTGTTGACGCTGGATGCGCTGGAAGAGGTCGCCAAACCCGATGGGCCCGGCGCCGCGCTTCTTTCGAAGGCGGCCGAGGCCCTGGCGTTGTCGGCGCGGGCCTATCACCGCGTACTCAAAGTAGCGCGCTCGATCGCCGATCTCGACGGCGCGGAAGCGGTCCGGCGCGTCCACATCGCCGAAGCGTTGAGCCTGAAGCGGCAATGGGCAGGCGGCGAAAAGGGAGCGTTCGCTAAGGTTTCGTAAACCTCCCAAGCGCTTGATCGCGGCGATGGCTGAGCCGGCCTTGGCGCCTCAATTCGACGCGTTCGACGCGCTGCCCGATCCCGCGGCCCTGCTGGCGGGTGACGGCTCGCTGGTGCGCGCCAATCCAGCGTTCCGCGCGGCTTTTCGGCATGTCATCGGCCCGCAGCGCCCGCCTTGGGGCAGGGCGCAGCCGCCGGACTTCAAGCACGGCGAGCGCCGCTTCGAGGCGCCGGCGCCGGACGGTCGACGGTTTGAGTGGGCGGAAAGATTACTGCCCGGCGGTCTCCGCCTCGCGCTTGCCCGCGACGTCACCCGCCATGTTAGCGCCGCTGAAGAGGTCATGCGCGCCAAGACCACGTTGTTCGCAACTCTGACGCACGAATTGCGCACGCCGCTAGCCGGCATCCTCGGCATGGCCGACCTGCTGGCGCTCGGCAAACTCGCGCCCAATGCGCAAAGCTATGTCGCTTCGATCAAGCAATCCGGCGAACTTCTTCTCGATCTGATTACCGAAATTCTGGATTATTCGCGGATTGAGGCTGGCCATCTGGAACTCGAAATGGCGCCGTTCTCACCGGAAGCTGCGGTGCAAGATGTCGCCGAATTGTTGTCGCCGCGCGCGCACGCCAAGGGCCTCGAAATAGCAGCCTGTGTGCGCACCGGCGTGCCCGCGCGCGTTGTCGGCGACGATGGCCGCCTGCGGCAGATTCTGTTCAACTTGGCCGGCAACGCGGTGAAGTTCACCGAGCAGGGCGGTGTGTCGATTGAAGTGGCCGCGCGGCCCGGCGGCCGGCTTCGGTTCATGGTGCGCGATACTGGGCCGGGCGTGGAAGCCGATAAGCAGGCGCTGATTTTCGAGGAATTCGCACAAGCAGATTCGAGCATCGCGCGCAGACATGGCGGCGCCGGCCTTGGTCTTGCGGTCGTGCGCAAGCTGGCGCGCGCGATGGGCGGTGAGGCTGGCCTCTCAAGCAAGCCCGGCGCCGGCGCCACGTTTTGGGTCGAGTTGCCGCTGCAGCCGAGCGAATGGCCCCAATCGATGCGCCCGCTCGAGGGCGTGCGGGTTTGGGTGTCGGATGCTTTGCCCACTACTGCCGCGGCTTTGGCCACAACGATCACCGCGCTTGGCGGAACGATTGTCGCGCGCAATGACCGCGCGGAGGTCGCGTTTCTGGATTGGCGCGAGGGATTGGCGCACGGCGCGCTCGCTGCGTTCAAACGCGACGGCGTGGCGATCATAGCGCTAGCGCCGCAGGAGGATCGCAGCGCCGTTGCGCGATGTCGGGAGCTTGGGTTCGAGCATTATGTGCTTACGCCGGTGCGGCGTGCGGCTCTGGTGGAGCGGATACGGGCGGCGCTTGGCGACAATGTGGGCGTCCATGACACAATGCCCAGCGTAGAAAACGAGGAGCGCCCGCTCGCGGGCTTGCGTGTGCTGGTGGCGGAGGACAATCCCATCAACGCATTGCTGGCGCGAACGCTGCTGACACATGCGGGCTGCACAGTGCGTATGGCGCAGGACGGGGAGGAGGCGGTCGCTGCGGCGGCGTCCGAAGCGTTCGATCTCGTCCTGCTCGACATCCGCATGCCGCGGTTGGATGGCATCGGCGCAGCGCAACGAATCCGGTCGGGAGGGGGGCCATGTGCGAAAGCTCCCTTGGTGGCGCTCACCGCCGACGCCGGCGAAGAAGAGCGAACGCTCGCGTTCCGCGCCGGCATGGATGACTTCCTGACCAAGCCAATCGACGCCAGCCGTCTGCTGGCGGTCGCGGCGCGCTTTACCGGACGAGGAAACGTGGCCAGAGTCGCGGGTGACGGCCTTCCCAAGTCGAACAAAGGCTTCTCGCCATGACCGCGACCGCAACGTCCTCGCCGATCCCTTCAACGTCCCGGTTCCTCTGGATCGCCACGGCGCTCGGCTTTGCCGCGGGGCTGCCTTACTCACTGCTCGTCGGTTCGATGGGCGTATGGCTCACCAATGCCGGCGCTGGGTTCGGCGCCATTGGCGCGTTGTCCTGGATCGGGCTATTCTACGCGTTCAAGTTTATCTGGTCGCCCGCCTTCGACTGGGTCTTGCCGCCCTTCGTCAATACGATCGGCCGCCGCCGCGCCTGGATTGCGTTGTGCCAAGTGGTTATCGCGCTTTGCCTGTTCGGCATGACGCTGTTTGATCCACGCGCGAGTCTCCTAGCATTCGCGGCGCTAGCTGTGGTCGCCTCGTTCGCATCGGCGAGCCAGGACATTGTGATCGACGCTTGGCGCATCGAGACTGCACAGGACGACAAGCAACTCGATTCCATCACCGTACGCTATCAACTCGGTTATCGGCTTGCCGCGATCATTGGCGGGGCGCTGGCGTTGCTGCTGGCGGACGTGTGGGCGGTCGAACGTGTGCAGCGTTACAGCGCGACCGAGCCCGGCGTCATGTCCGGCCAGTATGGAGCGCTGACGCTGGAGGCGGACGGGGACTTTGCCTATGTGCTCGATCCCCAAAACGCGGCGGTGGGGGCGCTCGCGCCCGGGGGCGAGCCCCTGGAGGAGCGTTTCGTTATCCCGGCAGCCGTCAACGGCGCCGCAACCGAAGCCGCAATTCTCAAGCTCACAATCGCACCGCCCAACGAAGGCCCGACAGTCCAGATCGAATCGGGGAGCATCGGTGTTTTTAGCGGCTTGATCCGAACAGAGCGCCCTGGGCCTGACGTTGACGGCGCCAAGGTTTCGGGGAACGCCTTCCTAGATCTGGCTTCCGGCTGGCCGGCGATATGGACGTTGATGGCTGTGCTGATGGCGATCGCGGTGTTCGCAACGCTAGCCGCGCCCGAACCGGTGCTTGCACCCAAACCCGAAAGCGCCGTTGCGCAGGATCCCGAGGCGCGCCGGCTCCGGCGCATGGCGGTTTGGCCGGTCGCAATTGGCTGGGCGGGGGCGGGCGCTGCGCTGCTGGGTTTCATGTTCTACACTCTAGCTGACCCAAGCGCGAGCGCCGCCCAGTTCAGGGATGCAGCGACGCCGTGGATCTTGCTAGTCACGGTGGGTATGCCGCTGGCGATTTCCTTCTGGCTCGCGCGCAAGCCAGGGGCGCTCGAAATCGGCGGCGGGGCCAAGAGCTTCGCGGACATCTTGTACGAGCGGGTGCTTGCGCCGCTAGCCGATATCGTCAAGCGCTATTGGCTATGGGCGATCCCGATCCTCGCGTTGGCCATGACGTACAGAATCGCCGACTCGATCTGGGGCTCGTTCGCAAACCCGTTTTACCTCACCATCCTGCAGCATTCGAATTCGGATGTTGCGGTGGCGTCGAAGATGGTCGGTGTGGCGGCGACATTGGGCGGAATTGCGCTTGGGGGATTGGCGTTGCTTTGGATCGGGCGCATGCCGGCGCTCATCCTCGGGGGCCTCGTCGCGGCCGGAACCAATTTGCTCTACGCAGATCTCGCGCACGGCGGAGCAGGAACGCAAGCGGTACTGGACGCCACCGGACTTGGCGTGCTGTTCACCTCGTTGCTGTCGGGCTTTGTTGGTTCGGTGCAAGCCACGGGCGCGACCGTTTTCGATGGTGTCACCCTAGGCGACGGGCTTATCCGGCTTACCTCGGTCATTCTGATGGAGAATTTGGCTGGAGGCTTCGCCAGTGCGGTGCATGTGGCCTGGCTTTCTTCGATCGTGAACAAGAATTACGCGGCGGTTCAATACGCGCTGCTGTCATCGCTGGCGTTGTTGATCGGCGTGATCTTCAGGCCGCGGATCGGCGCTTTTGTCGATGAAGTGAAGGACCAGGGTTTGCCGGCGCAAGCCGAGCGCTTTTCCGAAGTGTTCGTGTTTGCAGCCTGGGTGGGGTTGGTCGCGGTAGCGCTCGCGGGACTGGAATGGTGGCGGCAGAGTCGCGGGAAGCTGGCGGTGCACTAGGCGACCAAGCCAGGGAAGGCGCAGCCCGTGAGCGCTAACTTCCCACCGCCTGAAACGCAGCCAACGCCGCAAACGTGACCACGTCCGACACCGCCCCACCCAGCGGAGCGATCTGGATTGGCCGCGACAGCCCCGTGAGCACGGGGCCGATGACCGTGGCGCCGCCTGCCGTGGTGAGCAGGCTGGTGGCGATGGACGCAGAATGCAGCGCCGGCATCACGAGCACGTTGGCCGGCTCCGAGAGGCGCGAAAACGGGTAGAGTTCGCGCATGTTCTCGTTCAGCGCGACGTCGACGTTCATCTCGCCCTCGAACTCGAACTCGATGTCCTCGCGCCGATCGAGTAGGGCGACCGCGTCGCGGATTTTTTCCGAGCGCTCCATGCGCGGATTGCCGAAATTCGAGTGCGACAGCAACGCCACCCGCGGCGTAGCGCCGAACTGCCTCGCCATTGCGGCGGCCTGAATGGTGATCTGCGCGAGTTCCTCTGCATTTGGAAATTCGCTCACGGCGGTGTCGGCCACGAACAAGGTGTGGCCTTTCATGAGGATCACCGACATCCCCATCACGCGCTCACCGCGCATCGGGTCGATCGCTTTCAAGATGTCGTCGAGCGCGGTGGCGTAGTTGCGGGTTACTCCCGTAACCATGCCGTCGGCGTGGCCGGCGGCGACCATGCAGGCCGCGAAGACGTTGCGATCCTGGTTGACCAGGCGTTGCGCGTCGCGATGCAAGATCCCCTGCCGCTGCATGCGCTTGTAGAGGAAATGGCTGTAGGCGTCGTTGTGTTCAGAAACTCTGGCGTTGACGATGGACAGCTCTGAGCTGTCTGGCACCCCAACCTGGGCCATGTTGGCGCGAACGAGCTCTTCGCGCCCGACCAGCACCGCGCGCCCAAGGCCCAGCTCCTGAAATGAGTAGGCGGCGCGAATGACGGTCGGCGATTCGCCTTCTGCGAAGACGATGCACTTCGGCACGCGCCGCACCATTGTCTGCACGCGTTGAATCATTGCGGCGGTTGGGTCGAGTCTTTGCTGTAGGCTGTGCTTGTAGGCCTCGATGTCGGGAATGGCTTTGCGCGCGACGCCGCTATCCATCGCGGCTTGTGCGACATAGGGAGGAATTTCCGAGATAAGCCGTGGGTCGAAGGGGGAGGGGATGATGTAGTCGGGCCCGAACTTGAGCCGCCGCCCCTGATAGGCGGCCGCCACCTCGTCTGGCACATCTTGCTTGGCGAGCGCCGCCAGCGCGCGTGCGGCGGCGATTTTCATTTCTTCATTGATTGTGCGCGCGCGGACGTCGAGCGCGCCACGAAAGATGTAGGGAAACCCCAGCACATTGTTGACCTGGTTCGGATAATCCGAGCGACCCGTTGCTACGATTGCGTCATTGCGCGCCGCATGCACGTCTTCCGGGGAAATCTCAGGGTCGGGGTTGGCCATGGCGAAAATGATGGGGCGTTTGGCCATGGACTTGACCATTTCCTTTGTTACTGCGCCGGCGACGGAGAGCCCCATGAATACATCCGCGCCCTCCATCGCATCGGCCAAGGTCCGCGCCTTGGTGTCGATTGCGTGCGCGGTCTTGTACTGATCCATGCTCTCAGTGCGCCCGCGATAAACCACGCCCTTGGAATCGCAGACGATCACGTTGTCGTGCGGCACCCCAAGCTGTTTGATGAGACCGATGCAGGAGAGGCCCGCGGCGCCGGCGCCGTTCACCACAACTTTGATCTCGTCGAGCCGGCGGCCGGTTAGTTCACACGCATTGAGCAGCCCCGCCGCTGCTATGATGGCGGTGCCATGCTGATCGTCATGGAAAACCGGAATGTCGAGCTCGTCGCGAAGGCGGCTCTCGATGATGAAACACTCCGGGCTCTTGATGTCTTCCAGATTGATGCCGCCGAAAGTTGGCCCGATATTGCGGACGGTGGTGATGAATTCCTCGACGTCCTGGGTGGTCACCTCGATGTCGATGGAATCGACGTCAGCGAATCGTTTGAACAGAACGCACTTGCCTTCCATCACTGGCTTTGAAGCGAGAGCGCCGAGATTGCCCAGGCCGAGGATCGCTGTTCCGTTCGAGATCACCGCGACCAGATTGCCCTTGGAGGTGTATTCGTAGGCTTTGTCGGGGTCGGCGGCGATGGCTTTGACGGGGACCGCCACGCCCGGTGAATAGGCCAGCGACAGATCGCGCTGCGTCGCCATAGGCTTGGTCGGCGTGATGGAGATCTTGCCCGGCGTAGGCAGGCGGTGGAACGCGAGCGCCTCGGCGTCGCTGAAGGTCTGCTTTTGGTCGGGCATGGAATCTCGGCTCGTCGTTGCGCGGCCGCACCCTAGCTTTGGGCGGCGCCTCGTCAATGGAAGTCCGAGGCGGGACCGGCTAAAGCATGCCCGTGGCCGATTCTGCCGATCCCCAAGCTGCGCGCGTGACACCCTTCATGGCGCAATATCTCGCGTCGAAGGCCGAGCATCCCGACGCGCTGCTGTTCTTTCGCATGGGCGATTTCTACGAGATGTTTTTCGAAGATGCGGAACGCGCAGCCGGCGCGCTCGGCATCGCCCTCACCAAGCGCGGCCAGCACGGTGGCGATCCGATCCCGATGGCGGGTGTCCCATGGCACCAGGCGGAAGGCTATCTGGCCAAACTAATCCGTGCTGGGTTCAAGGTTGCGGTGTGCGAGCAGCTGGAAGATCCAGTGGAAGCCAAGAAGCGTGGCGCAAAATCGATCGTTCGCCGCGGTGTCGTGCGGGTGGTTACACCCGGTACGCTCACCGAAGAGGGACTGCTAGATGCGCGCACGGCAAACCGGCTGACCGCCGTCGTCTTCGCTGGCGAGCGCGCCGGGATCGCGTGGGCCGACGTGTCGACTGGCGCGTTTGAAACGCGCGAACTCGGGGCCGGCGAGATTGAAGAAGAGTTGGTGGCGCTGGCGCCCGCCGAAATTCTGGGTTGCGAGGGCGATGAGAAGAGGTTCGGCGAAGCGATCCGCAGCGCCGGCGCCGCGCTAACGCTTAGGCCCGCAGTAAAGGCGGATGCGAAGGCCGCGGCGCGGCGCATCAAGGCTGCGTTTGAAGTGGCTGCGCTGGATGCATTCGGCGATTTCTCCACGGTCGAAGTGTCGGCGATGGGGTTGCTGCTCGATTACATCGAGCTGACCCAGGTTGGTTCGGCGCCGAGACTTACGCCGCCCAAACGAAGTCCCGCGCGTTCGTTCATGGCAATCGACGCGGCCACCCGCGCGGCGCTCGAGCTTGAGCGCTCCGTGCGCGGTGGCCGGGAAGGCTCGTTGCTCGCTTGCATCGATCGAACCGTGACCGCGGCTGGCGGACGCCTGCTCGCCGAGCGTTTGGGCAGACCGCTGACCGACGTCGCGCAGATCGCTGCGCGGCTCGATGCGGTGCAGTTCTTCCTGGGTGCGCCCGAGCGCCGCCGAGGCGTGCGGCAGGAATTGCGCGCTGGCGGCGATCTCGCCCGCGCGCTGACGCGGCTCATGCTGGGGCGGGGAGGGCCGCGCGATTTAGCGCAATTGCGCGATGGGTTGAACGCGGGCGACCGCGCTGCTGCACGCTGTGCTGACATTGGCGAAAGTCCTCCTCGTGAGATCAATGAAGCGGTGGCCGCGTTATCGCTGACGCAGCACGTCGCGTGTGCTGGTTTTGTGCAGATTCTGGACCGCGCGCTTGCGCCGGAATTGCCATTGCTCGTGCGCGACGGCGCTTTCATCGCACCTGGCTACGACTCGACCTTGGATGAGTTCCGCGCGTTACGCGACGACAGCCGCAAGGTGATAGCGGCGCTGCAGGCCGAGTACGCGGAAGCGACGGCGATCACGTCCTTGAAGCTTAAACACAACAATGTGCTTGGCTATCATATCGACGCTACCAGCAAGCAGGCCGAAGCGCTGATGGCGCCGCCGCTCAACGCGCGTTTCATTCACCGCCAGACCAACGCTGGGTCGGCGAAATTCACTACAAGCGAGCTAATCGAGTTGGACGCCAAGATCGCACGCGCGGGCGATGCGGCGTTGGCCCGTGAGCTGGAATTGTTCAAGGAGCTGGCTGGAAGCGCTGCGGGCTGCGAACTGGATATCCGCGCAGCCGCTGAAGCGTTGGCGGTGCTGGATGTTTCCGCAGCACTTGCTGAGTGGGCGGAGGAGGTGGCCGCCACGCGCCCGCAAGTGGATGAGAGCGCCGCATTATTGGCGGAGGGCGCGCGCCACGCCGTTGTAGAGGCAGGCGTGCGGCGCGAAGGTCTGGGTTTTACGCCCAACGATGCGCGCCTGGATGCCGAAGGGCAGAGCGGGCCGCGGCTCCTGGTCGTCACCGGGCCGAACATGGCGGGCAAGAGCACTTATCTGCGCCAGATCGCGCTGCTTGCAGTGTTGGCGCAGGCTGGGTCGTTCGTGCCGGCTAAGAAATTGCGCCTTGGCATTGTCGACCGAGTGTTTGCGCGCGTCGGCGCGTCAGACGATCTGTCCCGAGGACGCTCTACGTTCATGACCGAAATGGTGGAGACAGCCGCTATTCTAAACCAGGCCAGCGCGCGTTCGCTGGTTGTGCTCGATGAGATCGGGCGTGGGACCGCGACGTTCGACGGGCTGGCGATCGCGTGGGCGGTGGCGGAGCATTTGCACGAAGCGAACCGATGCCGAGCGGTGTTCGCCACCCATTATCATGAACTCACGCGGCTAGCCGAAAAGCTCGAAGCCGGCGCTAACGCCCATTTGCGCGCGCGCGAGTGGAAAGGCGATTTGATTTTCCTGCACGAGGTAGCGCCTGGGCCGGCGGATCGCTCGTATGGGATTCAGGTCGCGAAGCTTGCGGGCTTGCCCAAGAGCGCGTTGGAGCGGGCGCGCGCGGTGCTCGCCCGCTTGGAGGCAAGTGGCGGGGCCGCGCGGATACAAATCGCCGACGATCTTCCGCTGTTTGCAACCATCATGGAACAGACGGCGCCATCGGCGCTTGAAACTGCGCTCGTGGCAATCAATCCCGATACGCTATCGCCAAAGGAGGCGCTGGAGCGCCTCTATGAACTCAAGGCCTTGTTTGAGGCTGCTGCTGCTCCTGGGGATCGGTGAGCATGCCGGGGCGGTTTCGCACGGTGTCGTTGGCATCGCGGATGGCGGCGCCCGCAACGATATTGTCGCGAATGAAGGGAACCGAGCCGGTTTGCACCATCATGGTCAGCACCACGCCAAGCAGCGCGCCCATCGCCAGACCGGTTACGCCCCAGAGCGAGGCGGCGAACCAATAAGCCGAGGCGCGCTCGCTCTTGATACGCTGGGCGAACAATTTCTGGTCGGTGAGCGCTTCCATGCTCGCCCTGGCCGGGTGATCGGTGACTTGGTGATCGTCATCGACTGGTGTCAGCCGGATAGTCTTTCCGCCCTTGCTGCGCATCGAGGGTAACTCCCAGAGCCCATCCGCTCCCCCGTCTATTTGGCGGCGTCCGCGAACTGAGGCAAGTTGTGCCGCTGCGAATATGTATCGGACGCCGCCTGCTGAGCCCAGAAAGTCACGGCGACGCCAGCATCAAGGATTGGACCATAGCATGCCCGCGCTGAAAAAAATAGCGCAACTTGAAGGGGTTGTTGGGCGCCAGGCGCTCCGGGAGGGGCTTGATGGGGCAGTCCGCGCGAGCGATCGGCGCCGCCTGCTTAAGGAGGCCCTGGAAACTGGCCGCGCCGTTGCCGGGACCCATCTTGCTGGAAGGGCAGCTGACGGCTGGCGCGCCGCGCGCCAGCTGAGCGACGCCACCGATGAAATCAGTGCGGCATTATTTGCGTACGCGGCGGATGCCACTTTCGGTCGGCGCTTGGCTCTCGTCGCGGTTGGCGGCTATGGGCGCGGCGAGCTGGCGCCGCACTCGGACCTCGACCTCCTGTTTCTGCACGATGGGAAGGCCGGCGATTTCGCCAAGCCGATCGTCGAACAGGTTCTATTTTCGATTTGGGATGATCTCGGCCTCAAGGTGGGCCACGCGGTCCGCGGCGTTGAAGACAACGTCGTGCTCGCACGCTCGGACCACACAATACAAACAGGCCTATTGGAGTCGCGTTTTGTCGCCGGCGACCAGCGGCTGTTTGAAGAGCTAGAGGGCAATCTCCGAAGGCACGTTTTCGAGCGGGATCGCGCTGGATACATCACGCAAAAACTGCGAGAGCGCGACGAGCGCCACGCCCGCATCGGCGCGTCGCGCTACATGGTCGAGCCGAACATCAAGGAAGGCAAGGGCGGGTTGCGCGATCTGCATACCTTGTTCTGGATGGGGCGGCGCAGGTTCGGGTTTTCAACCCCAGGCGAATATGTCGCTGCGGGAGTGCTCAGCAGTGAACAGGCTTCCGCGCTCACCCGGGCCCGCCGCTTTCTTTGGACCGTTCGCTTTCATTTGCACCTGACGGCAGGGCGCGCGTGCGAGCGTTTGACCTTTGATGTGCAGGAAGAAATCGCCAGGCGCATGGGGTTCCGGTCGCGCGAGGGCGTCACCGGCGTTGAGCGTTTTATGAAACGCTATTTTCTCGTTGCACGCGAGGTCGGCGGCCTGACGCGGATTATTTGCGCCAAACTCGAAGCAGAAAACACAAAACGCGAGCCGGTAGGTCTGGGGCGGTTCTGGCGCCGTCAACGCGGAGCAACCGACCTATCAGCGCCTGGATTTCACATTGAAAATGGGCGGCTGAACATTGATGGACCGGAAACGCTCGCCACGGCGGGCGGGCTGATGCGGCTGTTCGAGATCGCCGAACAGCGCGATTTGGACTTGCATCCTGGCGCTCTGGAGGAAGCGGCGCGGCGCGCCCGGCGCATGCCTGCGGCCTGGCGCGCCGATCGGACGGCTCAGGAATCCTTCCTCAGAATTCTCGCTTCGCCGCACCGCCCCGCGCCCGCGCTGCGGCTGATGAACGATTCCGGCGTGCTTGGGCGTTTCGTGCCCGAGTTCGGCAGGATCGTCGCGCAGATGCAATTCAACATGCATCACCACTACACGGTAGACGAGCACACGCTACGCGCTGTTGAGGCGATTTCAGAGATTGAGGGCGGAGAGCATGGCGATAAGCATCCGCTGGCGACAACGATCCTGCCCAAAATCATCAACCGGCGTGCGCCTTACTTAGCGATGTTGTTGCACGACACAGGCAAGGGGGCCGGCGATCAACAGATCGAGGGTGAGAAAGCGGCGCTGACGGCGTGCCGGCGGCTCGGTCTCGAGGGCGATGACGCGGAGCTGGTCGCTTGGTTGGTGCGCAATCATTTGCTGATGAGCGATGTGGCGCAGCGGCGCGACATTGGCGACGCACGGACCATAGCCGCTTTCGCGGCGGCCGTCGGCGATGTGGAGAGACTGCGCCTGCTTTTAATCATCACTGTAGCTGACATGCGCGCGGTTGGCCCCGGGATTTGGAACGATTGGAAGGGGCAATTACTTCGCGACCTATATCGCTTTACGGAAGCCACCTTGCTTGGCGGGGGAGGGGAGGCGGCGGCGCGCGGGTTGCTGGAAGAACTAGCGGAGGACGCCAAACAAAGCCTGCGCCAAGCACGCGTGCTCGACGCGGAAGCCGCGGAAATGTGGATCGCGATGCACGAGAGCGGCTATTGGCTGGATCATGATGCCGAGGCGCTTGTGTGGCACGCCGCGGAGGCGTCTGCCGTCCAGGGCGCCAACGGACAGATCCACACCGCCGCCCGCTTCCGCCCGCAGCGAGGCGTCACCGAGGTTCTTGTCCTTGCGCCAGATCGGTCGGGTCTGTTCGCGAGTCTGGCGGCCGCAATTTCCGCTTCCGGCGCCGATATCGCCGCCGCGCGTGTGCACACGACCAAGCTTGGTTCTGCGCTGGACGTATTTTCGGTACAAACCTCCGATCACCGACCATTTGGCCAAGATAATGCCGCCGCGCTCAACGCCCTGCTCGGTCGCCTGCGGCGGGCTGCCGCCAGCGATTTCGCCACCCCTGCGGCCCCAGCGCCATCGCGGCGCCGCTCGGCCTTCACGATCAAGCCGCAGGTCAGCATCGACAATGACATTACCCCGGACGCGACCGTGATCGAGGCTTCCGGCGGCGACCGTCTTGGCTTGTTGGCGGACCTGGCGCGCGTCTGCGCGGGGGCCAAGGCATCGATCATCAGCGCCCACATCGACACGGCGGGGGAGCGCGCCTCGGATGTGTTCTACGTGCAAGGGCAGGGC
>CXWL01103879.1_pt1 | contig 36338 bp, 30 predicted proteins | sample 590931 | NCBI WGS metagenome assembly CXWL01 (sample SAMEA3498368, study PRJEB10139) | groundwater metagenome | biome: water well; material: biofilm material | place: Germany | collected 2015-04-27
CGAGCCGTTGTTGCCACTCATCAAAGCAAAGTTACTCAAGCAAATGTTGGAGGCTGAAGGTGAGACTGCCACCGCTCAACGGCTGGGTTTTATTCTGGAAGAACTTGGAGCCAATAGTTTCGCAACCATCGTCAAGGCGTGGTTGCCGCAGTCCTTGCAGCTTGTGCCGCTCTCAACCCATGTCAAAAGCGCCGCTACCGATTGCCCGGTTAGCCGTGACTGGGGAATTATTCAAAACACGGGGAATTTGCGATGACTCCGCTTGTCCAGCGCGATATTCTTGTGCATCAACAGCAAGTGCCGTGGCCTAATCTAAGGCAGGTTGAGCAGGATTTATTGCTGTGCCGCGCCATGACGGCATTGTTTGATGATGCGTTTTTAAAAACACAAGTTGCCATGCGCGGCGGGACCTTGCTCCACAAGGTTCATCTTGCTCCGGCATCAAGGTATAGCGAAGACATTGACCTGGTAGTCATAGGTGGCTTTGCGCCGCACCCAGTCTGCGCATTCTTTGGCAATCGCCCGCTGGGTAAGCTTGTTCTTGAGCTGGATTTCAAACTCGCTGCCGTAGAAGCTGCGCTCGCGTTCAGTCTTTGGAATATGGTACTGGCGATGCTCCTTATTGAGCTTGTCTGTGACCTCATTAGGCACAAAGGTCGGTGAAGTGAAAATAAACTCCAGCGACTCGATGCTTTCAAGTTCCTTCTTCAACGCCTCGAATGCGTAAATCGAAAAACATGAGGCCGCGATCTTCAGCTTCGAATCGGGCTTGAGGGTCTGCTTCAGATTGTCGCCGAGCAGGTGATTTATGTTGTCGATTATTTCCATAGTTGGAAGAGGCTAACGCGCACAGTCATTATTCGGCATTGCCGTGTATTTGAGGTCATCGCGAATAATAGCCCCCGTGCTTGATATGGGCAAACGTGATTCTGTTTATGCCCATGTTATTTCGACTTGTATGGGTGACCTTCATCAAATTGAGAGCCGTAGAGGTAGTCATTGCAGTAGCTCGCGAGCGTCAGCTTTCAGGCGTTGAGTTTTAAACCCTGACTGTCGCTTGATGGCACGGAGCACTCATATGTAAGTGTATTCCAAAGCGGACGCCGACAGAAGCGAAGCCAAACCGCAGAATCAGATTCCGTTCAATCAACAAGGAGTCTGAAATGGAAATCTCTCAATCCCGTGAACCCTGGAATAAAGGCAAACTGATCGGGCAGAAGCCACCGCTGAAGCTGAAAGACATCTGGGCCATTCGTATCCATCTGCAACTCAGCAAACGTATCCGTGATGTAAGCTTCGGAAACCAGACTTCATCGAGCCAGCCAGATCCCCCGCTATCGGGGCCTGCCCCTTCTGTTCCGGACCAGCCCTCGATGTCGCCAGCCCGTCCAGTTCCGGAACCTACCGTTACAGCACCCGCACTTGTTACATCAGTAGACATCAGCGGAACCTGGCGTGGTCAAGATGGCTACTACATCTTTCAGCAGTCGGGGAGCAACGTCACATTATAATTTGTTTGCATGGAATCAGGCTTTGATTGCCCAAGGGGCAGGCGCCATCCAGCAGGGATGGGTAAATATAACTTATGTCCGGGCGGACAATACTGGCGGGGAGGCAAGGCTACAGGTATCCGACAATGGACAGCAACTGTCCGGGAGCTATAGAAATATCGTTACCGGTGAGGCAGGCCCGGTGATATTGGTGCGATAAACTAAAATCTCAAAGCCGTTGTTTGATCTGTCGGCGGTCTGCGCGCGCAACGCGCCGGATTTGCCGCGTTCTTAATCCACGCCATCGACCCGCCTCATATTCCCGCAAAGATTAATCAAAGCGCAGAGGCATCAGCCAAATGCGGCTCGATTGTCCTATATATAGCTAGGCCTTTCGGCATATATACACCATGATGAAACATGGAGTATAAAGACGAGCCGCAATAAAAAAAATTAGCTTCGTCGGGGGAATCAGTGGGTATTTTTGCCGGTAGATTGGAGGGACTCCCGGTTTTTTANNATAATGTTGTGTAGGTAGGCGGCAAAAGTCTTACCCACACATTTTACTGACGAACCAAAAATTAACGGTGGTGAACTTTGAATCCGCCTGTTCATAATTGGACGCAGATCATAATCAAAATTAAGTAACCGTAAGTTTGAAACAGCAATGCCTGTAGCGGCCAGGCAACGATACCGTAATATCCAGTTCCGAAAAGTCGATTTCTCGAGGGGGTGCGATGGAACGTTATTCTCTAATTGGAAGTTCTGTTGTCTTCTCGAAAATGCTGACGCTGATCGAGAGGTTCTCAAGACTGCATGCGCCTGTTCTCATCGAGGGGGAAACGGGAACTGGCAAAGAACTGGCGGCGCGCGCAATCCACTATGGCGGGATTTTGCGCGACAAACCGTTTGTACCTATCAATTGCGGGGCATTCCCGGAAGGCCTGATCGAAAGTGAATTATTCGGCCATCTCAGGGGCGCTTTCACCGATGCGCGCGCCGATATTCCAGGGCTGGTGGAGACGGCTGCCGGCGGCAGCTTGTTTCTCGATGAAATCGATACGCTGACGCCCAAGGCGCAAGTGGCGTTACTAAGGTTTCTACAGGATGGCAGCTACCGTCTGATCGGTAGCCGCGTTGAGCGCAAGGTCGACGTCCGCATCCTGGCCGCCACCAATGCCAACCTGGATCAACTCGCCGAGTCCGGAAACTTTCGCTCGGATCTGCTGTATCGCTTGCGCATCCTCACGCTGAAGATGCCCCCGCTGCGCGAGCGGGAGCAAGATGCGCTGTTGCTGGCGCGTGTCTTTTTTACAAGATGCAGGCAGGAAAACCAATGCAAGGCGGGAGAACTCGACGAATCGGCTTGCAGTTGGTTCAGCCGCTATCAATGGCCCGGAAATGTGCGGGAGCTGGAAGGGCTGGTCTATCGGGAAGCGATGGTTTCCGACGATGACACGTTGCGGCTTGATCCGCCCGGCTCGTTTTCCGGAGAGCGCCGCAATGCGCTCGACAGGCGCTTGATCCGATTCGACGGGATCGCCTATTCGAAAGCAAAATCGATGGCGCTCGAACAGTTTGACCGCCATTACCTGGCGGATATTATGGAACAAGCCAAAGGTAACGTCACATGTGCAGCCCGTATCGCGGGCAAGGAAAGACGGGCTCTTGGCAAACTGCTCAAAAAGCACGGCTTATCGAGCTGAGACATGGGTTGTTTTCGACCCACCCCGGATATTTTTGACCCACCCTTCATAACCCTCTGAAGCAAAACAATTAGCGGATGGATTTCCGCTGTCACGAGGTCGGTGCGCACGTCAGCAAACGACCCAATCTCATCGCTCATACTCATTGTAGCCATTGATTTCGCTGGCATTTTTAAGCCTGCATCGTTGGCGCACAACTTGCAACGCACTGTCCATGAATGGCAAGAGGAACAAATCGTCAACTGCGCTAAATTCTGAGAAGGGTTATCGGGCCGATCCCCGGCGCGAGATCATTGAGTATATGCGCGCGCATCCAGAGGCGGTCGATACGGTCGACGGAATCCTGGATTGGTGGCTACCTTCGCAGCGCTACGTGAATGCAAAGAGTGAGATACAGCAGGCGCTGCTTGATTTGGTGCAGCAAGGTCTGATTGAAGAAGTGGTGCTGGGCAATGGGCATCGGCTTTATAGGTTGCGAGGCATTAAAGTCAAACAGACGTGACTCTTCTAAGGCAAGTTATTAGAAGCAACGCCATTTGTTCAGTGTAATATTTTCGGTGGATGAATTTGGCGTTGCTTGGAAGCTTGATTGAAATATTTTTGGCCGCACTATCCTGTGCGGTATGTATTGAGTGAAAGGAGAAATCGCTATGCCTGCAGCGTTGACTTATCCAGGAGTATATATAGAGGAGATTCCCAGTGGCGTTCATACCATTACTGGAGTTGCCACATCAATTACCGCGTTCATTGGTCGGGCGCTCCGAGGGCCTACCGACGAGGCCCTTACCATCAACAGTTTTGGCGACTTTGAGCGTGTCTTTGGTGGCCTGTGGCTCGATAGCAAGCTTGGTTACGCGGTGCGCGATTTTTTCATCAATGGTGGAAGCCAAGCGATTATCGTGCGCTTATATCATGCGGATCCTGGAGATCCCAATGCCAATCCTGTCGTTCCCGCCCCTGCGATGGCGGCTGCCGTAACCGTTGGTGCACTTAATCTAGTTGCTGCGAACGCAGGGAAGTGGGGAGTCAAGCTCAGGGTCAAAGTGGACCTGGACAATATTCAGGCTGCGACGGCCGCATCGCTTGGGGTGACGGTTGCTGACCTGTTCAATCTGACGGTCACAGATACCGGCACTGGAAAATCCGAGCGCTTCGCGAACCTGACAGTCAAGGACAGTGCGCGGCGTGTCGATAAAGTCCTCGCCGCCGGTTCGACGCTGCTTCGATATGACGGTGCACCGGTCGCAACCAATGCACCCGCTGCTAGAAGCGATGCACTTTCAGTACTGGAGATAGCCCTGGCGACAGCAAAAAAGACTCTCAGCGATCACCAAAATGCAGGGTCTGCAACGCTCGCCGATCAAACGGCGGTCAATACGGCGCAGACGAACCTGGACAACAGATTGAGTGCATTGCTAACTGCAGTTTCGGATGGCCTGCCGCTAGGCGTGCTCGATTTCCTTCCGCCCAATGGATTGACGGACAAGAAAGGCATGTACGCGCTTGAACAGGCCGATCTGTTCAACATCCTTTGCATTCCCCCTTACCGCGCGCCCACGGACCCATTGGATGTTGATGTGAACCTTGTCTCATCCGCCGCAGTGTATTGCGAAAAGAGGCGTGCGATGCTGCTGGTCGATGCGCCCAAGGACTGGACAACAAAGGACATCGCAAAGGCCAAGTTCAACGACACGACGACTGACAATGTTGGCACACGCAGCCGCAATGCTGCGCTCTATTTCCCCCGGCTTGTAGAAGCAAATCCTCTGCACGACAACCAGATGGAAACATTTGCTGCCTGCGGAGCCGTGGCGGGCATATACGCCATCACGGACACGAATCGTGGCGTCTGGAAGGCCCCCGCCGGCTTGGCCGCTACGCTTGCTGGCGTTTCGGCGCTCAGCGTTCCGCTGACTGATCCCGAAAACGGCGAGCTCAATGTGCACGGCATCAACTGTTTGCGAGCCTTTCGGGCCGCTGGTCGCGTGGTCTGGGGAGCGCGTACTCTGCGCGGCTCGGACCAACTGACCGACGAATATAAGTACGTGCCTGTTCGACGCACCGCCCTGTTCATCGAGGAGAGTCTATATCGTGGCACTCAGTGGGTGGTCTTCGAACCGAACGACGAGCCGCTATGGGCATCGATACGACTCAACGTCGGTGCATTCATGCACAACCTGTTCCGCCAGGGCGCGTTCCAGGGCACAACACCGCGAGATGCTTACTTCGTCAAATGCGACAAGGAAACGACCACGCAAAATGATATCGACAACGGAATCGTCAATATCGTCGTCGGCTTCGCACCATTGAAACCCGCCGAATTTGTCGTCATCCAGTTGCAGCAGATCGCAGGCCAGATCGCAGTTTGAGACCATCGAAAATAGGAGAAACATGACATGGCACAGTTCACTGTAAATGCGCAGCGATTCGACCCCTACAAAAACTTCAAGTTTCGCGTCAAATGGGATGGCCGTTACGTTGCCGGCGTCAGCAAGATCGGCGCGCTGAAGCGCACTACGGAGGTAGTCAAGCACCGCGAAGGCGGCGATCCCAGCAGCAGCCGCAAGTCACCGGGCCGCACCGAGTATGAGGCAATCACGCTGGATCGGGGTGTCACTCACGACAAGGAATTTGAACAGTGGGCAAACAAGGTCTGGAACTATGGTGCCGGGCTTGGTTCGGAAAGCTCACTCAAGGATTTCCGCAAGGACATCATCATCGAGGTCTACAACGAAGCGGGACAGCTCGCGATTGCCTACAAAGTGTTCCGCGCCTGGGTCTCCGAGTTCCAGGCGCTCCCGGAACTCGATGCAAATGCCAACGCCATTGCGATCCAGCACATCAAGCTCGAGAACGAGGGTTGGGAACGCGACACCGAAACGCCCGAGCCGGCCGAGCCGAGATTTACCGAGCCGACTTGATCCCGGCAGACGCGGTGAGATTTCCGTATGCTGAATGGCGCAGAAACCAGGAGTCATAAAAATGAAAGCCCCGAATGCCGAAATCCTGCTGAGTGTTTGGGATGAGTTTCACAATGCCCCCCCGATCTATCGGGCGCTGGCATTGCTTGATACAGCAGGGCTGGAAAAGGGTATTAAAGGTTGGGCCACTGCAACGATAGGTCAACGCGATAAGGGGCTCCTTGATCTTTACCAGACGTTGTTCGGACCGCAGTTACAGACGGTCACGCGTTGCCCGCGCTGCAACGAAACTCTCGAATCCACTTTTGCAACGGGTGACATCAGCGTGCAATCCGACGTGCCGCTGTCGCAAGAAACGCTCAAATTCCGCAAGCAAGACTGCAGTATCGAGTACCGCCTGCCGAACAGCGAAGATCTACTCCATGTCATGGCAAGCAGCGATGATCACGCAGTCGCGCAGATTCATTTATTGCGGCGCTGTGTAATCGAGGCCAAGCGAGCGGGAAAACGACAATCAGCAGAACAATTACCGGTTGAAATTGTGGATGGCCTCGCGGAAGAAATGGCCAAGCACGATCCCGGCGCCGACCTGCAGATACAACTGACATGCCCTGGCTGCGGTCATGTCTGGAGTGTTTGCTTTGACATCGTTTCCTATTTCTGGAGCGCACTCGAAGATTGGGCCCAGCGCACGCTTGCCGATGTGCACCTGCTTGCCCGCGCGTACGGCTGGAGTGAACGCGATATTTTGGGTCTCAGTGCCACGCGGCGCCAACAGTACGTCGAAATGGTAAACGCATGAGCAACTTCCTGACCAACCTGATCGCGCGAGCGGCACAGCAGGCACCTGTGCTGCAACGACGCCAACCTGCACTGTTCGAGCCAGCTTTATCCTGGAGCCGTCCGCTTGCACAATTCGAAGAATTGTCAGGCTCCCCCGCAGTGGAGCCCCAACCGAACGGATCATCGCTCATCAACACAGAAAGCACAGAAACGAATCCAGTTCGTGTGCAGTATTCACCGCAAGATGCTCAACCTTACACAGAACCGGAAGATTCTATGCCCTTGGTACGGCCTGCGTCTTTGCTGCCAGCAGAGTCACGACCCATTAATGCAGTATCGCCGATGACCGCAAGATCCGTAAACAACAACGCCGCGCGCGCGATGCTAGCGAACCTTCCTGCCATCGAAGCCGGGACTGAGCGCCTCCTCGCAAACGACTCACGTCATGCTCTTTCAAATGCGCAACCGTCTCTGGATTTATCATCAAAAGCGGTGCGTTCATTCACCGCCAACCAATCGAATCCGTCTCTCGTTGCGGAAGATCTGTCGCGCCCGAGCACAGTTACAGCCCGGACTGCAATTTCTTCAACACTTGCATCGGACAAGGAAGTGCAATTGCGTGAAGAAAAGGTGACCAGCGTTCTGGTACCCTCAGCGCTAAAAATCACACAAGCGATCCAGCTGGCGAAAACAGCGCAACCCTACGCCCCGATTGCTTCTTCTATCACACCCAGCGGTAAGGATTCGGTGCATATCACCATTGGCCGTGTCGAAGTTCGTGCGGTCACAGGCGGCGAGCGTCCCACGGCGCGTGCCGACAAGCCAGCGACACCACGGCTAAAGCTCGACGACTACCTGCGTGAACGTAGCGGAGGCAGGCCATGAGCAGCGCATTGGCCATCGCTGCCGTGACTGCCTCACTCAAGGACCGCCTCAATAATGGCCTTCTTGACTATGATATTTCCCAAATCGGCAACTTCTCCGTGACGGCGCAGCCACCGGAACGGATTAGCAAGGATCCGGTAGAGTCGAACCTGCTCAATCTATTTCTTTACCAGGTCACGCCTAATCTCGGCTGGCGCAATGTCGATCTGCCATCCCGCGACAACAGCGGTGCGCGCGTCAGTAATCCGCCATTAGCCCTGGATCTGCACTACCTGTTGACTGCTTATGGCACTCAGGACATGAACGCCGAGATACTGCTTGGCTACGGCATGCAATTGTTGCATCAGTTCCCGGGGCTGAGCCGTGAGCAACTACGCCAATCGCTGGTCAATCCTACTGATCTTGATGGAACAACTCTTCCGGGGCTTTTCGGCACGATGTCCGCGGTTGACCTCGCCGACCAAGTCGAGCTGATCAAGATCGCGCCGCAGTACCTGACCGCAGATGATCTGTCCAAACTATGGACCGCGATGCAGGCGCGCTACCGGCCTTCCATGGCCTACCTGGTATCTGTGGTGCTGATCCAGGGAATAGGTCCGGCTAGAGTGCCGTTGCCCGTGTTGAAGCGCGGCCTTGATGACCGTGGTCCAGTAGCGACCGCATCGCCTTTTCCTTCACTCATCTCGGTTCGATCTGCCGCTTCCGATGCACTCCCGGCACTGCGCTTGCGTGATACGGTCATCATTGCGGGCATAAACCTTGGAGGCTTAAGCGGTACTACAGCGATCTTCGAAAACAGCAAAGCAGGTTTAACGCAAGAATTGCCGACCAAAGCATCAAAAGTGCTCGGTGCACTGGAGGTGGAAATCCCGTCCGTAAACGACCCAAGCCTTGGAAACAACACTTGGGCAGCGGGAACGTATGTCGTGAGCTTGCGTGTCAACGTACCGGAACTGAATAGAGCATGGGTTACCAACGGAGTACCCATTGCACTGGCACCGATGATAAGCATCGGCCCGCCGCCAGTCGCGCCCGATTTTCATGCCGGCGACACGTTGACGATCACATGCTCACCGAGGCTGCTGAAGCAGCAAGAGGCGAATACGTTTGCGATCTTCGGCTCGCAAACGCTGACGCCGAAGACTGCCGATACGCCGGCAGACTTGCTCAAACCGACGACACTGACGTTCACCGTACCCACGGTGGCAGCCGGCAGCTACACCGTGCGGCTGCGCGTCGATGGTGTGGACAGTCTACCAATCAAGGTAAGCGGTTCGCCGCCCAAGTTGGAATTTGATAATAACCAGAAGGTCACCGTGTCATGAGCGCCGAAACTTGGTTGGACGACAACAATCGTTATCTCGCCGTCTCATTGCAGTGGCTGCGTAGACGCCTGCAAGACATGATCAGAGACGAGTCGGCACCAGTCGTTACACCGCCGCAACCGGCAGCTGCACCTGCCCCCGGTCTGTTTGATCGCCTGCGTGGTATCACACCACCAACCCCAGCGAAAAATAACGCTGCTCCTGCGACGGAATCGAAGAACAATCCTGCGGTTGACCCAAGCTCAGCAGTTCGCGCCGAAGCCGCCAAGACCGATCCGCCACCGGCGTTGATACTGTTGGCGCAGAACTTCGGGCTCTCCGATTTCGAGCGCGATATTTTGTTGTTGTGTGCGGCGCTCGAACTGGATCCGAACATGGGGGCACTGTGCGCTGCGTCGCAGGGAAACGCCGCACGTGCCTACCCGACCTTCGCACTGGCTTTTCAGGCAATCGGCGAACCGAGTTGGGACGCTCTATCTCCGCACCGTCCTTTACGCTATTTAAGATTGCTGGAGATCAATCAACCGGGTGCAACGCCGCTCACCGCCGCCGCACTCCGGGCCGATGAACGCGTGGTCAACTACATCAAGGGACTGAATGCACCTGACGAACGCCTGACTACGTTACTCACACTAGACAACACAGACAATTCAGAACTCGCGCCAACGCAGCAAGCCGTGGCCGAGCAGATCATCGCGAACCTTCATGACACCTCGGGCAATGGCAGCGTACCCATCGTTGAACTGCTCGGTGTCGATGTTGGCAGCAAACGCGATGTTGCAGCCGACGTATGTGCAGCATTGCAGCGCAGTCTGTACCGCATTGCCATAGATGTGCTGCCGACGAACAAGGCCGAAATCGAAAATCTGGCGCGACTCTGGCAGCGCGAAAGTATATTGCTGCGCGTGGCTCTTTACATCGATGCCGAAGACCTGGATAGCGCCCCCAACGACATTGCAAGCGGGTTGCAGTGGTTCCTCTCCCGTGATCTCGGGCTGGTCTTCGTCGGACTGCGCGAACCTCCGCTGCGGCAAATTGAGGAGAGCGTTGCATACGCAGTGAATAAGCCCACTACGCAGGAACAGCGGGCCGCCTGGATCGCGGCCCTGAAAGAGGTTCTTCCCGCCGAAGAGTTAGATAACAACGCAAGGCTGCTCGCCGGGCAATTCAATTTCAATCTGCATGACATCCGCCACAGCGCAGTGCTGGCGCTGCATTCAACCGTGCAAGCGGCTATGGCCGACAAAGTGTGGGACGCCTGCTGCAACCTGACCCGCCCATGCCTCGATCAACTCGCCCAGCGCATCGAGCCCAAGGCAACCTGGAATGACCTGGTGCTACCTGCAGAAGCGCTCGGTCTGCTGCGCCAGATTGCGGCCCAGGTGCGCCGTCGCTACCAGGTATACGAGGACTGGGGCTATGCCAAAACCATGACCCGCGGTCTCGGCATCAGCGCGCTGTTTGCCGGCGAGAGCGGCACCGGCAAAACCATGGCAGCCGAGGTGCTGGCCAATGAACTGCGTATGACGCTATACCGTATTGACTTGTCGTCGGTGGTCAGCAAATACATAGGCGAGACCGAAAAAAACCTGCGCAAGCTTTTTGATGCCGCCGAGCAGGGTGGTGCCATCCTGTTCTTCGACGAGGCCGACGCACTGTTCGGCAAACGCAGTGAAGTCAAAGACAGCCACGACCGCTACGCAAATATCGAGATCAACTACCTGCTGCAACGCATGGAATCATTCAGCGGCCTGGCGATACTCGCCACCAATATGAAAAGTGCACTCGATCTGGCCTTTATGCGGCGCCTCAGATTCATCGTCAATTTCCACTTCCCCGGCGTCGCAGAGCGGACGCAGATCTGGCAGAAGGCACTGGCGCCCGAGGTGCCGCGCGATGCATTGGACTACGAGCGTCTGGCGCGCTTCAACCTCTCCGGCGGCAACATCCACAGCATCGCGCTGAATGCCGCGTTTTCCGCGGCACAGCGCGCGGAGGGCGACAAATCGGTCACCATGCCCGTGCTGTTGTCGGCGACCCGCAGCGAATTGCGCAAACTGGACAAGCAAATCAACGAAGCCGATTTTCGTTTATTGCAAACAACGAAGGTGACAGCATGAACATACAACTGCATATTGAAAGGTTGGTGCTGGAGGGTCTGCCCATGTCGAGAAATCAGGGCACTGTCGTTCAGGCAGCAATCGAACTGGAACTCGGCAGGCTGTTGAACTCAGGCCAATTGCATTCACAGATTGCATCAGGCGGCGCGATGCCGGTGCTTCAGGGCGGCATGGTTCAAGCGGCGAATGTCACCAGCCCAGTGCGGCTCGGCGCACAAATTGCCGGCGCTGTGTACGGAGGTATCGGGAAATGAGCGAGCGTACTGCAACCACCCAAAAAACAGCGCCATCGTTCAATCTGCACAGCGCGGACGGTTTGTTGCAACGCAAATGTGATTGCGGTAACAGTACGACGGCAGGTGGTGAGTGCATGGAGTGCGGCAAGAAAAAATTGCAGCGCAAGCTCAGCATAGGCGCGAGCAACGACCCGCTGGAACGGGAAGCGGATCGGGTCGCGGATCAGGTGCTGGCAGCACCTGTACATTCTGCAGTCAGCGGCGCAGTGCCTAGCATCCAGCGTTTTACCGGGCAAGCGACAAGAGACGAAGGTCACGCACCCGCCAGCGTCGACCGCGTACTCACCGGCTCCGGCAGGCCGCTTGATACAGAGCTGCAAATAGACATGGGGAATCGTTTTGGCTACGACTTCTCCACCGTGCGTGTGCATACCGGATCGGCAGCCGAGCAATCGGCGCGGGACGTAAATGCCCATGCTTACACAGTTGGAAGCAACATCGTATTTGGCGCGGGAAAGTTTGCGCCTGAATCACACGCAGGACGAAAACTGATTGCGCATGAGTTGACGCATGTGGTGCAGCAGGAGGGCACATCACAAGTGACGACGGGCCATGGAAGACATTGCATTCAGCGGAAACCACCACCGCCCGAGTCATCTTGGCTCCCCGAACTCAATGAGATTCTTCCTCGGGGTGTGGGTCCCCTTGGTCACATGATGCGGGTTGGGCAGTTGGTAAATCTGTTCGGTGCTACCTTACTGGAGACTCACACCCGCATGATTCACGCCAGCCCTGCTGCCCGGAAGATAGTGGCGGAGCATGGCGTGCCCGGGATCGTGGCCCTCTTCGATACACGCCAAGAAGACCAGCTTGACCCCGGGGCGGCAAAGCGGGCTCTGACCGAGTTTCCCAATCGCTACAAGCATGAATCCCTTGACCGGCTGCGTCTCAGGCCCCCGGTGCGTGAAGCCCCGCGGTCATTCTGGTTCGAAGATCCGGGCAAACAGCGGATGGAGGAGCGCGGGGAAGGTGAGTTTCCGCTGACCAGGAGTGAATTGCGCGAAAAGGTCTTCGTCGAATCTGATCTCTCACAGGGGAGGGCGGGCTCGAACGTAGTGTTTGTGCGCTTTGCCTACCCCGAAGTAGACCTTGGCAGCAAGAAAGTGACAATAGCCAAGAAGCAAATCCTAGTTGCAATTGCTTATGCGATGGCCGAACTAACGGGAGACCCTCCTGCCGCCAACGAGGAGGAGCGTCGCGAACAACTACAGGTGCGAGCGCGGCTTGCGGAGGCGTGGCGCGGCTTTGATCGCAAGTCACCCCTTAATATCTACATAGCCACCGAACCCACTCTAGAGTTCAAAACCGGCATGGTGGCCGCCTTTACAGACAGAATCTATGTGCGTCTGGAAGACGTGAGTGACCCAGCAAAACTTCGAGCCGCGATCCGTGTTCCCAATATCATGCTGGAAGGCGGCATCTTGCCGACCGCTGGCGGCGTCAAGGACATTCCACCTGTTAAGCCTCACAAGAAGGACAAGCCTGGAGAGTTGGAGGGGATAATGCTTCACGAGTCTCTGCACGTATTGCTTGTGCGACGAGCGAGCGATGCCAACGCCATCTGGGAGGCAAGCCGGTCGAATCTGACTATGAAGGGCAATCCCAACGCCGTCTCAAAGTTCGTGGAACTGGTTCGCAAGTACCTAATCGCCCAAGAGGAGGTATTTGCCTATGAGAACGAGGCGACGCTTTACCCGCCGGTCTCACCCTATAAAGCCAAGTACGACTTGTTCCTCAAGAGCGTGACTCTTTTCATGCAACGGCGCAAGGTCAGCCTCACGTCTGTGTCGCGTTCAATTCCCGTCGAGCAAAAAGTGGCAAAGAAACGGGTTACGTGGGTGATTTCCTACCAAGTGCCTACCGGCGCAGTGGACCTCACGGTCGCCGATTTGGATGTCCTCGACCTGTTGTTGGAAGTCTATTCATTGGGGTGACGCTTGGATTGATGGACTCAGGGGACGGATGGGGTCAGCAGGATAGATGGGGTCAGACTCGATTGATATTGAAGAAACATTATTGGAAACATGGAGAGTTGATGTTAGCAATACTGAAGAAATGCGATCAAGGTAGAGCATCACCAACAAGGAGATGAAGCAATGAGTACCGCAGCATCATTACAAAACACTATCAACAAGTCACTGCCTGTGAGCAATTCGCCTCGCGCGGGGTTGCTGTTGCAACGCAAATGTGATTGCGGCAACAGTACGGTGGCTGGTGGTGAGTGCAAGGAGTGCGGCAAAATAAAACTGCAACGCAAACTCATCATAGGCGCAAGCAACGACACGCTGGAACAGGACGCGGATCGGGTTGCGGCGCAGGTATTGGCAGCACCTGCACATTCCGCAGTCAACGGCGCAGTGCTGCGCATTCAACGATTCACCGGGCAAACGACAGGAGATGAAGGTACCGCACCTGCCAGCGTAGACCATGTACTTGCGACCTCTGGCAGACCGCTTGATCCAGCGATACAACAGGACATGGGGCAACGCTTCGGTCACGACTTCTCGCAAGTGCGAGTGCATACCGGATCGACTGCCGAAAAGTCGGCACGAGAGGTGAATGCTCATGCTTATACGGTGGGAAACGACATCGTGTTCGGCTCGGGACAGTTTGCGCCAACTACGAGCTACGGTAGAAAGTTGCTTGCGCATGAATTGACGCATGTGGTACAGCAGACTGGCTCAGAGGTGGGATGGCGGATTGAGAAAATGGATGGAAAGCGAGGCCTTTCTCCTCATAACCTGCAACGTCAGTTAATTACGCCTCTTGCACCAGGCGGTGGTTTAAGCGGACTGATGGAGCGCGACCGTCGGTCCGCCGCAGCGCAGCCGCCTGTCGCGAGGGATGTTACTCCGATTGTCGCAAGCGCGACCGGTTACTTCACCTTTCCCATCCCGGTTGAAGGTGACCAACAGTTCTTGCTCCAGTTTGCGGAAGGAGGATCGCTGTTACGGATCAAGTCCAGCCGTGACCCGCGCCCACCGCTAGAAACTCCTATTCCGGTCGGCGCGCCGTTTGCCCCGACACTCATGGTACGGCAGTCTGGGCCGATCGTCATCAGTCTGGGCGCGACGAATCGCGCGGTCAACGTACGCTATGCAGCTGGTCGTCGGTTGCAACGCTATCATGCTATCAACCCAGAACAGCCATTTGGTCCGCTGCGTATAGATCGTGAATTTTCCGTCCAGTATCTTGAAGCAATCGTAAATCATCCCGGAGGATTCGAGCATTATTCCTTCCAAGGTGAACTTCCTGATGAAGCGATCGCTGAACCGACTTGGAGACCCTATGTACATCCTGCGCTCGGATTTTCGTATCGTGCAGTGCGTGGCGCCTATTCCGGGCGATCCGTTACGATCAATTACAGCGAAGTCGGTGCCTTGCACGCATTAGAGGAAGGTGCGATCGCCGGCGCAAAATTCATGGCGGAGTTAGCCCTTTATGCGATTCCTTACGTCGGGCCATTGACCTTAGTCGGTCAGGCATTGGCTGGCCGCACGATTTGGGGCGAACGCCTCTCCACCGAAGGGCGTGTACTCTATGGCCTGTTCGCACTTCTACCGTTCGTCTCGCGCCTCTCTGGCGCGACCGCCTCGGCGGAACTGACTGCGGCACGCGAATTGGCAGTGGCCAAAGGCATCACGGAAACGGAAGCGCTAGCGTTAATCCGTGGTATGAGCACGCTCTCGACAGCGGAGCGCAGCTTCATCGAAACCGCCGAGGCCCAGCTTCGCGCAGGCCAGCCGCTCACCGAGGCGCAAGCACGCCAACTCGCTGCATCGGTTAATCGCATCGGCGCGCGAACCCCTCCGCCTGGTCCGCTCGCTGCAACGGGTGGCGCCGGTGGCGAACCCTTCGTAGTGGTGGAGATCGGCGCCGGTGACCTGAAAGCCTCCATTGAGCTTGCCAAAAAGGGTGGTGTGAAAGTGGTGGCCGTGGACCCGGTAGCGCCTTCCGCCACCACTATCAAGGAGTTCGAGAAGCTCGGCGGCACGTTCGTGGAAGGCACCGCAGAAAGTCTTGCACCTGGTTCCGCACACCAGGTGTTTCAGTATTTACCGTGGAAAATAGAAGGCAGCGGCAGCTATGTGACTGCTAATACCTGGCGTCTGATCGACGACACGATCAAGCTGCTAAAACCGAATGGTAATGCTTACTTTGTGACCGAAAGCGAGACGACCGCGAAGTACCTGGCCGGACAAGCCAGCTCGCATGGATTGAAAGCGGTCATTACCGAAACCGCGGCGGGAGCAGCGGCGCCAGGGGCGAGTGGGGCGGGTGTTCCTAACTTTAGTAGCTCCAGTAGGGTTTGGTTGGTCAACATCTACAAGTAGCGCATTAGGTAAGGAAGATCAATTGCATTCGATAGGGTCAGACTCGATTGTCGATGTGTCGATGGGGTCAGACTCGATTGATATTGAAGAAACAAAATTGGAAACATGCAGAGTTGATGCTAGCCATCCAGAAGAAATGCAAGCAAGGAAAAGCATTGCCAATAAGGAGATGAAGTAATGAGAACCGCAGCACCATTGAAGAACACTTCTACCAAGTCAGCGCTTGTGAGCAATTCGCCTCACGCGGGGTTGCTGTTGCAACGCAAATGTGATTGCGGTAACAGCGTGGTAGCTGGAAGAGAGTGCGAGGAGTGCGGCAAGAAGGAACTACAGCGCAAGTTCAGTATAGGCGCAAGCAACGACCCGCTGGAACAGGAGGCAGATCGGGTCGCTGATCAAGTGCTGGCAGTACCTGCACATGCCGCAGTTAGCGGCGCAGCACCGCACATACAGCGCTTCACCGGGCAATCGACAGGAGACGCGGGTACGGCGCCTGAGAGTGTAGACCAAGTGCTTTCTGGCTCCGGCAGGCAGCTTGATCCGGCGTTGCAGCAGGATATGGGACAACGATTTGGTCACGACTTCTCGCAAGTGCGAGTGCATACCGGATCGACTGCCGAACAGTCGGCACGGGAGGTAAACGCCCATGCATACACGGTGGGTCAGAACATTGTGTTTGGTTCAGGTCGGTTCTCGCCAGAATTACAAGAGGGGCGACGCATTCTTGCGCATGAATTAACGCATGTAGTGCAGCAGTCTTCGGGTACAACAGACATGAGAATCCAGCGCAACGTGGTCGAGCCGGCGCGTTATCGGACCGTGCATGAAAATCTCTTTGTCTCGGCGCCTGGCGGCGGCAGCAGGCTCCAGTGGAGAGATCCCAGCGGGGCGGATGGAGGTTCTGCTGCGGAAATAAAGGCGGTTTTCCGGCAGCACATTGAGGAGCAGCGAAGTAGCCTACGCCTAGACGAGACCTATATCCCGCCTCGCACTAGCGAGGCGCAGGCCGACACAGCAGCAGTGAGCGCCGATGCGCGAATTCGCGCCCGCTTTCCGATGATTACGGCGGCCATGCCCGAGGCACAACTCCGCGCAAGGGTGAGCCGCTTTGGCGAGGAGCGGGCAGGGCAGGATGATTTCGTCCAACAATGGATCGAAAACAGGCTCGTTTCCGTTACCGATATTGAAGAGTTTGACATTTCGAGCACGGATGCGCGTTACCTGCAGCTTATTTCTGACATCATGCATGACGATTTCATAAGACGTTACAGTGGCATGCTGGCAATTCGAGTAGCAGCCTTTCATGAGGAAGATGTCCAAACCGGTGAACGAAGTGTCTTCGTCAATATTGGCATGCCGGAGGAGTTGCGCTTGCCCACTTTGCTTCACGAACTCACGCATTTCTACGTGCACCCGATATTTCTCCAGTGGTTGCAGGGAACGACCAATGCGGACTTTTATGGCGAGGGATTCACCGAATATTTGGCGCGGCTGATCATGACGGATGCAGAGCGCGACGACAATACCAATAGTTATCAGGATCGTTGGGATGCCATCAACACTCAGGTGGCACAGAACGTGCCCGATGATGACATAGCGCGCTCCTACTTTGCCGGCGAAGTATGGCGAGTTGAAACCCGTTCTACGATCTCACGCCGTGAAGCAGGGGTGCAGCTCGGTCTGCGCGAGAGCGCCTCGGTCAGAGAAGAGCGAGCCGTCTCACAGGGATCAATGGGGTCGGTCTCGATTGATATGGAATATATATTTTTTGAAACATCGAGAACGGATTTCAATCATGTAAAAGAAATGAAATCAAGGATTGGCTTCTTGGCTGTATATAGCTTCAAGTCAAGAAGTTAAGAATGGGGCAGATTGAGAGTGAAAAGAACAGATCAAAATATCGAAGGTGACAATAAAGAAATGAGCACAACTTTGGATGTTAATCACAGGGTAATACTCAGTAGAAGAGGTCATGACTTTGACTAAGGACAATTCCAAATGAGCAGCTTTCCCGGTTCTCCCCGTCTGATCAAAGGCGCCCTAGTCGGCGTCGATCTCTTCAATCCGCTCGCCAGCGTGGTGGTGTTTCAGTACAACCCGGACACGATGACGCGCAAGCTCGACGCGCGCACGACCGGGGGCGATGGGGAAAAGGGCGAGGCATTTCGCCTGTCCGGCCCACCGAAAGAAACCATCACCTTATCAATCGAAATCGATGCCACAGACCAACTGGAGAAGGCTGAGACACTGGCCGTCGCATCCGGCATCTCACCGACGCTGGCGGCGCTGGAGATGATGCTCTACCCGAAGAGCGCGCTGGTGATTGCCAACACGATTTTGGCGGGTCTCGGCACGGTCGAAATCGTTCCCGCCGAGGGGCCGATGATCCTGTTTGTCTGGGGGGCGACCCGTGTGCTACCCGTCCGCCTGACCAGTTTGAGTATCGCCGAAGAGGCCTATGACACGATGCTTAACCCGACGCGGGCCAAGGTGGATTTGTCGCTCACAGTGCAAAGCTATAACGACCTCGGTCTGACTTCGCCGGGGCAGGCGCTGTTCATGGTGCACCAGATCACCAAGGAAGCTCTGGCGACGAGCAATGTATTCAACAGTGTCCAGAATCTCGGCACTGCACTGAAATTCTAATAAGGAGACACTCATGCCTTTTCCTGCAAACAGCCGCTACCAGAATGTCGATACCACCAAGCTGGTGTTGCCGGATGGCACCGAGATTATGTATCTGAAACGGCGATTTCTACCCGCGCTGGATTCGCTTTCCGTCATGCAGCGGTACTCGGTGACGGAAGGTGATCGTCTGGATAACATCGCCGCAAAGTTCGTCGGTGATCCCGAGCAGTTTTGGCGAATTTGCGATGCGAATGGCGCGATGCGGCCAGCCGAGCTGACTGAAGTTGTCGGGCGCATGCTCAATATTGCCTATCCGGCCGGTATTCCGGGAGGTCGCCTTGTTTGATGCGGTACATCTGACGCTGTTTATTGGCCCCTTGCCGATGCCGATGCCTGCGCCATTGCCGCTGACCGACGCTTTGCAAAGTGTCGAAGTCAACAGCTCCAAGGATCGCAGTGGTTTTCAGATCCGGTTCACGGTCGGCAAGACCTCGCTGATACAGCTCGCGCTGTTGCCATCAGGGTTCTTCGATCCGATGATCACTCGCGTGGTTCTCGTCGCCACGGTGATGGGCATCCCGAACGTGATCATGGATGGCGTGGTGACGAATCATGAATTGCAGCCGAGCAACGAGCCGGGCAAGTCGACCCTTACGCTGACCGGCGAGGATCTGAGCATTTTGATGGATGTTGTCGAGCTGCGTGTACCGTATCCCGCGATGCCGGATGTGGCCCGCATCAATCTCATTCTCGCCAAGTACGCGATGTTTGGCATCATGCCGCTTGTCATTCCACCGCCAGTCATATCGACGGACAGTCCTACCGAGAGGTTCGATACGCAGGACGGAACAGATCGCGCATATATCAAATCGTTGGCGGCGCAAAGCGGTTATGTATTCTATGTTGAGCCGGGGCCTCTGCCTCTGCAGAGCATCGCCTATTTTGGTCCCGACGTGCGTGTTCCATATCCGCAGTCGGCGCTGTTCGTGAATTCCGATGCTTCCACCAACGTCGAGTCGCTGAACTTCAGTCTGAACGGCCTCGCCAAGAAGCAAATCATCATGTTTATGTACGACGGGGCGACGAAGAAGATCCCGATTGCCATCCCGATACCGGATCTCAGCCCCTTGCATCCGCCACTCGGGGCGCGGCCGACTCCTCCGGCCAAGGTTCAGTTTGCCCACAATACAACACGCTTGTCGACCGCTGAAGCGGCCAAGCGGGCGTTCGGCTACATGCTGGAAAGTGCAGATGCGATCAGCGGATCGGGGTCGCTGAACGTCGCGAGCTACGGTGCGATCCTGCGCGCCCGCATGCTGGTGGGAGTGAGTGGTGCCGGATTCGCTTATGACGGCATGTACTACGTCGACAGCGTGACACACAACATCAAGCGTGGCGAATACAAGCAGAGCTTCCAGCTCTCGCGCGACGGATTGATCAGCCAGACACCGGTGGTGATGCCATGAGTGGCCCAGCAGAAAGCGGACCCTACGTCGGCAAGTACCGGGCGACGGTTTTGAACAACGTCGATCCGGAGCAGCGTGGACGTCTCATGTTATCGGTTCCCGACGTGCTCGGGCCGATCCCTTCAACTTGGGCGGAAGCGTGCGTGCCGCTGGCTGGACCCACCGGCCCGGCTATGGGGGTCTACATGGTGCCTCCGATTGGTGCAGGTGTGTGGGCGGAGTTCGAGCAGGGTGATCTGAATTATCCGATTTGGTCCGGTTGTCGCTGGGGTGGACAGAGCGATGTGCCGAGCATTGCGATGGCGGGCAATCCCGCGGACCCCAACATCGTCATCCAGTCGCTGCTGCAACATTCGATCATGATCAGCGACATGCCGCCATCACCAGCAACAGGAGGAATCATCATCCAGAGTACGACGGGTGCCAAGATCGTGGTCAATGACTCGGGCATTTACATTACAAACGGCAAAGGTGCGACGATCACAATGGTGGGACCGACGGTCGATCTGAACAATGGCGCCCTGACGGTGATATGAGAAAACAAGGAGATACGCGATGCCAGGTTTGCTCGTTCAAGTTGGCGCACAGGTGATGTGCTCGCACGGGGGGCAGGCGCAGCCCAGCGTGCCCAATCCGCGCGTGACCGTGAGCGGGCAACCGACAGTTCTGATCAGTTCGCCCTACCTGGTTGCGGGGTGCGCGTTTCCGCCTCCGCCAGCGGCCAACGGGCCGTGCGTAATGGGGCAATGGTTGAGCGGGACGACGCGGGTAACCTCGACTGGCCAGCCGCTGGTGGTGAATGCTGGGTCGTCAATCTGTACGCCGACCGGGACGCCGCTGATTGCGGCGGTGACACAAATGCGTGTGACGGCAACTTAACGCGAAAGGAAGAGATCATGGACATCGACTTTCCCTACCACTTCGACGGTCGCGGAAGGACCGCAACAACGGATCGCGACGACCACGTCCGCGACATGATCGAGCAACTCATCTTCACCAATCCCGGCGAACGGGTGAATCGCCCGGACTTCGGCAGCGGCCTGTTGCAAATGATCTTCGGACCTAACAGTCCGGAGCTGGCCGCAGCCTTGCAGGTCACGCTCCAGGCCGCGATGCAACGCTGGCTGGGCGACGTGATCGCCGTGCGCAGTCTCAATGTTAGCGCGGTGGATTCGACGCTGACGGTTGACCTCAGTTATCAACTGCGTGACAGCAGCGAGCTGCGGAACGCCACCTTCACACGCACTGTTTGAAGAGGAGCTGACATCGTGAACATGATCTGCCAAACCGATCCGCGCCGGGATGTGGTGCGAAGAACAACCGGACGCAATGGGCTCGACTATGTGGAGGTCGTCGATGGACCGCATGTTGGATCGCAGCCGAAGCTGTATGTGTATTTTCTCGGCAAACTTCCAACCGAACTTGCCACGAAGACGCCGAAACTTAAACAGTATCTACAACTGGCCGGCGGGGATCGCATCAAGGGTTTGAAGATACTCGATGTCACACCGCAGGCCGGAATCGATGCCGAGCACGACGATTATCTGGTTGTGACTGTGGATCAAGTCGGCGATTTTTCAACCTATACCTTGAGCCTGGACGGCATCGATGGCATCGATCCCCAATACGCGTCGGCGAGCTTCACGTTCCGGATCGATTGTGCATCGGACCTGGACTGCAAATCGCCTAGCACTTGCCCGCCGCCAGTGCTGGATGAACCGACGATCAATTACCTGGCCAAGGATTACGCCAGCTTCCGGCAACTGATACTGGATCGAATGGCACAACTGGTGCCCGATTGGACCGAACGCCACGTGCCTGATATCGGCGTGACCCTAGTGGAGCTGCTTGGGTACGTCGGCGACAACCTGAGCTACTACCAGGATGCCGTGGCCACCGAGGCTTATCTGGGCACGGCGCGCCAACGCATTTCCGTTCGGCGCCACGCGCGACTGGTCGACTATTACCTGCACGAAGGCTGCAATGCCCGCGCTTGGGTGCAGGTTGCGGTGACCGGGAATGTGCAATTGCTTGCGGAAAAAATCGGTTTCATCTCGGGAGTCAACAACGCCTTGGGTACGCTGCCGAGCGTACTGGATGCCGAACAATTAAGGGGTATCCCGGCTAGTGCTTATGAATACTTCGAACCATTGTTACCGAGTTCTATCCAGGCACTTTCTTTACGTGAAGCTCACAACGAAATTCATTTCTATACCTGGGGTAGGCGTGAATGCTGTCTGTTGGCCGGATCTCAGCAAGCTACCCTAGTCGACCAATGGCTGCCCTCGCCCGCGCCGGTGTCCGCCGGGACAAAAGCTGCAACGAAAGATGTTGTACAGACGGTGCCTACTCCATCTTATCTATCGCGTGCGCTCAATATTCAGGTCGGTGATGTCTTGATCTTCGAGGAGGTATTGGGTGCCAAGACCGGCATTGCTGCGGATGCGGACCCCACGCGGCGTTGGGCAGTACGTGTGACCAAGGTGCAACTCAGCGAGGATCCGTTAATCACCGTACAGGTTGGGGACTTAGAACTTCCAACTCCGCTGGTCGAGATCACCTGGGTGGTGGAAGATGCGTTGCCGTTTTCGTTGTGTATTTCGACACTCGGTGCTCCGCCCGACTGCAAGTACCTCCACAATATCTCGGTAGTGCGCGGCAACATTGTTCCGGTCGATCATGGCTGCAAGCAAGAACCCGAAACACACGGGCCTGTCCCGGGTGTGAGTACCGAGCCCTGCTGCGAATGCGAGGGTCACCCATCCGATGTGGTAACGCAAGCCGGCCGCTATCGTCCGACACTGAGCAAGACGCCGCTGACCTGCCGTGAACCCAACGATCCTTCCCATTTGCCGGCATCGAAAGCACTGACCCAAAATCCGCGCATCGCAGTGCCCGCAATTTCATTAAGCGATGGCGTGGCGGAATGGACAGCTCGTCGAGACCTGCTGGCGAGCGGGCCCGACGATCGGGATTTTGTGGTGGAGATCGACAACGATACTGTCCCGCATCTGCGCTTTGGTGACGGCCAATGTGGCCGCAGCCCGGATGTCGGAAGTTCGTTCAAGGCGGTGTGCCGGATCGGCTGCGGTGTTGTCGGAAATGTCGGGATGGAAGCCATTTCCCATCTCGTATTGAAGAACTATAAGTTGTATGGCGTTTCTATTTCTGTGCGCAATCCATTGCCCGCACAAGGTGGCAAGAATCCCGAATCAATCGCAGAGGCCAAGTTGTTCGCGCCCCATGCCTTCCGTGATCCGGCCAAGATCGAACGGGCTATCACCGCTGCCGATTATGCAAAACTGGCAAAACGAAATCGTGAAACGATATTGCAGGGCGCATCGGCACGGCTGGTCTGGACCGGAAGCTGGTATGAAGCCGATGTTGCAGTCGACCCTCTTCATGTCGAAAGTGCAGACGAAGCTCTGCTAAGAACCATTGAGTGCGATCTGGATCACCATTACCGCCGTATGGGCCACGACCTCCACGTGAAGGCAGCGGTGTATGTGCCGATCGAGCTGTCGTTGAAGGTGTGTGCGTTGCCGGGGTACGACCGCGGCCACGTTAAAAGAGCGCTGTTGGCGCGATTCAGCAACCGCATCAACAGCGATGGTACGACCGGTTTCTTCTATCCGGATAACCTGACTTTCGGCGACGACATCTACCTCAGCCGCATCGTTGCCGCAGCTCAGGCAGTGCCCGGGGTCCAGTGTGTAACCGTCGAAGAATTCCACCGCCGCTTCGAGCCGCCTAATCACGAAATCGCCAATGGGGTGCTGCCAATCGCATCGAACGAAATCGCCCAGCTCGACAACGATCCGGATTATCCAGAGCGCGGGTGCTTGACTATTTCCGTAGGCGGCGGGCGATAGGACGATGCGATCATGAAAAAAGACAAAAGCAAAGGAGAGCGATCATGAGCGAACAGTCTTGCGGATGCGATAAACAACCTTGCGGATGTTGCGAAGGCGTGCAGCAGCTTACCCCCGCCAACGAATGTAACCGGCCCGGACAGCGAGCGATTTCCTACCGGGTGGGGACACACGGGCAATTTCTGGCGTCAATGAAAGCGCGGCTATCGACGATGGAGGTCGAAGGAGTTGGCAGCGATGGACAGACCATCGAAAAATTCCGGCCGCTGCAGGGCCTGACGACGCGCGAAGCATCGGACCCCTCGATCGCGCTGCTGGACAGTTGGGCCACGGTGGGTGACGTGCTGAGCTTTTATCAGGAGCGCATCGCCAACGAAGGCTATTTGCGCACGGCGACGGAAAGACGCTCGGTGCTGGAAATGGCTAACCTAGTCGGTTACACGCTGAGGCCGGGTGTCGCTTCCACCGCGTACCTCGCTTACACGATCGACGACAAACAGCTCGAGCCGGCGACCATCCCGGCGGGCGCCAGATCGCAGAGCATTCCCGGGCCGGGAGATTTGCCGCAGTCGTTTGAGACCAGCGATCCACTTGAAGCATGCGCAAGTTGGAATACTTTCAAACCGAGAATGTCGCGTTCGCAAACGCAAGACACAATTCTCAACGGGCCGGACGGCAAGCGTGTCTATTTGAACGGGATAAACACAAATTTGACGCAGGGGGATCCGTTATTGATAGCCTTTGGTGGAACCAAGCCAGAACCTTACAGGGTGCTTACTGTGATCCCGGCGCCAGCTCAGAATCAAACGCTCGTCAGCTTCGAAAAATGGTCGAGTCCAAAGGCGGCAATTAGTAAGAGGGTTAATCCTCCACCGCCCGCCGGTTTAATTGAACAGTTGGCTAAACGGCCTTCGAACCCGCCGCGGGATACGCTTGCCATGACGCGAGATCTTAAATCGACTTTTATCTCGAATTCGGACATCGGCGGGCAGATGGTAACGAATTTCGTTCCCGTTTTGAAAGATATTTTCGGCGTTGCGCAATCGAGCATTGTTGCCACATCCAAGAATGACATTCACATCTATGCGTTGCGTGCCAAGGCGGCACCGTTTGGTAATATCGCACCGCTGAAGGTGGTGCCGGACACAGCATCTGAACTGGTACCTAGTTTTAAATTTTTGGAGTGGTCTAGTCTGGATATGAGCACAGGTGACGGCAAATCACCAGGCGCCAATGAGTCAGAAAATAAAATCAATCTTGATGCTTCTTTTGACAAGATTCAGTCCGGCAGCTGGATGTTGATCGACTCCAGTGCTGTCGACTGGGTGAATCAGCCGTACATTGAGCTTCCGAGTGGATACAGTGGTCTCGAAGTGCTGAAAGCTGATACGGTGAAAGCGAACTTAACTCGAGCGGCGTACGGTATAGCTAGCAAAAGTACGTGCATCGAACTGTCCGGTGAGTGGTTTAATTTTAAGTCGCCTACATGCATGTCGGCATTACCTGCGGATAATAGTTTCCAGCTTATCCGCCGCACAGCCGTCTACGCTCAGAGCGAAGAACTTGAATTAGCGAACGAGCCGATCAGCGAACCCATCTGCAATGGTGCAGACACTTGGATTGAACTTGACGGCTACTACAGCGATCTGAAGTCGGGTCGTTTGGTGATCGTCTCAGGCGAGCGCGCGGACGTGACGGCCATCGACCTTCAGGGCAATACGGTCAAAGTGTCAGGGGTAAAGTCGAGTGAGCTCGTGATGTTGTCAAACGTCATTCAGGATGTTGCGGCACCCGATGGCACACCGAATGATGGACGTTCAGCGAACAAAGCCTTGCCAGACGAGCGGCTGCACACCTTCGTCAAGTTCGCCAAGAACCTCGAATATTGCTACAACCGCGACAAGGTCACCCTCTACGGCAACGTAGTCAAAGCCACGCACGGCGAGACGCGCATCGAGACGCTCGGCAATGGTGACGCTTCAAAAGTATTGCAATCGTTCACGCTTAAGCAGCCGCCACTGACCTTTGTCGCTGCTCCGACACCAGTGGGTGCCGACAGCACGCTGAAGGCCTACGTGAATGACATCGAATGGCACGAGCAGGACGCGCTTGCCTGGTTCGGGGACAATGATCACATCTTTGCTACGAGCACTGACGATGCGGGCCACACCACACTGACCTTCGGCAACGGCGAGCACGGCACCCGTTTACCTACCGGGTTATTGAACGTGACGGCCAAGTATCGCAATGGAATAGGCAGCGTCGGCAATGTTCGGGCCGAGCAGATCAGCCTGTTGCAGTCGCGGCCGCTTGGTGTCAAGGCCGTGATCAACCCGATGCGTGCCTCGGGGGGCGCCAACAAGGAATCGCGCGATCTGGCGCGCGAGAATGCACCGCTGTCGGTGATGCCGCTCGACCGACTGGTGTCGGTGCAGGACTATGCCGATTTCACGCGGCGATTTGCGGGTATCGCCAAAGCACTGGCACAGATGACCACCGACGGTCGCCGCGAATTGGTCTACCTTACAATTACCGGTGTGGACGATGCGCCGATCGATACCAGCTCGGACTTGTATCGCAATCTGCTCGATGCGTTGCGGATTTATGGCGATCATGACCTGCCATTGAGCGTGATGATGCGCGAGTTGCAGATGCTGGTGCTCAGCGCCAAGATCAAAATTCTGCCGGATTTCCAGTGGGAAAAGGTGGTGACCGCGGTGCGCGGAGAATTGCTTGTCGCCTTTGGATTTGACCGACGGGCATTGGGTCAGCCAGTACGGGTCAGCGAGGTTATCAGTTGCATGCAGAATGTCATCGGTGTCGCATATGTCGACGTCGATGCGTTCGGGGCGGTTCCCGAGCAGACAACAGACAAAATAAAACACACCCGGCGTGTGACCACGCCGGCCGATATTGCGAAGCAAGTGTCGAGCATCGTTTCCTCGACGACCCCCATCCTCCAGCAAGATGTGATCGCTTGGCGCGGCGGTCCTGACAAGAATGCCAAAAATGTGTTGCGCCCCGCCGAGCTGGCCATCTTCACGCCGGCTGTTCCCGATACCATCATTCTCAATCAAATATCATGAAAACGACCGCCACCCCAGACCCCGCTCGTGTCGACAGACTTTACGATTTGTTACCCGCCATTCACCGCATGCGAGATGCGGATCTGGGCTATCCGCTCAAGGCATTGCTACGGGTGATCGCCGAGCAGGTGAATGTCGTCGAGGACGATATTGCCCGGCTCTACGAGAACTGGTTTATCGAGACCGCCGATGACTGGGTGGTGCCCTACATCGGCGATCTAGTCGGCTATCGCTCGGTTACCGATGGCGGTCTGCCCCCCGACAGTTCGTCATGCGAAATTAGCCCGGTGTTGAATCCGCGCCGGGAAATTGCCAATCTGATCCGCTATCGCCGACGCAAAGGCACACTGGCCTTGCTCGAATTGCTGGCCAACGATGTCGCCGGCTGGCCTGCGCGCGCTGTCGAGTTTTTCAAGCTGCTGGGCTGGAATCAAAATATCAATCATCTGCACCTTAAGCGCCACCGGATATGTAACTTGCGGGACATGGATGCGCTGGACCGTCTCGATGGCCCGTTCGATACGATCAGTCACACCGTGGATGTGCGCCGGATCAATTCAAACCGCACTGGCGGGCGCTACAATATTCCCAGCGTTGGCGTATTTTTGTGGCGCTTGCAAAGTTATTCGGTAACCAGGATGCCGGCCTACTGCGACGAGGGTAGCGGGCCGCATTGCTACACGTTCAGCATTCTCTGTCAGGATGCGCCGCTATTCTTGCATCCCCAGCCGGAATCGGATCCAACCCATATCGCCAAAGAAATGAATGTCCCGGCGCCGATTCGGCCGTTTGCTTTCGGTAAGCACCCTGAAATCTACTATGGCCATGATTTAAGTTTGGCGATTTGGGCTGAAGGTTGGGCGGGTGCGATTGCCGATCAACCGGTACCGGTCAAGCAATTGATTCCGGCAGATCTTTCCGGATGGACCTACGTGACTCCGCTCAATTTTATCGCCGTCGATCCGGTGCTGGGCCGAATTGCCTTTCCACCCGGCCAATTGCCAAAGAAGGGCGTGCGCGTCAGCTACCGTTACGGATTTCCCGCCGACGTGGGCGGTGGAGAGTACGCAAGAACATTGCTGCAGCCAACTGAGAAATGTACTGTCTACCGCGTCGGCGAAGCTGAGTCGTATCATCACATTGCGGATGCGTTAAACAAGTGGCAATCCGACAGTCCTGCGAACGCCATCATCGAGATCGTTGCCAGTGCTGTGTATGTCGAACAATTGAACATCCCGCTGATCGACAATCAGTCGCTGCAGATTCGCGCCGCCAACTGCACACGGCCGGTCTTGCACATGCTCGATTGGAAGTCCGATCTGCCTGACGCGCTGACGGTGATACTGGGCACTGGAAGCCGGTTTACGCTTGATGGGCTGCTGATCAGTGGCCGACCGTTACAGATTCAGGGCGCTGAGAAGAAAGATAAAAAAATCCCCAACGCCGCTGACCAGGCAGTGCAGAATCGGGGTGCTGAGAGTCCAGGCAATAGCAACGGCGTGTGTCCGGCACAAGTGGTGATCCGACATTGCACACTGGTTCCTGGCTGGGAAATCGACTGTGATTGCGAACCCACTCGTCCCGCAGAACCCAGCCTCGAATTGACCAATGTGCGGGCACGAGTTTGCATAGAGCACAGCATAGTCGGTGCTATCCAGATTCAGGAAGATGAGGTGTTGCTCGATCCGATTCCGGTCGAAATCAGCGACAGCATCGTCGATGCCACCGACATCACCCGTCGGGCAATCAGCGCGCCGGGGGATACGTGGGCACACGCCGTGCTCAGCATTAAGCGCAGCACTGTGTTTGGCATTGTTGATGTCCATGCGATGCAGTTGGGCGAAAACTCCATTTTTACGAGTTGCGTCAACGTGGCACGGCGGCAACTCGGTTGTATGCGCTACTGCTACGTTCCGGCCGGTTGCCGCACACCCAAGCGTTATCACTGCCAGCCAGACGGGGTCATTGCTGCGGTAAAAGCCAAGCATTTCGGTTCGATCAAACAGGAAACTGAAATCGAAAATGAAATGTTGCGCGCGACGCCGCAATTCACGTCAGACCGATATGGAAACCCGGCGTATGCCCAGTTGGCCGTGACATGCGCAGACGAGATAAAACGCGGGGCCGATGATGAATCTGAAATGGGCGCCTATCACGATCTTTTTCAACCGCAACGTGAAGCCAACCTCAAGCGGCGCCTAGAGGAATACACGCCGGCCGGGATGGATGTTGGTATCTTTTTCGTCAATTAAGAATAGGGGGATACAAAAATGAAAGGCGATATTTCACGCAACAGCTTCGATGCAGCGAAGCACTTCAGCCGGGTGCTGATGCAGCAGGGACGGGTCACGCTCGATGCCGACCACAATGAGCAGACCGACATTGTGCTGCACATGCTGAGGACACTGGCAAAAGACCTGTTTGGTCAGCATGGTGGGCCTGCGGATGGCCGTGGTTTTGGACTTTATATCGTCAATGCTGAAGGTCAGCACCGTTTGATGATCGGTGGCGGGCACTACTACGTCGATGGCATTCTGGTCGAGATCGATACCGAATGCGACTACGCACATCAGCCGGATTACCTGCTGCCTTCCGACACTTCTGGAGCAGTTAAGGACACTATGGCGCAATGGCTGCAGAATCCGTCCAGCCAACAAGATTTCTGGGTCTATCTTGATGTGTGGGAACGGCATGTAACTTGGATCGAGGACGACAAAATTCGGGAGGTCGCGCTCGGTGGTCCGGACACCTGCACGCGAACCAAGGTGGTGTGGCAGGTGAAGGCAATGACGACTGAAGCTGTACTCGCAATCCTGAAAAGAAAGGGTGCCGCCAAAGCAATTCCAAGTTCCATAGAAATTCAACAACTCTGCACAGTTCTATCGGACGCACTTGATCCGATTAGTAATGCTCAAATGGCGGCACGACTCGATCCGGAAGTTCAGATCAATGATCCGTGTGCCATCTCGCCGAATACAAAGTATCGCGGTACCGAGAACCAGTTGTACCGAATCGAGATTCATCATGATGGCACGGGAAGGGAAGCCACATTCAAGTGGTCCCGCGATAATGGTAGTGTAGTTGCGCCGTGGTTGGATACTGACGGTGACAATCTGATTGTAGGTAGTGCGCGAAGTTTCGACGCTCCTTGCTGGATAGAAATTTCTGATGACTCGTTCGATTTGAATACTAAGCCCGGCATTCTGGTTAAAGTAATCAGCGTTGCAGGAGATCGCCTGAGCATCGACCCGGCAACAAAACCGACCATATGGCCGATCGCTCGGAACGCCAATCTGCATCCGAAAGTGCGTCGATGGGATCAACGCGACGGCGATCTCACAACGCTGGTCGATGGTGCAGTAACCATCCGAGAGTCAGCCGACACAACACCCGACTGGATCAGCCTCGAAGATAGTATCCAAATTAGGTTTTCTTTGGGAGGAATCTACCGCACCGGTGATTACTGGCTTCTTCCCGCGCGGGTTGCGACGGGTGACATTGAATGGTCGCTGAAAATCGGACAGGACGGTAAGCCGGAAATAGATCAATACAACCATTTGATCCCAGAATCACGACCCCCATGCGGCATTGAACACCACTACGCGTCCTTAGGGATCATCAAAGGACTAGACGTTAGTCCAAGCAAGTCAAAAATTCTGTCTTGCAGGAACTGTTGCGACTCGCTTGGCACCAAACTATGTTCTCCAATATATGAGTTAGCACAGACCGTCCGACCACAGATACCGGATAGAGCGCCCAGTGTTATCGTCAAGCCGAAAAATACAGTGGCAAGTTCAACGCCGCCGGCAAAGGCTAAACCCAAACCAAATCCAAAATCAAAACCTCGGTAGATCAATATGGAGAGCTGCCACATGTATTGCAAAACTGGCGGATGATGGGGAAATTCAGTCATGGACTTTACGATATTTGAAAGCAGCGATTTAGTGCAATGTGAGCCAACGACGTTAAGCGACTGTAACGGCTGTGGTATGAATTCTGTTTCGTGCTTCTGCGTGGAACCTTTTGCAGTCCGACGCAAGACGAGTCGAATGGATAGAAGCAATATTGAACGAGATACCGGATGACGAAATCTGAATTGCTGGTGGTGCGCGCAAGGTATTCCTAAAGTCGGAATTGAGCATCCATATTGGGGGCTATATGATTAACAGCACGGTTCTGGAAGTCGCAATCGGTCTGGTTTTTTGTTATGCATTTGTCGCGCTTATCGTTAGCTCGATCAACGAAGCCATTGCATCGGCCTTGAAACTGCGCTCCAAGAATCTGTTGGAGGGGATCAAGTCCCTGCTCAATGACCATCAGCTGGAGGGGCTTGCACTTAATCTCTATAACCATGCGTTGGTTAATCCAAGAGCGCCAGGTACGGCTATCACCGCAAAAGATATCAAGAATAAACCGTCCTATATCGAACCAAAGAATTTCGCCATTTCCTTGATTGAGTCAATACAGACCACACCGGGTAATTTCAAACAACTCGGGGAAGATATCAACGCGATTCAAGACGCGCAGTTAAGACTGCTACTCCAAGGTATGTATACGCGAGCATCGGGCGATATTGATAATTTGCAAACGCAATTGTCGGCATGGTTCGATGCCGGAATGGATCGTGTATCGGGTGACTATAAACGCCAATCTCAACTCTTCTGTTTCTTAATCGCCTTGGTAATTTCCGTCGTCTTGAATGTAGATAGCATTCACCTTTTCAAGACGCTTTGGGAACACCCTGCAATCGCGTTACAAATTACAACGCTCCAAAGCAATGCGAATGCTGATGGCATCGACCAACTCAATCAACTATCTGAAAAATTGATGGGATTGCCAATCGGGTGGCAAGCGCCCTATAACGTTGGACCAACTGCATTTGCGGGATGGTTGATCACAGCGTCGGCGGCACTTTTCGGTGCACCGTTCTGGTTTGATCTGTTGCAAAAACTGGTACGTTTAAGAGGGACGGGAGTAAAGCCAGATCGATCAAACCAAGCCGAACCGTTGGTCAAGAGCGGTATTGCTACAAGCAACGCTGTTTCCCAACCTGTTCAGTCTACCGAACTCGCTGACGAGCGCAATGCAATCGTTGCGCTGCACTCGGAGCGCAACAAGGAGGACGAGAGTTACAGACCCGTTCAACCAGAGGAGCGATGGTAATGCCGAACAATTTGCCCCCGCAGGATTTCGCATCTATGGCTGCCATCCATTCTAAATTAGGAGGAGGGTTGCCGGTACCTTCGCCCAGAGAAGTTTTGGTTGAGGTAAATAAATGGCCCAAACAGGATTTCACGTCCATGGTTGCCTACTATGGCAATGTTGGCGAAAACCAAACGAAGCTTGTTCTCCCTTACCCTATGCGCTTGGCTTGGGACACATCTAAAAAGGTGAATCGTATTACATGCCACGCCAAGGTGCATGACAGTCTGGGGAAAATCCTGTCCGATATTTTTGCGCTTTACGGCAATATGGATGAAGTTATTAAGGCGCGCATGGATCTCTTTGGCGGATGCCTGAATGTGCGAAAAGTTCGCGGCGGTAGCAATTGGAGCATCCACAGCTGGGGAACCGCGATTGATCTCGACCCGGATCACAACACGATGAAGATGCGCAGAGAACAGGCATCCATGCCCCAAGAGATCATCACGATTTTTGAAAACGAAGGTTGGGTGAGTATGGGAAACTCACGGAACTACGACTTTATGCATTTTCAGGCGGCAACACTTTGAGGAGGTTATTCGCAACCAAAAGATAATAAAAGTAACAAGGACTGTTGCTGGTTAGACTTCCCGGGAATAAGCAACAGTAGGGATGGGGGAGAGTAAGTATTCCAAGACAGGCAGTTTAATCAATCGTTCCACATTAAAAAAGCAGGGGGAAATATGAGGAAAACTATTTTATTAGTACAGGAGTGCTGATACATGCCGACGGAAGATATCTACAAAGAATTATGCGCCAGCTATCGAGCAATCGACGAATTTCGCACGAAGTTACTGGGGATTCTGCCTTTGGCGAGCGGCGGAATATTCGCCTTTCTCATCGATCCAAAGCATTTCGTGAATTGCGAGATGCCAACCAATACAACTCTGTTGTTGCCACTTGTGGGCGTCCTGGGCTCTTTGGTTACCTTGGGTTTGTTTGCCTTCGAGATTTATGGGATCAGGAAGTGCACGGCCCTGATCATGGTGGGGAAATTCCTGGAAGACGAATTGCAGTGCAAGCATGGGCAGTTCATTGATCGTCCTGAAGGCGTCCTTCGAATCATCAATGAACCGCTGGCTGCGGCCATTATTTATCCCGCCGTGCTGGCGTCATGGACTTACTTGACCTTGTTTCTATTCGGACAAGCTATTGCACAGATTTTTGCTATTGGCGTTTTCGCCACGTTCCTACTCGCGACGCTGTGGCTCATCTATTGGTTGAAGAGCTTCGAGATTCCTGATCTTGAGAGGAAGTTGGGACTCGACAAAAGACGCACGTGATCCGGAACTGATGAACAGGCACGTTTAGCGAATTGGCCATGTGGAATGCGCTAAATGGTCTCGATTCACTAGGATCGGGAGGCTGAGGGAGCGGCAACTGTTAGAAATGCAATCACCAATGGGAAGATATGAACAAGTCAAAAAGCCGCGAGAAAAGTTTGTGGGAAAAGTTTCTGACCATCTTCGGGGATATCAAGGTATTCCCTTACCCGCTGTTCGTGGTCTACGACCCCGGCTCATACAAAATGAGGGGGAGGACGTAAGAGTGCTACTGGACCAGATAAAGCCCGGCGACATTCTGCTGCGGGGTTACGACAATTATCTGGACGGCAAATTCATCGGCGGCAGTTTCAGTCACGCGGCATTTTATTACGGCGAATGCGACGAAGCGGATCGGGACAAGGCAGGCGCAGCCCATAAAGATGCCGCCCACCGCAAGACCGGCCAGGAGAAATTCAAGGTAGGCAAACAAATGGTGGTTCACTCCATTGCGGAGGGCGTGCTGATGGAGTACCTGCTGACTTTCTGCCGCTGTGATCGGGTGGCTATCCTGCGGCTGCCGGACGTGATCAAAAAGAATTCTGCGGAAAAAATATTCGTGGATGGCGAGCCGTTCGGTGCGCAGGAAGAGACGATCTATCAGTCATTGAAAACGGGCGGATCCGCGAACCGCGGCGACGTGATCCCTTTGGCGCTGGAGCTGGCGCTGCGCCAACTGGGGACGGAGTATGATTTTGGTTTCAACTTCGCAACGCACAAAAGCCTGTACTGCACCGAATTCGTCTATTACATCTATCGCAGCGTCTGCCCGTTTCTCGCTGTGAAGCCCATCACCAAGAGGATTCTCTTCATGTCACGCCAGGGCCTGGACCCAGACTGTTTTCTCACCACCGACTTGCTCAGAGTCTGGGCCAGCCCCGGTGCGGCCGAACGCGACGGCGTAAAGGGCAGATTTCCGGGCTGTTGAGCCACTTTTATAGTGTCGCCTTTCGGGATACGTAAACCCCCGCCTTTAGGCGAGGGTCGTTCATCGGGTGTGAATTGCCGGAACATGAAGAACTATGACCGATACAACGCACCGCCATGTCGCGGGTTTTTAGAATTGTCCGGTTCTGTAGCACATGAATTGTCCGCTTTTTCTGCCTTGTTTGGGAAGCGGTGTAGGGCGTAGCCCGGAGCCGGTTCCCAAACAAGGCGGCGCACCTGGCGGACGGTTCAGGCGGCCAGTTTCAAGTTCTGGATAGGTATCTTTCCTGCCCGGTCATAATCGGCCAGTTTGCGCGGGCCATGGAACACGGCAAGGTTGCCATCGGCGTAGCAATGCACCCGTACTTTGGCTTTGACGTAATGGCAGCGGTGACGATCCGCCGGAATCTGCAAGATCAATTTCTCGTAGCGGACACAGTTGTCATGCCCTACCGTGCGCTCGTGCTGTTCGCACAGGATGTCGTCCAGGCTGCCCGACCCAAGGCACGAAGGCCGAACCTTCTTCCGCCGCCGGGCAGGCGAACTCGGCATTGAACGCGGGCATATAGACCTCGCGCAAATAGCGGTTTGCCGCTTCCATGTCGGTGATGCCTGCTGCGGCCAACTCGTTTGGCAAACGCCCTTGGTGGGTGCCGAAGGCACGTTCCGACCGCCCCCGCGCTTCGGGCGAATATGCCGCGATCATCTCGATGCCCAGATGCCGCAGGGCGCGGCCAAACTGGGTGGGGTTGTCCTTGTCCACCTTGCCGCCCGCCTCGGGCGTGTGCCAGTAGTGGCTACCACGGTCGCTGTAGAAGGAGCTGAACAGGCCACGTGCTTCGATCACCTCGCGCACGCCACGGAAGCTGCTCGCCGTGCCTTCCTCTTCGACGAAGAACATCGAGTAGTGCTCGCTGGTGGCATCGTCCATCGTGACGATCAAATCCCACTTCTGCCCGGTAACCCATTCGTGGGTGCTGCCGTCCTGATGGATCATCATGCCCGGCAAGGCGGAGCGTTCGCGGCGCTTCCTGTGCGCGCCGCGCTTCTTGGACTTGGGCGCCAGTTCGGCTTCCTGTAGACGCCTTTTGACCCACGTGTATCTGAAGTTGATCGAGAAGCATTGCACGAACGCGCTGAATATCCTCGACCGGTTCCACGTCGTCGCCAAGCTGAATCTGGCGCTCGACGAGGTGCGCGCATCCGAAGCCAGACGGCTGGTGCAGGACGGCTACGAGCCCGTGCTAAAGAAATCGCGTTGGTGTCTGCTCAAGCGGCGCGAGAACCTGACCGGCAAACAGCGGGTCAAGTTGCGCGATGTCCTGCGCTATAACCTGCAGAGCGTGCGCGCCTAACGCCCGCGCTGGATTATGCAGGGTTACGCATGGTGGAAGCCCAAAAGCTGTTTAGCGCACAGATGCGCGAGCGTGCCTCAGTAGAACTCTCGCACCTGGACAAATTGCGTGGACAACATCTCCAGCAGCTTGAACTGGATTTTCAAGCCGTGAGTGATACCCCGCTGGCTAAAGTCGCCGCGCACAAGCAAACCCAACGGGCGCACGAGATTGATAACCTGTTTGATGAAAATCATAACCTGCCCGGAGCGCATCGCGCGAGCGACCTGTTCGCCGAACGGCGTGCCGAGGTTCGGCCAGACCAGCAGCACCACATCGAAATTGCCCGGCAGCAAGGCAGCCGCGTCGCCGTGGTGATCGAGGCGGAACACGGAGCGCATGGGATAACCGCGCTTCGTGTCGCGAGGTTGCCGGTAGTCCGTCCAGTCGGCAGCGGTGATTTCAATTCCTTGTTGCGCAAGCCGGTCGGCAAGCCAACCGGAACCACTACCGGCTTCGAGCACTTTTTTGCCTTTGCACAGGGCAGCCAGCGAGAAAACGCATTCTGCCGTAAACAAGCAGAAGCCGAACTCCCGGTTGTAGCGCTTGCGTTGCTGGTAGAGCGCATCGAGTTCATCTGG
>CXWL01010865.1_pt1 | contig 36303 bp, 40 predicted proteins | sample 590931 | NCBI WGS metagenome assembly CXWL01 (sample SAMEA3498368, study PRJEB10139) | groundwater metagenome | biome: water well; material: biofilm material | place: Germany | collected 2015-04-27
GCTGTTGTATGAAACCTATGGCTTCGATGCGGTGGCCGCCGGGTCGGTGGCGGCGCTCTGCGGTTTAGTCGGAAGTGTGATTCGCCCCTTCGGGGGCTATGCGGCAGACCGGCGTGGCGGCATGCGGGTGCTGTATATCGTGTTGCCGCTCATTGTCGGATCGGTTGTGGCGGTGACCAGTCCCTCCCAGGCGATGGGTATTGCGATGATCGTCTTGGCGAGCGGGGCGATGGGGGTGGGCAACGGGGTGGTCTTTCAAATGGTGGCGGAAGAGTTTCCTCAACAAATCGGGATGGCCTCCGGTCTCATCGGCGCCGTCGGGAGTGTCGGCGGATTTGCCTTTCCGGTCGTGCTGTCAGGGTTGAAGGCGGTGACCGGGAGTTATGATGCGGGGCTCTGGTTCTTTGCCGGGCTCGGAGTCTGTGCCTGGGGGATGGTGTTTCTCCGGCTACGCGTTGAACCAGCCTGTTGATAAAGGTCGCCAGCCGCGTTCTCGCCTCGAAGGCATCCTCAACGTACCCCACAGGGGGAGGGAGCTGTCTCGGCAGCTTTGGGAGGGCGGGTGAGAAGAGCTGCGCCTCCGGTGCCTTCATCGGCTGCGGCCTACCTGGGGAACGGCGCGTCTCGGCGCGCATGGGCTGGGTGGGTGAGAACTGAACGACCTTTCTGAACAGGCTGTGAGAGTTCTGAGAAGGGCAAGGGGAGAGGGGCTCCGTAAGGTTGTTTTTCCCGTTGACAGGTGGGGGCAAAACAGGGTTATCTGTGGGCCTCCTGTTGGGACGATTTTCAACCTAAAATTAATCAGTTAACTTTTCTGACCATGGCCAATCCATTCAATACGATTCAAGACGCGATCAAAGACATTCGCAAGGGCAAGTGCATCATTCTGGTCGATGACGAAGACCGTGAGAATGAAGGCGACCTGGTCATTGCCGCGGACAAAGTGACGCCGCAAGCCATCAATTTCATGGCCAAACATGCCCGGGGGCTCATCTGCCTGGCGTTGACGCCTGAACGCTGTGAAGAATTGCAGCTTCCGCCGCAGGCCATTGAGAACACGGCGACCTTCGGCACGGCCTTTACTGTCTCCGTCGATGCGCGCAAGGGAATTACGACCGGGATCTCCGCAGCCGATCGATCAACCACGATTCAGGTGGCGCTCGATCCGAAAGCCAAGCCGGCGGATCTCGCCAGACCCGGACATATCTTCCCGCTCAAGGCGCAAAAAGGCGGGGTGCTGAAACGGGCGGGGCAGACGGAAGGCTCTGTCGATCTCGCGCGTCTCGCGGGGCTGCAGCCGGCGGGCGTCATCTGCGAAATCATGAATGAGGACGGCACCATGGCCCGCGTGCCTGAGCTGGCCAAGTTTGCCAAACGGCATAAGCTCAAGATGGTGACGATCAAGGCGCTCATCGAATACCGCATGCAGCGCGAGACGTTCGTGAAGCGGGCAGCCACGGCCCGTATGCCGACGATCTTCGGTGACTTTGAAGCCGTGGCGTTTGAAAACGAAGTTGATAATGTAACGCACATCGCCCTGGTGAAGGGCAAGGTGGACGGGGGGAATCCGACCCTCGTCCGCGTCCATTCCGGCTGTCTCACGGCCGATGCTTTGGGATCGCTCCGGTGCGATTGCCGGGATCAGCTGCATCGCGCGATGCAGATCATCGAGGCCGAAGGCCGTGGAGTGTTGCTCTATCTCAATCAAGAAGGCCGGGGAATCGGCCTGTTGAATAAGCTCAAGGCCTATGGGTTCCAGGATGAAGGCAGCGATACGGTGGAGGCGAATTTCAGACTGGGCTTTAAGGCGGATCTGCGGGACTACGGGGTCGGGGCGCAGATTCTCGTCAATCTCGGCCTGCATCAGATCAAGCTAATCACCAATAACCCGCGCAAGATCGTCGGCATCGAAGGCTACGGCTTGAAAGTCGTGGAGCGGGTCTCAATTGAAATCGCCCCCCGCGAGGCGAATGTGCGCTACTTGCGCACGAAGAAGAATAAGATGGGGCATCTACTCAAGAAGGTGTGACGGGGTGGACGGGACAGTCCCTCTGCCCGCGCACGCAGGACTTGATCGAAATGACAGATCAAGGGCGGTGCTCGGTCAATGCGCGCGGTCGGGACTATCCCATCCACCCTGGAAGTGGGGAGTGTAGTTAGGAAGGGAATTGTAGGCTGGTATGAAGCTCCGTAAGGGTTCGCATGATGCGACGGGAATGCGGTTCGGCTTGGTCGTCGCGAAGTTCAATAAGTTCGTTACGAGTAAGTTGCTGTCGTCCTGTCTGGATGGTCTGACGAAGCACGGGGTAAAGGAGCAGGATATCGAGGTGGTGCGGGTGCCTGGCGCGTTCGAGATTCCACTCGTGGCGAAGACGTTGGCCAAGTCCGGGCGGTTCGACGCTGTAATTTGTCTCGGCGCCGTCATTCGAGGGGACACGCCGCACTTCGACTACATCTGCAACGAAGCCAGCCGGGGGATCGGACAGGCATCGCTGGAGACCGGTGTGCCGCTCATCTTCGGCGTGTTGACGACGGAGACGGTGGCGCAGGCGATCGAACGGGCGGATCCGGCGAAGTTCAACCGGGGCTGCGAAGCGGCGAAATCGGCGATTGAAATGGCGAGCGTGATCAAACAACTCAAGGCCTTGGAGCCGGTGTCTGCGGATGCCGCACCCCGTCCCAAGCGGACCGTACGAAAGAAAAGCAGCTAGTTATGGGATCACGCCATGAAGCGCGCGAACGGGCGCTCCAGATTTTGTTTCAGTACGACATTCACGGCAAGTCGGGGTTGTGGCTCGACGAGTTCTGGAAGCCGCTTACTGCGGATGAGGAAACGAAAGCCTTTGCCGAGCGGCTGGTGGCGGGTGTGCTGGAAAAGAAGAACGATCTCGATCTGCTGCTCGCCAAATATGCGACGAATTGGAAAGTGAGCCGCATGCCGATCGTGGATCGGAACATTTTGCGCGCCGGGCTGTATGAGTTGATGTGGATGGACGACGTGCCGGCGAACGTGACGATGGATGAGGCCATCGAGCTGGCCAAGAGTTTCGGCGACGAGGAAGCCTCGAAGTTTGTGAATGGTGTGCTGGATAAGGTGCTGGCGACGGAGACGCGCTTGGCCGAAAAGCGGGCGACTCCCGAGAAGCCGGTCTGGAGGAGGACAGGTTTGTGATCGAACGGTATACCAGACCCAGGATGAAAGCCATCTGGGATCTCAAGCACAAGTATGAAATCTGGTTGGAAGTGGAGCTGCAGGCCTGCGCCGCGTTCGAGAAGGCCGGGCAGGCGCCGCGCGGCACCTCCGCGAAGATTCGCAAGAAAGCCAAGATCAACGTCGCCCGGATTGCCCAGATTGAGAAAGTCACCAAGCACGACATCATCGCCTTCCTCGAATCGCTGACGGACATGGTCGGACCGGAACACCGGTTTCTGCACATGGGCCTCACGTCGTCGGATATCGTCGATACGTCGCTCGCAGTACAGATGACCGAGGCGCTCGACATTATTCTTGAAGGGCTCGACGGGTTGATCGACGTCCTCAAGCGGCAGGCGATGCGCCATAAAATGACGGTGATGGTCGGACGGTCGCACGGCATTCACGGCGAGCCGATCTCCTTCGGATTCAAACTCGCGATCTGGTACGAGGAAATGTGCCGGCATCGGGGTCGGCTGCGCGCTGTGCGTCCGGAAATCGCCGTTGGCAAGCTGTCCGGGGCGATGGGCACCTTCGCGCATCAAGGACCGGAGATCGAAGAGTTTGTCTGCGCCAGGATGGGCCTGCGGCCGGACCCGGTGTCGAATCAGGTGGTGCAACGCGATCGCCATGCCTCCTATGCGGCGGCGCTGGCGCTGCTGGCGGCCAGCATCGAAAAGATCGCCACGGAAATCCGCCATCTCCAGCGCACCGAAGTGCTCGAAGCGGAGGAGTTCTTTTCCGAAGGGCAGAAAGGCTCGTCGGCGATGCCGCACAAGCGGAACCCGATCGTCTCGGAGAATCTCTGCGGGCTTGCCCGGATCGTGCGGGCGAACAGTCTGGCGGCGATGGAGAATGTGGCGCTCTGGCATGAGCGGGACATCAGCNNCCCGACAGCACGATCCTCATGGATTACATGCTGGCGAAAGTCACCGATCTCATCAAGGATCTCTTGGTTTATCCTGCCAATATGCAGCGGAATCTCGATCTGACCGGCGGGTTGGTCTATTCCCAGCGGCTCTTGCTGACGCTCGTCGACAAGGGCGCGCAGCGCAAGGAGTCCTACGAAGCGGTGCAACGGAATGCCATGGCCTCGTGGAAGGGGGCCGGCGGGNNGCAGGACCTGGTCGGGAACGATCCCTTTATTTCGAAACACCTCAAGAAGAGCGAGATTGCCGCCTGCTTCAATCCGAAATATTATCTGCGGCATTTGGATCAGATCTATCGCCGCGTGTTCAGTCGCAAGGCGGGATCCGCAGCAGGGCAGCGAACCGGAAGGAGACGTCGATGATGCCTCGTATGTGTGGAGTCGGATTGGCCTGTGTGATGTTCCTGCTCGGTTGCGTGACCGCCGTTCCGGCGTCGGCGGCCGATCGTGAGAAGTTGCTGAGCGAACCCGGTGTCTACGGCACGTTTGCCGCGTTTCGCATCGAGACCGATTGGGGCAAGCTGGATCAGGCGCTGAGGATCGCCAATCTCACCTCGTTCCGAGGAGTGGTGGAGCAGCATCGGGAGAAGCTGGCGATCGATACGTATTTGATGCGCGGCCTGTCGGATCATGCCGACTTTATGTTGCGGGTGCACGGGGCGGAATTGAAGGATACCCAGCAGTTTCTGGTGGATCTGCAGAACAGCGCTTTTGGCCGGTATCTCACCGGCGTGGTGCTGCTCAACGGTCTCACGAAGAAGCCCAACTATGTGCCGGGCTTTTCCGAGCAGCTGAAGTCGGATCTCAAAGGCCCCAGTGAATCGGGGCCCTATGTCATGGTGCTTCCGATCCGCAAAGACACGGAGTGGTGGTCGCTTTCTCAAGAGAAGCGCGCCGCGATGATGCAGGAACATACCGAAGCGGCGCTGCCCTATCAGAAGACGGTGAAGCGGAAGCTTTATCATTCCACCGGTCTTGATGACTTTGATTTCATCACCTATTTCGAGACGGCCAAGCCGGAAGAGTTTCATTCGCTGATCCTGGCCTTGAATAAGGTGAAGGAAGCCAGGCACAACCGGCGCGTGGGTAATCCGACGCTGGTGGGCACGGTCCGATCGCTGGATCAGTTGATTGAAGTGTTGGCGCAATAGCGCGTGAAGAGCGAGGGAATCTTATGACGACAGGAGCGCTGCTCTACGAAGGCAAGGCAAAAAAGATTTTCACGGCTGAGCGGGCCGACGAAGTCGTGCACTACTTCAAGGATGATGCGACCGCGTTCAACGCGCAGAAGCGGGGCACGATCGTCGACAAGGGTATCATCAATAATAAGGTGTCGGAGCGGTTGTTCACGCTGCTTGAGGCGGAGGGCATCCGCACCCACTTTGTGAAGCGGCTCAGCGATCGGGAAATGCTCACGAAGAAGGTGACCATTGTCCCGGTGGAAGTCGTGGTGCGGAACATCATTGCCGGGAGTCTGGCCAAGCGCCTGGGGCTGAAGGAAGGGGATCCGGTTCAGCCGGCCATCGTGGAGTTCTATTATAAGGACGATGCTCTCGGCGATCCGCTCGTGAACGACGATCATTTGCGGCTGATGAATATTGCCACGCCTGCCTTGCTGAAGGACCTTCGGGATCTGGGGCACAAGATCAACGCGGTGCTGAAGCCGTTCTTCGCCGAACGGCAGATGCAGCTCGTGGATTTCAAGCTGGAGTTCGGCGTGTTTCACAACAAACTGGTCCTTGCCGATGAGATTTCTCCGGATACCTGCCGCCTCTGGGATATGACGACCGGCGATTCGATGGACAAGGACCGGTTTCGCAAAGACATGGGCAAGATTGAAGAGGCGTATCAGGAAGTGCTGAAGAGGGTATGCGGGTGAGACGGGCTTGCTGCGCTTCTTGCTCGCGCCCCGCGCATCCCGGACTTAATTGGAAACGAGATTGTGGGATGTGCATAGATGGGTAGAAGGCGCGTCTCGGCGCGCCTAGGGTGGGTGGGTGAGAAGGCCATGCGCGCAGTGAAGACCATACCGCCACCTCTTAGTGGGGTGATGGGAGAAGAGGGGAAGTAAGCCCAGTGAGACGCTTCGTGATGTTTGTGCGCGACAACGGCCCTATTATTTCCTTGGGGATCGGGACGACGTGCGTGGCTGCGTTTGCGTTGCTGACTGAATCGACGTTGCATAAGTTGGGATTTCTGGCGCTGGTGTTGTTGGGCCTAGGGCTGATGGCGGGCATCATCTGGGCCAGGAAGCATATAACAGAGTTGTCGAAGCCGCCGGATACAGGGGCGTAGGAGCGGAGCGGTGACGGGTGCTGCCTGCAGCTCGCTGCCCGCGCACCGGGAATCAATTGTAAGGGGACCAATGGAAGGTGCTCGGTCAATGCGCGCAATAGGCAGCACCCGTCACCGCTCCTTTAGGAAAGAAGAAGAGAAGAAGAGAGGGATGGTATGAAGGCGAAGATTCATGTGACGTTGAAGCAGGGGATTCTGGATCCGCAGGGGAAGGCGATTGAGCATGCGCTCGACTCGCTCGGGTTCAAGAATGCGGCGAATGTGCGGGTGGGGAAGTACATGGAAGTGGACGTGCAGGAAACAGACAAGGCCAAAGCCGACGCGCAGGTGAAGCAGATGTGCGAGAAGCTTTTGGCCAACACCATCATCGAAGAATATCGCTACGAATTGGTCTAGCCATGAATGTTGGAGTCATCGTTTTTCCAGGCAGTAATTGCGATCACGATTGCCGGCACGTGTTTCAGGATGTGCTGGGGCAATCGGTGCGGATGATCTGGCACAAGGAAACCTCGCTCACGGGGATCGATGCGGTGATTCTTCCGGGCGGATTTTCCTATGGCGACTATCTTCGCACGGGCGCGATCGCGCGATTCTCGCCGGTGATGGGCGCTGTGAAGACGTTCGCCAAGGACGGCGGGGCGGTCATCGGGATCTGCAACGGGTTTCAGATTCTGCTCGAAGCCGGTCTGTTGCCGGGCGCGATGCTCCGGAACAAGTCGCTCCATTTTATCTGCAAGGATGTGCATGTGAAGGTGGAGAACGCGGCCACGGCCTTTACGGAGGCCTGCGAGTCAGGCCAGGTGTTGAAGATTCCCGTCGCCCATGCGGACGGCAATTACTACACCGACCCGGTCACACTGGCGGCGATGCAGGCCAATGCCCAGATTGTGTTGCGCTATTGCACGCCGGAGGGGAAGGTCACGCCGGAAGCGAACCCCAACGGGTCGCTGGATAACATCGCCGGGATCATCAATCCGGAAGGCAACGTGCTGGGGATGATGCCGCATCCGGAGCGTTGTGCGGAAGAGATATTGGGGAATCAGGACGGGAAGTTGATTTTCCTGTCGTTGCTCAAGGCGATGAAGGTGAAAGTCTGAGCCTGAGCCTGTGGTCGCGAAGAACCGGCAGTAAGTCTGACGAGTTGATTGCCAATAGAGGAACGGGTCGATGTCGCTTGTTATTACGAAAGAACTGATCGCTCAGCATAATCTGACGGACGACGAGTTCAAGAAGATCGTCGAGATTCTCGGCCGGGAGCCGAATCTGACGGAACTCGGCATGTTTTCCGTCATGTGGTCGGAACATTGCTCGTACAAGTCGTCGCGCGTGCATTTGAAGAAGCTGCCCACGACGGGACCGCGCGTCATCCAGGGGCCCGGAGAAAATGCCGGCGTGGTGGATATCGGCGACGGGCTCTGCGTGGTCTTCAAGATGGAGTCGCACAACCATCCGTCGTTCATCGAGCCCTATCAGGGTGCGGCGACCGGGGTAGGCGGGATTCTGCGCGATGTGTTTACGATGGGGGCGCGGCCGATCGCCCTGCTGGATTCGCTGCGGTTCGGCGGGCTGGATACGGCAAAGAACCGCCACATTGTAAAAGGTGTCGTCGCGGGCATCGCCGGTTACGGCAATTGCATGGGCGTGCCGACGGTGGGCGGCGAAGTCGTCTTCAACGATATTTATTCGCTCAATCCTCTGGTGAATGCGTTTTGCCTTGGTGTCGCGCAGAAGGACAAAATTTTCCTCGGGACCGCGGCCGGTGTCGGCAATCCGGTGATCTACTTCGGTTCGAAAACGGGGCGCGACGGGATTCACGGCGCGACGATGGCTTCCGATTCCTTTGATGACCAGTCGGAAAAGAAACGGCCGACGGTGCAAGTAGGCGATCCGTTCCAGGAAAAGCTCTTGTTGGAAGCCTGTCTCGAACTCATGGCGGGCGATCTCCTGGTCGGTATTCAGGATATGGGCGCGGCCGGGCTGACGAGTTCGTCCTGCGAAATGGCTTCGCGGGCCGGGAATGGCATCGATCTCGATCTGACGCACGTGCCGCGCCGTGAGCCGGGTATGACGCCCTATGAACTGATGCTGTCCGAGTCGCAGGAACGCATGCTGATGGTGGCCAAGGCCGGTAAAGAAGAAGAGTGCATCCGGATCTGCAAGAAATGGGATCTGGATGTGGCGGTAGTCGGCAAGGTGACGGGCGACGGCATCCTTCGTGTGCTCGATCAAGGCACAGTCGTCGCGGAGATTCCGGCGAAGTCACTGGCCGATGACGGGCCGCGCTACGAGCGCCCCTATTCGCCGCCCGGCTATCAGGACATGCTCACGAATTTGAATTACGATGCCCTGCCCGATGTGAAAGATGCGAATGCGGCTTTGCTGGCGCTGTTGGAGTCGCCGACGATCGCGAGCAAGCGCTGGGTGTATGAGCAGTACGATCATATGGTCCGGACGAATACAATGGTGCGACCGGGCTCGGATGCAGCGGTCGTGCGCATCAAGGGAACGAACAAAGCGGTGGCGATGACGGTGGATTGCAACAGCCGGTACTGTCTGCTCAATCCCTATGAGGGTGCGCGGCTGGCGGTGGCGGAAGCGGCGCGGAATCTGGCCTGCTCCGGTGCGGAACCGATCGGGCTGACGGATTGCCTGAATTTCGGCAATCCCGAACGGCCGGACATCATGTGGCAGTTTGTGATGGCGATCGAGGGAATGAAGGATGCCTGCGAGCATTTCAAGATCCCGATCGTGAGCGGCAATGTGAGTTTCTATAACGAGACCAACGGCCTCTCGATCTATCCCACGCCGATGCTGGGAATGGTGGGGCTGATCGAGTCCGCCGACAAGACCATGACGCAATGGTTCCGGGAAGATGGCGACGACATCATTCTGCTCGGAGCGACGCGTGAAGATCTGGGCGGATCGGAATATCTGAAAGTGCAGCATTCGCGCGAACAGGGCTCCCCGCCGTACTTGAATCTGGAGACGGAGCAGGCGGTGCAGAGTTGCGTGTTGCAGTTGATCCGCGCCGGGCTGGTGCAGTCCGCCCACGATTGTTCCGATGGAGGACTCGCTGTCGCGCTGGCCGAATGTTGTCTGTCGGGACCGGATCAAACTCGTGGCGCTGTGGTACGATTAACGCCCGGCCGCCAGAGGATCGATGCAATGTTGTTCGGTGAAAGCCAGTCACGGATTCTCGTGTCGGCCAAGCCGGCTCAGCGGCAGGCGATTTTGGAGCAGGCGCAGCGGCTGGGAGTCCCGGCTGGAGTGGTCGGAGCCGTGGGCGGTGCATCATTGGTCATCTACGTGGGAGACGAACGGTCGACCACGAAGACGATCGATCTCCCGGTTGCGACCATTGCCGATTATTGGGGTCTTTCGCTGGAACGGAGATTGAGCCAGGAATAAGCTGGTTCGTACGACTATGCATAAAGAACTTCCGATTATCTCGCCGGACAAGTTTCACGACGAATGCGCCGTGTTCGGTATCTTCGGCCACGAAGAAGCCGCGAATCTGACCTATCTGGGACTCTACGCGCTTCAGCATCGCGGGCAGGAAGCCTCAGGCATCGTCTCCGGCGACGGCGACCAGTTTTATATCCAGAAGGGGATGGGCCTGGTCGCGGATATTTACAACAAGAGCATTCTGGAGAAGCTGCCTGGACGGATGGCCATCGGCCACAATCGGTATTCGACCGCCGGCGGAAACGATCTCAAGAACGTCCAACCCTTCAACGTCAACTTCGCCTTCGGGAATCTGGCGCTGGCGCATAACGGCAATCTGATCAATTCCCAGGTCTTGCGCAACGAACTCGAAGCCTACGGCGCGATCTTCCAATCCACGTCAGATACCGAAGTCATCATCCACCTGATCGCCCATTCCAGGGCCAGCACGTTCCTGGCGCGCGTCATGGATGCCTTGAATCAGGTGCGGGGCGCGTTCTCGCTGGTGTTGATGACGGACAACGGTCTGATCGCAGTGCGTGATCCGCACGGCCTGCGGCCGCTCTGTCTGGGGCGTGTGCGCGGAAGCTGGGTAGTGGCGTCGGAAACCTGCGCCTTCGACCTTCTGGATGCCGAATATGTTCGGGAAATCGAGCCCGGTGAACTGGTTGTCCTGAGCGATCAGGGGATCGACAGCCACCGGCCTTTTCCCAAAGTCGATCCGGCCATGTGCGTATTCGAGTATGTCTATTTTGCCAGGCCGGACAGCCGGATCTATGGTGCGAACGCGGTTTATTCGACGCGTAAAGCGTTGGGCCGTCGATTGGCCAAGGAATCCTGGGTGGACGCAGACATCGTGATTCCGGTGCCGGACTCCGGCGTACCGGCGGCGCTGGGCTATAGCGAGGGTGGAGGGATTCCTTTCGAGACGGGGTTGATTCGCAATCATTATGTCGGGCGGACCTTCATCGAGCCGGAACAGTCGATTAGGCACTTCGGCGTCAAGGTGAAGTTGAACGCGGTGCCTGAGGTATTGGCAGGCAAGCGGGTGGTGGTAGTCGATGATTCGCTCGTACGCGGGACGACGAGCCGGAAGATCGTCAAGATGCTGCGGAATGCCGGCGCGAAAGAAGTGCATATGCGCATCAGTTCGCCGCCGATCGTGTCGCCCTGTTTCTACGGCATCGATACGCCGACCAAGAAAGAGCTGATTGCGTCGAATCATTCCACTGAAGAAATCCGCAAGTACATTACCGCCGACTCGCTGGCCTATCTGAGTCTGGACGGTATGCTGCAGTCGGCGCCGGGCGTACCGGCCCAGTATTGCAATGCCTGCTTCACTGAAAAATATCCGATCGCGTTTACCCGCGCAGAAGAAATGCAGCTCGGGTTGTTCGAACCATCGACCGATGTGAAGAAGTTGACGTAGTCGGTCATTGTGTCACCTGTGCCTCACAGGAGGGTGTTTCGATATGCATGAACGCGGTCGGCCGAGGATCGAAGTGAACTATCCTGTCACCTTGAGTGGAGAGGGGGAGGACGGAACCGGGACGATGACCAATCTCACCATTACCGGCGGTGAGATAGCGTCGGATCTGACTGCTCAAATCGGAGCCCGCTTCCGGGTGCATATTCAATTATCCGGTGCACGGAGTCCGATCGCCATCGCCATTGCTACGGTTCGCTGGCAACGGGATCATCGGTTCGGCGTCGAATTTGTCCGGTTCGAAGGCAACGCCAAGGCCCAACTGGAAGAGATGTTGAATCAGAGCGACGCCTCTTCTTCCTCATAAGCAGGTTTCAGCTCTCACGCCGCTCATCTGCCTCCTTAAATTTCTCCTTCTCGTTATCTCCCGGTACCCATTTCTAGCTCACGCAATCCGGTAAAGCCAGAAAGCCATGCGCTCATGCGGGTGCTGTCTTGCCACCTACCAAGGTAGGGGGCTTCCCCTGGTCTTTGTGGGTATAGGCAAAAACTCAATGCCAGGCTACCTTTCTTGAAGACGACGACACGGTGTGTTCGGGGCTACCGGAGATCGGCGTGGGCAGTCGCTGCCGGCAAAGCGGCTCACAATAGAGAAGCCCAGCAACGACAGACCAAGGAGGATGGCTGATGGCAGATGTAGCCTCTACGACGACAATGCCTGGTACGGCAGGACCTTTGATCGACCGAGGACAGAGCAACGGCATCGTCTTGCGGACGAGTCCCGACGTCCAAGGTACGACGATGGATGGAGAAACCGTTCTCTTGGACCTCAGCAGTGGGCGGTACTACACGTTGAACCGATTGGGGAGCGTGATCTGGGAGCATTGCACCGGGCAGAACACGATGACAGATATCCATGCGGCTATCTGCGAGCGGTTCGAGGTGGATCCTGAGCGGGCATTGGATGATCTCGTTATGTTGGCCAATGAATTAATTCAGGAAGGATTACTTCAACAAGAAAGGAGGTGAAGAATAAATGGAACAGAAGAAGGAGTCATATGCTCAGCCGGTAGTTGTGAAGCACGAGTTGCTGCGCGACATCACGGCGGGTCAGTCCGGCTACGTCTGTCGGGAGTGCGAAAAATAGACGCGGTCTGAAAGGCTGGCCGATTCGCGAGGGTCGGCCAGCCTTTCTTTTTAAACTAAGGTGGGAACAGGGAGATGGAACAGAAGAAGGAATCATATGCTCAGCCGGTAGTTGTGAAGCACGAGTTGCTGCGCGACATCACGGCGGGTCAGTCCGGCTACGTCTGTCGGGAGTGTGAAAAATAGACGCGGTCTGAAAGGCTGGCCGGTTCACAGAGATCGGCTAGCGGAAAGAAACAGATCGGATGAATCACGAGGGCATGGTAGAAATGAGTATGGCGGAATATTGGTATGGACTCTATGGCACGGTGGTCAGGTATGAGACGGATGTGCCGGTTCTGTCGCAACCGGTGAGCGAGTTGCTGCGGCACTTCCGTCGAGATGAGGCGCTCGAAGCCGACGCGGTTCTGGCCCTTCGTTTTCATCAGGTGAGGGATCGGGCAGAGGTCCCCCTGACGATTTCTGCATCGGCTCGGCGGCTGGCGTCCGGTACGGGCGAGGCGGTCGGGGATCGGCGGGCCACCGGATTGCCGTACGACGTGATTCTGGATCAGGGGCTCCTGATCGCGGAGTTTCATGGGATCGGGGTATTGGTGATCGACGGCGCACAGAGTCGAGCCGACGGCTATTTAATCAATCCCGATCGGCTGCCCTCCAATCTCATTGAATATCTGTTTCACCTGGCGCTGATTGAATTGCTGCGGCGTCGCGGGCTCTATACGATTCATGCGACGGCTTTGGAACACAACGGCCGCGCCATCTTGATTCCCGGCAATAGCGGCCGCGGCAAGACCACATCGTTTATCTCCCTGCTCCGGTCTGGCTATCGCTATTTGTCGGATGACCATCCGCTTCTGCAGGACTCCGGGACGCATGTGGAAGTGCTGCCGTTCCCCATCAAGATCAATGTCACGGACGCCACGGTGCAGTTTTTCCCTGAGCTCAGAGAGGCCTCAGAGCAGGTGCTCCACCCTGGTGTGCCCAAGCGATATTTCTATGCTGAAGATCTCTATCCGACGGCGGTCGGCGCGCGCTGCCGGCCGGCCCTGGTGCTCTTTCCCCATGTCGTGGATGCGCCACAGAGCCACCTCGAGCTGCTTCCCAAAAGCCGCGCGTTGGAAGCGCTCCTGCCGCAAGCGCTGCTGGTGTACGATCAAGAGGTCGCCAGGCGTGAATTTAAGGTGCTGGCGAAACTCGTGCAGCAGGTCGATTGTTACCGCCTGCACTTCGGTCGCGATATTCTGGATCTGCCGAAACTGATCACTCCGTTGCTGGAGAACGGACGATGAAGGAGCCTCGACAGTTTCCGTGGTCGCTTGAATCAGAGCTGCTGGTCTGGTGCGCACGCACGCGTGTCACCGAGGACTTGCCCGCGCACATCTGTGCGCGGGTCCAGGAGCCTCTGGATTGGGGACTGATGCAGGATCTCGCCGCGTATCACGGCGTGCTTCCGTTACTCTACCGGAATTTGTCGACCACCTGTCCTTCTCTCGTGCCGGCCGATACGTTGACGAAGCTGCGTCAGAAGACGCAAGCCTGTGCCTTGCTGAATCGATCGCTGGCGCAGGAGCTTGGAAGTCTGTGTGATGCGTTTGCCGCGCGCAGCATCCCGGTGGTGCCCATTAAAGGCGCGACCTTGGCGCTGTCCGCCTATGGCGATTTGACGCTTCGAGATTTCAGCGACCTCGATCTGCTCATTCCTGAATCGGCGATCGGGGCCGCGCAAGCGGTGTTGTTCGCCCAGGGTTATGAACGGAAAGATCCGTCGACCGACTCTGCGGAAGCGGAGCACGACGAAGGGCCCTATCATGTGTTTATCAAGAAGCGCAGCCTGTTCCGGGTCGATCTCCAGTGGGTGATGGCACATCAGCATTTTGCTTTTCAGCTGGATCGTCCGGAGTTCTGGGCACATCGGTCGCCTGTGATGCTGGGGAATTCGACGGTTCAAGGGTTGGCGCCGGAAGAACTCCTGATCCTTCTCTGTGTGCACGGATCGAAGCATGCCTGGGAGCAGCTCAAGTGGGTTTGCGACGTCGCCGAACTGCTCCGTTCACATCCGGATCTTGACTGGAAGCGGATTTTTTCGAACGCTTCGGCCTGGCGTTGCCAACGATTGGTGTACATTGGATTGGCGCTGGCCCATCGGGTGCTGGATGCGCCGATTCCGGAATCCGTCCGTGCCCGCTATTCGGCCGATGCCGATGTCCGGATGTTGTTCGAGCGTATGCCGGCAAGCCTCCTGGCGAGTCCCCGGAGCGGGGTTAGTGAGGAGCAGGCCGTGGCATTCTACTTTACGTTGAAAGATACCTGGTGGGAACGGTGGCGATTCGGCCTGGTGCTGTGCCGGGATGGCTCTTCAATTGTAGATAATCCGCCAGGCTGGTTTTCCCGGGGGAGGAAGCTCCTGCAATTGTCTCATCTCGTTCGCCCGTGCCAGCGAGCGGTGAGGAAGCTGGTGCCATCTTCAATTCGAGGGGTGCTCAATCGATGGGTTGAACACGGAGGCTGATTGTTCCGTCGAGCCAATTCATTCCAAGCCATCCATTCTCCAGGCTCGAGGAACTCTGTGCGCCATGCCCAGAATATCCGGTGCAACGGTGGTCGTGTCTCCGGCCTCTTGAACGTGTGGGGTATGGTCGAGTGAACGAGGAGGCGGTAATTGATGGAATGTGCCGGACGACTTGTTACCGCGAGCCTACGATGAAGCGGATCGTAAGAAAGTATTGGATGCTGCTGCAGGTGGCTGTGGTGGTGTCCTGGATTCGTCTCCGGCTACGTGGTGAGAGTCTTCCCGCAGTGCTGAAGAGGTTGGATCCTGCAGCTCTCTCCGGGAGGCCTGATTCGGCGCGGTTCGAGGACCTGGTCTACTACATGGACCGCTGGCTCCAACTTTGTCCCTACAATGCGAAGGGAAATTGCTTTCCCCGATCGTTGGCGCTGTATTGGTTCTCCACACGATCAGGCTACCCGGTGTCATTTCACTGCGGGGTGCGAAAGGACGGGGCCGGCCTTGATGGACATGCCTGGTTGACGCTGGACCGTCAGCCGTTTCACGAGCCCGGCCAGCATTGGCAACGTTTCACGGTCACCTATTCGTTCCCTCCCGATCACCCGGGCAACCGTGAGCCGGTTCCGCCTGTGCGCCCTCGGAATGGGACGACGGCCATCTGACGTAGGAACATACGCAACTTATCCCATGAATAGTCTGTTGCTCCGCATACGTCCTTTTCTCCAGACGCTTCGGTATGCCCTCTCGTTTGTCTGGCAGAGCAGCCCGCGTCTTGCGGTCGGCAGTATCGTCGTACGGGTGATTCAGGGGCTGCTTCCTCTGGTCGTGCTGTATCTGACGAAACTGTTGATCGATGCGGTGACGGAGGGGCTCAAGGCTCCCTCGCAGGATGCCACGTTGACCCCCATCACGACGATTCTTGCGGGCCTGGCAGGGGCCGCAGTGATCAGCGCCATGCTCACCGTTGTGGCCTCCCTGATTTCCCGGATCCATGCCCAAGTCGTCACCGATCATATGCATGCGCTGCTGCAGGCGAAGTCCGTCGAGGTCGACCTCGAGTATTACGAAAATGCGCGATACCAAGATACGCTGCATCGGGCGCAGCAGGAAGCGCCGTATCGTCCCACGGCGATTCTCAACGCGCTTTTGCAATGTTTTCAGGATGGCATCTCGCTGTTGGCGATGGCGGGCATTCTCTGGTGGTTGCATTGGGCGGTCATTCCGGTCCTTGCCCTGACGGCGATTCCGTATTTCTTTGTCCGCCTCCAGCAGTCCAACCGGCTGTTTGCCTGGGAGCGCGAGCGGACACCCCTGGAACGGAAAGCCTGGTACGTCAACATGCTGTTGACGCAGGCCACGGCAGCCAAAGAAGTCCGTCTGTTCGACCTCGGCCCCCGGTTGCGGGAATGGTTCCGCGATGCGCGAACGGTGCTGCGTCGGGAGCGGATCGCCTTAGAGCGCCGGTGGGCGTTTGCCGGGCTGGCCGCGCAGATCGTGGGGGTGGCGGGAGTCTTCGGAGTCTACAGTTTTGTGGCGGTGCGAACGTTTCATGGGCTCCTGACGGTCGGTGACCTCGTCATGTTCTTTCAGGCTATCCAGCGAGCCTCGGGGTTTCTCGAAGGGCTGGGCTGGAGTGTGTCGAATTTGTACGAGAGCAATCTCTTTCTGACGACGCTGAATGAATTTCTGGCGATTCGCTCGAAGCTGCCCGAAGCGGTCCGGCCCCGGTCGTTTCCTTCCTCGCTCGGGCAAGGGATTACGTTCGAACAGGTGTCGTTTCAATATCCCCACGAAGAACGGGTGGCTGTCCGCGACTTCACTTTTACGATCAAGCCCGGCGAGCATGTGGCATTCGTCGGAGCCAACGGCGCAGGGAAGACCACATTGGTGAAGCTATTGTGTCGTCTCTACGATCCCACGAGCGGTCGTATTACGATCGACGGAACGGATCTACGTGATTATGCCATCGCCGATGTCCGCGGCGCGGTCAGCGGGATTTTTCAGGACTTTGTGAAGTTTCAGTTTTCCGCCAAAGATAATATCTCGTTGGGGGTGAACGCGCCGGAGGTCGCGCTTCCGGTGGTCGTGCAGGCTGCCAAGCAAGCCGGGGTTCATGCGGCCATCGAGCGTTTGCCGAAGGGCTATGAGTCCTTGCTGGGCAAGTTATTCGACGGAGGGCATGAGCTGAGTATCGGGGAATGGCAGAAGGTGGCGTTGGCCAGGGCCGTTCTCCGCAATTCCCAGATCCTGATTCTCGACGAACCGACCAGTGCTATGGATGCCAAGGCGGAAGCGGAACTGTTCGAACGGTTTCATGAACTTGCGCAAGGACGGACGGCCATCTTAATCAGCCATCGGCTCTCCACGGTAAAAATGGCCGACCGGATTTTCGTGGTGGATCGCGGTCAGGTCGTGGAACAGGGCACTCATGATGATTTGATGGAGCGTCACGGTCTCTATGCCTCGTTATTCCTCACGCAAGCGCAGCACTATCAATAGTCAGCGTCTCGCCGATCGCTCCTTTCTCCTGGCCGGAATTGAACAGGCGAGCCTGTCTTGTAGCGTCTGGTGAGTGCCCGGTCGGCCAGTTCTTTCACTCCCGATAAGCCTCGCATGTTGAACCCAAAGGCCCGCGGGGCACCCTCGCGGCTAAGTCTTCAGTGACACGTAGGGTTACGTACAGACTTACGTAGGGGGGCTCCCCCGCTTCTAGTGATCTAGGCAGAACGTCCGGCCGGGGCTACTCTCCTCGAAGACGTGGCGCATCTCACTGCCTCCAAAGCAGCAATTCAAGAATCTCAGGCGCCGGAGAGGAGTCACCCTCAGTGATTCTCATTCTTGCCGATTTGACTGATCCCTGGGCCACGCTTGTCCATCGGGACGCCCGACGGACGGGTGGCGATGTTTTCTGGGTTGAGCCCGTGCAGCTTCTGGATAAGCTTCTGCTCCATTGGCCAGTGGTGACCGGGGGGGCGATTGTTCCAGGATCTTTGGAGATCGACGGCCAAATAGTCCCCCTCGATCACCTGACCGGAATTTTTGCCCGGCTCCCTTTTCCATTACGTTTGGATCTTGAGGGTCTATCGGACGCAGATGCCGAATATGTGACGAAGGAGGCCACCGCTGCCTGGCTGGCCTTCCTGAATGCCATGCCCTGTGTCGTGGTCAACCGACCTGTTCCCGGCGGCAGGCCCACACTTCTTTCGGGAAGCCCGCTGCTGGCGAAACTCGCTCAGGAGCATGGATTTCTCCTTCCGGCCTCCCGCTGTACATCAAGCCAGGCTGATGCTCTGCAGCAATTCATGACCTGGGGCGAGTCAGCCTATCTCAAGCCTCTCGGGTCGACTGAACCGGGTCAGTTTCTACCCTCGCAGGATGGGGTCGAGCAGATCCGCCGAGTTATGGAACAGCAGGCGGTATCGCTCCAAGCGGTTCCGTCGGGGCAGCAGGCGACGGTGTATGTGGCAGGCGAGCAAGTGGTCGCCACGGTGCTTCGTCCCGGTGAGGCTGTGTCGCAGCCAATGGAGGTGCTCTCGGCTCACGCCGCGCAGTGTCTTGGTCTCGTGCGCGCATTGGGGCTTACCTTCGCCGAGTGCCAGATCGTGATCACCTCAGACGGGGGCGTCTATTGCCTCGATATCAGCAGCGCGCCGAACTTCTGGCGCTGTCCGCAGAATGCGCAGCAGCAGATTGTGGAGCATCTGCTCGAACATCTTTCTGAACTGAGGAGTCTCTCGCATCATGATTCTACTCATGGGGCCGATGGCCGATCCCGTGCTTGCGAACGTCTGCGCCCGACTCGCAGTCCGGAACGCTGATCTCATGCTCGTTCATCCGGAGTCGGATGGGCAGGATTGGGATATCGCCTGGTCGACCGACGGCGGTAGGGTCGTGGGGCGCATCCGTCTCGGCCAGCGGCTCATCGATGCCGCAAGCATCGATGCCGTGTACCTCCGTGGAGTCGGCGCCCGTTCAGCCTCGACGCCTCGTGAGCGAATGGTGGCGACGACGCTGTGGGAGTTCGCCGAAAGTCTTCCGGTCCTGGTCGTCAACCGGCGCAAGGCCGGGCATACGAACATGTCCAAACCTTATCAGCAGCGGCTGATCGAGCAGTATGGTTTCCTGGTTCCGAAGACGCTGGTGACGATGGTGCCGGAGGAAGCGCGCCGGTTCTATGACGACTGTCAGGGACGTGTCATCTACAAATCCATCAGCGCGGAGCGATCGATCGTGAAGCCGCTCACGCCGGCCGACTTTCCTCGCCTGGAGCAAATCCGGACCTGCCCGGTGCAACTGCAAGAAATGATTCCCGGTGCGGACCTGAGAGTGCACACGGTGGGAGACCGCCTGTTCGCGACGGAGGTGCTGTCGGACGGGGCGGATTACCGGTATGCCGAGCGCGAAGACAAGCACCGCACGATGCGGGCGGTTGAATTGGAGGGGAGCGTGCAGACCCGCTGTCTCAATCTCGCCAAGGGACTGGGATTGAGCCTGAGCGGGATCGATCTTCGCCGGACACCGGACGGCGCCTACTACTGTTTCGAAGTCAATACCAGCCCGGGATTTACCTTTTTCGAGAATTATACCGGCCAGCGGATCGGCGATGCCTTGGCTGACTTGCTCTGTGCCGGACGGGCGTAACGGGTGTGGAGATGTCAGATCACAAAGGAGGGAGCGTCATTATGGGGAGACAGCCGTTTATCACCGCCGACTTGAGGCCGGATATGGCCCTGGAGTCCGATTCCCGACCGTCTTCGCCGGCCGGCCACGCGACGACCGCACAGTTGGCCGAGGCCGCTCGTGCCGTATTGTCTGCAGCAGAACAGCAGCAGATTGAACGAGGCAGACAGGATACCCGCCAGAGTCTCATGTCGGCGGTGCCGTCCCCCAATTCGGATGTCCAGGGGACGACGCTGGACGGCGAGACGGTGTTGCTCAATTTGGCGACCGGGCGCTACTACACCTTGAATCGAGTCGGGACGGCGATGTGGGAAGCCTGTACGGGAACCTCGTCTCTCCAGGCCATTCACACCACCTTGTGCGAGCGGTTCGACGCTCCGCCGGAGCGGATTGCCGATGATCTGTTCGCCCTCGTGACCCATCTGAGCCACGAGGGGCTGTTAACCATAGAACAGGCGTGAAAAGGAATTGAGCCACCGCCCAGTTCGCACGGGCTGGCCGGGGTTGAAGAAGGAACCAATTTCTCTAGTGGGGGATGTCATGAATACAGCGGTCACCGCCGGCGAGTATCTCTTCAATTGTCATGGCCTCGATCTCCGGTTTCGGACGTCCATTCCGGCATTTGTCGAGCCGGCCCTCGTATTCCTCCGTCATTTCCAGACGGACGTCGCGCAGGGAACGTCGGTGCTGACGATCCAGTTCGACGAGGTTGCCAGTCGAGCGGAGGCGCCGGTGAAGGTGTCGGCAAGTTCGAAGGTGTTGTTTGCAGGGGAGCGGCCCTCCCTGGGAGATGCGGTGCGTTCGCTGTGGCAATGCGAGATCGTCCAGGACGGGGACCGGCTCATCGCCGACTTTCATGAACAGGGTGTACTGGCGATCGATGGTACCCGTAATCTGGTCGAGGGCTACTTCATTCGACCCGATGCGATGCATCCAGACGTACGGACGAGCTTTTTCCATTTCGCGCTCGCTGAGCTGCTCAAGCGCAACGGCCTCTATACCGTGCATGCAACGGCGCTCGAGTATGAGGGACAGGGCATCTTGATTCCCGGCTACAGCGGCCAGGGGAAGACGACGTCGTTCTTGTCTCTCCTTCGTTCGGGCTTTCGCTATCTGTCGGACGACTATCCCTTGCTTCGCGACCTTGGTCCGCACATGGAACTGCTGGCCTTTCCCATGAAGATCGATGTGACGGACCGGACGATCGAGTTCTTCCCTGAGTTGCGCAATGCGGCCCCCGGCCTGTTGAAGCAGGGGATCCAGAAGAAATTCTTTCAGTCTGAAGACCTCTATGCTGAGTCCATTGGTCGCTCCTGCACGCCCGCTGTGATTATGTTCCCGCACGTCGTTGATATGCCGCATAGCTGTCTGGAACCGCTGCCAAAGAGCCGCGCGCTCGAGGCGCTGATGCCTCAAGGGTTGTTGGTCTATGACCCGGCCGTGGCCCGCCGTGAGTTTCAGGCGTTGTCGAAGCTCGTCCAGCAGGTCGATTGCTATCGGCTCCACTTCGGCCGGGATATTCTTGATCTGCCCGCGTTGATCCGTCCGTTGCTTGACGCGCGACCCGCGGCGTAATCGGCCGGCGCGGGTGCGTGGCGGCACGTCCGGAAATTGGGCTGAGCCGGAAAGCTGTTGATACGCTCTCGTGACGCACATGGTCATGAGGGACTTTGAAGAACGAAAGGAGGTGAAGAACCATGGAACAACAGCAGAAGGAGTCGTACGCAGAGCCCGTGTTGATCGCGCATGAATTGCTGCGCGATGTGACGGGGGTCAAGTACCGGGAGCAGTGCCAGAAAGCGGCGGATGCCGCCTGCGCCGAATAGTCTTGACCTATGACGGCATAGGGAGGAGACGCGCAGGGTGGATGGGTTGGCCGGTTGAATCGAGCCGGCCAACCCCTCTTGACCGGGCGATGTGTGAGGGTGGGGCAGATGAGAGGTCGACGGAGGAGCCACGCGGATCGATTCCGCTGTCCCCCCGTCACAGGTGTGGGAATCGGTGTCCATCATGATTGAGACGTTCATCTGGTTTGTCGAGCGGGTCGGAGAGTACCTCTTTACGTCTTTCCTTTCCTGGTCGAATTTTCAGGCAGCCGTCGGACAGATTCCTCGGGTCTTCATCAATTTCTCAAACGGATTGGCCTGGCCGTATCTCCTTTCCAGCCTGGCCCTCGCCTGGGGGATCTATGCCTTCGCAAGGCGAGCAGGCCGCCTGGCAGACGTATCCTTTCGAGAATTTGCCTTTCCCGCCCGGCTGTATCGCCATCGGTCGACTCTGCTGGATTTCCGGTTTGCGGCCATCGACATCGTGCTGACGTTTCTTATCTATGTCCCCATCATGACAGGGATCGGGGTGCTGGGCGCAAAAGGGGTGTCGTGGGTATTGGTCGGGCATCTGGGATGGGCGCCACCCGGTTCTCTTTCTCCGACGGCCATCGTCATGGCGGCCGCCGGTTTTCTCCTGCTGCACGACTTGGTCAACTATTGGGCTCATGTGTTGTTCCACAAGGTGCCGGCGCTGTGGGCGTTTCATCGGGTGCATCATTCGGTCGAGGTATTGACCCCTGCGGCGGCGTATCGGATCCATCCCGTTGAAATCATCGGGTTCGCAATGTTGCAGGCCCCGGCAGTCGGGTTCTCCGCGGTCTTCTATGAGAACATTCTCGGTCGTGATCAGCAGATCACGATGATTTTCGGCGTGAGTATTCTTGGTTTTGTGCTCGCTCTGTTGGGGACTCATTTGCGCCATTCGCATATCTGGTTTTCCTATGGCCCGGTGTTCAATCGGCTGTTCATGAGCCCGGCCCACCATCAGATCCATCACAGTGTCGATCCGCGCCATTGGAATAAGAATTTCGGGGTCAAGCTGTCGGTCTGGGATGGCGTGTTCGGCACCCACTATCACCCCGGGCATCCCGAGGTTCTGCAGGTCGGGCTGCTCGATGCGGCGCCTCGTGAGTTTGAGACTGTCCGGAGCCTGTATATGAGTCCGTTGGCAAGATCCGTTCAAACTCTGACTCGGTTGCTTGAGAGGAGGGCCTAACGGTGGGATTCTCGCTCCGACATACGGTCGATGGGGCGGTACCCTCTGCTGTGGCTGGTGGATGGGTGAACCCGGTGCGTTTCCGGGAGGCCCAATTCCTCATCTGGTGCGCCAGAGCGGCGGCACCTGAGTCTCTCCGTCGCCGGATTCTTGATGTCGCGCAAGCCGGTTTGAACTGGCCGTTGCTGCTGGAGTTGGCCAAGAGTCATGGGGTCGAGTCTCTGCTCGCCCGGACGCTGACCGGGCTTTGTGCCGATTTTGTTCCTCCGGCGGATCTGGATGCGCTTTTCCGGCGGACGGAGGCGGCGGCCGCCGCGAATCGAGCCGGAGCGGGGGATCTGCTTCGACTGTCCCGAGCCTTTGATGAGGCCGGAGTCTCGATGCTTCCTTTCAGGGGTGTCGGCTTGGCAGCCATGATTTATGGTGATCTCACGCTCTGTGCTCCCGCCGATCCGGTTGCGCTTGTGCGCCGGGACCAACTCGAGGCTGCACATCAGGTATTGGTCTCACAGGGGTATTCTGTGCGGGGAGGGGAGGGTGATCGTCCTGTCAAGACCGGTGCGTGCGAGCGGCCGCTTGTCTACCTTCACGCCAATACGTCGCGTCAGATCGAGTTGCTGTGGGCGGTGAGACATGCGCGTATGATCTTCCGTATTGATCGGCCGGAAGTGTGGAACTGGACCAGGCCGGTCTCGATGGATGGCCGGAAGACCAAGGGGATGGCTCCGGAGGAAGCGTTACTTCTACTGTGCGCGCATGGAGCGCATCAGGCATGGAGGCAACTCGATCTGGTGACGGAGGCGGCCGGGCTCATCCGTGCCGGGCGGCTGAATTGGAAGCGGGTGCTCACGACCGCCTTGGAATGGAAATGTTATAGGGTGCTGCTGCTTGGTCTGGCGTTGTCTCATCGAGTCATGGAGGCGCCCATCCCCCCGCAGATCTTGAGCCTGATTGCGGCCGACTCCGATGTTGTAAGCTTGGCCCGACGCATGCCGAAAAGCCTGCTCCTGCAGCAGCAGGAGGGGCTCGACGATCACGATGTGGGAGCGTTGTTGTTTACCCTTCAGGATGATTGGAAGACGCGGTGGCGATACGGGATCGCGTTATGTCGCAGTCACGATCCGATTATTCATGCGGCGCCGGATTGGTTCCGCTGGCGCCGGTCATTGCACCGGCTCGCTTGCGGAGTGAGCCCTATTCACACGCTCTCACGATGGCTCTCTCCTCCGGCTTCGATCCATCATCTGTTCCATCGGTGAATCGTGCTGCCACAGAATGCGGGAGTGTGCCGCGAGGACGTCGGACCTGTCGTCTGCCGTTGCCCCTGAAAAATTCTGCATGGTAGGATAGCTCCCATCAGTCAGTCGGCTGTTCGATCGATGACGAAGGAGGCTCTCATGAAGCGATCTCTGTGGGTGCTCGGCGCGCTACTGTTTCCGGTCTTCGCGGCGCATCTGGCGCTGGCGGCCGGATTCTTTAAAGTGGGCGAGAAGGCGCCGTCGTTTACGTTGACGGCGATTACCGGCGAGACAGTGTCGTTGGATGCCTATAAGGGGAAAGTCATCGTCCTCGGGCTGTTTCATATCTGCGATCCCTGCATGATGCAGGGCTCGACGCTGCAGAAAGTGTCCGAGCTGACCAAGGGCAAAGATGTGGCGGTGGTGGGCGTCAATTCTTCCGGCGACTCGAAGAAGAGCGTCGGTGAGTTTCTCTCCGCCTTTCCTGTGAAAGTCACCTATCCCTATCTGCTCGATCCGGGGAAAGTTACTGACAAGCTCTACGGCGGCGGAAAGTTCATCCCCAACGTGTATGTGATCGATCAGGCCGGGGTCATCCGGTGGCAGCGTGTCGGGAACATGGATCTTGCGGCGGCCGATGTAATTACGGCAGAGGTTGAGAAGTTGCTGGCGGCTCCTGCGAAGATGTAAGGCTGCTCCCGGATCCTAATGGCTTGTACGGGGCCGATGAACAAAAGGGTGATGATTGATGGACGAGATGGAAGCAGGGAAGCAGAAGTTTTTGGATATCATCAAGGGTGTAGATGCTGCGGTGCAGGTCGTGATTCCGGTCACTCCGTCGAACAGCATGTTTTTGATCTCCCTCACTAAAGGGCCGAACCGCAAGTTTATCACGGTGTCGGAAGACGACATTCTGGATCTTCCCAATGACGCCGGCATTCTCACCAAGGTCACGAAAGTCGTAAAGGATGCCGTGGCCGCGCTGTGAGCCCCCGTGTCATGCGTGATCGGCGAGGCGCCATCGGTGCATATCTATGAAAAATATTCTCCCCGGTATCTGGCAATGGTCCTGGTTTTCTGAGGAAAAACAGATTGATTTCAATGGGCTCTTCCTGACGGTGGGCGAGCATAAGATTCTCGTAGACCCTCCGCCGATGACCGGCGATGCGAGCGCGGTGGTGCTGCGCAACGGCCCCGTCGATTACATTATCGTGACGAATCGGGACCATGTCCGTGAAGCGAAACGCTATCAGGACGAGTTTCACTGTCAGTTGCATGTGCCGGAGGTGGATGCCCCGCAGATGGATCTCAAGCCGACGAAGACGTTTAGAGACGGGGAATTGCTGGTCGGGGGGATCTGGGTGATTCAGCTTAAAGATCAGAAGTCTCCCGGAGAGTCCGCACTCTTTATTCAGCAACGGAAGGGTGTTCTGATTCTCGGCGATGCCTTGATCGGAAAGCCGGCCGGCGCGCTCTCCATGCTGCCGGCCGAAAAGTATGCCGATCGTGAGAAGGCCAAAGACGGCTTGCGGCGTTTGTTGAAGTATGAATTTGATTCGGTATTAGTCGGTGATGGCGCCTCGATCATGACCGGGGCGAAGCCCATTCTGGACCAGGCGCTGCAGTAGCAGGATTATCGATGCCATTACGAAACGGATTGTCCGAAGAATTGAATCGCCAGGGGAACGAGCATTTTGCGCGCGGCCTCTATACGGAAGCCTACACCTGTTACGCCAAGGCGCTGGAATGCGACCGGATGACCGGGGATCAGCGCGCGATGGCCGCGACGCTCGGGAATCTCGGGAATATCTGCGCCGTCAGCGGCCGGCGGGACTCGGCGCAGACGTACTATCAGGAAGTGTTGGAGCTGCAAAAGATTCTCGGCGATGAGAAGGGGATCGGGACGACACTGGGCAATCTGGGCAATCTGCGAGCCGACGCCGGGGAATGGGATCGTGCCCGCGCCTACTATCTCGAATCGCTGGATCTCCTGACGAAGACGCATGACGAAGCGGCCAAGGCGGTGTTGCTGTCGGATCTCGGGCTGGTCGCGCGGGAGAACGGACAATTCGATCAGGCGATTCAATACTACGAACATTCGCTCGTGCTGATGNNCTGGCGGATGATCGGCCGGACGTTCCTGCTTCAGAAGCGCTACGACGATGCGATTGCCTGTTGTCAGACCAGTCAGTCCATCGCCGAACGGTCGCGTGATGAGCTGCGGACCGGCGGGGCGCGGTATGTGCTGGCGCAGTGTTATGAAGATCTCGGCCGGTTGCAGGAGGCGGCTGATCTTCTCGAACTCGTCGTGCTTATGGACCGCAAATATCAGCTGCCTAAGCTGGAAGAAAATACGAATCGTCTCATACGGCTCCGCGCCAGGCTGGCGGAGACCGATCCCACTCCTCCCTATCGTGAGTCGCATGCATGAGTGATCCGACGGTTTCTGCCTGGTCGCAGCTGCGTACGGCGCTGATGCAGGCTTTCCCACAGCTCTATGAATTGGAACCGGGCGGAGCCCTGGCGATGGACCTCGGGTCCGACGGCTGGCTGCTCGAGATCAAGCCGGAGGGAACCGTACTTTGTCAGTACGGGATCGCAATGGACGATGTCATGGCCTTGATGTCGGACGGGACGCCGGAAGATCTCGGGACGGACGAAGTGGCGAAGCAGGCGAAGTATTTTATTCAACCGGCGGTCGGGAAATACCGCGCCCTGCTGCTGCAGTCAGGATTTGCGGAAGAGACCGAGATGAACGAAGAATTCGTCGCGGCGACATTTGCGCGTCCGGTGGATGTCTCCAATCCTTCCAAGGTGCAGGATCTCATGCGGTGGTGTCTGCGACAAATCGGCGGGGCCGCGTGAAGCCGCGCATCACCAGCTTCGACGAGTTTCGTGATGCGGTGTCGGCCTATCGGTTGCCACGTATTCTCCTCATGGCGCTGGAGCTGGATCTCTTTACGAAGATCGGCACGCGCCGCTGGACGATCCCTCAATTAGCAAAGGCGGTATCCGTCAGCGAGCGGGGACTCTCGATCCTCTGTCGCAATCTGGCCATGTCCGGCCTGCTCACGAAAACAGGTACGGTTTATCGAAACAGTCGATTGGCTGCGACGGCATTGAATGCCCGGCATGCGGCGTATCGCAAAGACTATCTGAAACTCATGACGAGCCATTGGCAGGACTGGGCGCGTCTGGACGAGTCTCTGCGGACAGGGCGACCGTTGGATGAGGATGAGCCGGAAGAACCGGGCTATCGCCAAGGATTCACCTGGGCAATGCATTATCGGACGCTGGAGACGGCTCCGAAGATTGCTGCCCAAGTGGATTTGCACGGCGCGGCAACGTTGCTCGATTTGGGTGGAGGACCCGGCACCTACGCCATGGCGTTTCTGTCCAAGTACCCGCGTTTGCGTGCCGCCGTCGGCGACCGACCGGCTGCACTTGAGGTGGCCAGGGAGATTGCCGCGACGCATAAGGCTGGTTCTCGACTCACCTATGTGCCGGTCGATTTCACGCAGGAGGCGATTCCCGGCACCTACGATGTCATCTGGTACTCCAATGTGCTGCATATCTATTCACCCGCCGCGAATCGCGCCATCTTTCGGCGCGCGCTTGCGGCCTTGAATCCCGGCGGGCGTCTCCTGATTCAGGATGCGTTTCTGCACGATCGCGAAGGTCTTCATCCCGCTGAAGCGAGCCTCTTTGCCGTCTCGATGCTGCTGTTCACGGAGGAGGGCAATACGTATTCAGCGAAGGAGACGAGCGTCTGGCTGAAGGAGGCCGGATTCGCGACGATTAAGGTGTTGCGGATGAAGCCGGGAACGGAGGATTGGGAGGACGGGATCCTGGAGGCGGTGGCACCTGAGGGATTGTCAGGAACGCGCGCCCGCCGAACGCAATCACGAGAAAGTTCAAAATCCCGCTGAACCCGTTGGCCGTCAGCATGGCGACGGTCGGCTGGTCTTTCGTGATCAGCTGGACTATCGTCGATAAGTCCAGCGCCAATCCCACGGTTCCGTAGATCACACTGGCCATCATTGCCCATCGATACCCCAGTCGCACCGCGACGAGCAGGAGCACCGGCAGGCCGATGAGAAAGCCGACGAGGAAGCGGCTTGGCTCTGCCTGGTCCGGCTGCCCCATAAGAAGCAGGGTCGCCATTCCAACAGCGGTCAGGCCGATCAAGCTGATCATCAGTCCCCAGGGTTTCGACATTTCCGCACTATAGCCTGTTCAGGTGGCAGCGACAACGGTGTCTTGCTGACAGAAATCTCTCGGTGGTGGCCTGCTTGCATCACGGGAGAGCCGTCTGCAGTCAGCCAGTTCGATCTTCAGCAGCCCTGCCTGCTCATTTACGATGGAAATTGCCGGCTCTCTGTTGCAGCTAACCGGCGTTCAGATGATTCCCTACGAGAGTCAGGAAGCGGTGCGCGCGCTCGAGGAGCAGTATCGGCCGGGCCCTCCATCCATGGTCTATCTCATCAGCTCGGCAGGCGGGGTGCCGCAAGGAGTTGACGCGTTTCTCCCGTTGATGCACGGTCTCCCCGGTGGAAAGTTCGTCCGGTGGATGTTGCAATGGTCCATCACGCGAAGATCGGCTGAACGAGTCTCTCGTTGGATCGCTCGACATCGTTATCGGTTGTTGAGCACAGTAATTCCTCACGCTTGATGACCCTCTGTGCTCAGCCTCATTGTCCCATCCCATCCCCCTCTTTCGAGGGGAATCCTCCCACAGTGGGGAATATACGCGGCGGGTTCAATGCAGGCAGAATGACCCCAACATCACGGAGGGGCCATGCCAATCATTTCTTGGATCAGCCGTCTTCTGCAGTCAGTGACCGGTGCCATGTCTCCCAAGGTTCACGTGAAGAAGCTCCACTCGTCCCGCCGTCTGCGGCATTCCATAAAAAGTCTGGCCTGGGGTCTTGTGGGTATCATGCTCGGTCCGTCGCTGGCCTGGGCGGAGGTTGCTCCCGTCAAAGCGGGGATTGTCGCGGCCGGGTTCGGCTATCAGGTCGGGGACGTCTCGACGATCACTGTGAAGATCTATGACCCGCAGAGCGGCGAGGTGCTGTCGGACGACACGTATGAATTGAATGTGAAAGAAGAGAGCGCGACGAAAGGATCTCAGTCGCAAGCGAGGATCTTTGCCGGCGGAGTCGGCCCGGGTGCGACAGACCTCTCCAATTTCGTCTTGCGTGTCTACGATGCGACGACCGGAAAGTTTCAATGGGAAGGGAATTTGAATCTGACGCCCCGTGATACGGAGAGTTCGGGGCAGTTGGTCTCGACCCTGGTGCCGCGGCGTGTGACGGTGACCAGAGTCCGCGAGACGTCGGTCCTGTCTCCCCAACCGTCTTTCTTGCTCCGCGCGCTCGATTCTGAAACAGGCGGGCTGGTGTGGCAAGATGAATTTTCAACGGATGGAAACAACCGTGCCAGGATGGAGCGTATCGCCGATCGACAGGTGAGCGAGGATCGTGACAACGCAGGAGTCAGCCGCTCCTTTGAGTTCAGAATCCGGATGTCTGAGGACGAGGGGCGTCATATCCTCTGGGAGGATCAGTTTGCTCAGACTGAAGCCGAGGAAGTCGCTGAATCGGAAGCGGTGGAGGAGAAGGCGCTGCAGTTGCCGACCTGGTCCGGGCAAACGGGACGACAGATCCAGGAAGAATTGATCTAAGGACTCGCGGGGGCTACCCGCGTTTTTGCAGGAACGTATCCAGCCACTGTTGGTGAAACTGATCGTAGGACAGAAAGATTTTATCCTGGAGCGCGGTTGCCACGGTGGCTTTTCCCTTAAAGGCATCCAGGAGATCGACCACACGGCTCATCCCGAATCGGTCGATCAGGTAGTGCGTGGCGGAATTGGCTTCGAGGTAGGCCAGCGTCGCCACGTTGTTCGGCATCTGTCCCCATCCCCCTTCCAGATAGCGTAAGTGCAGGATTGAGCCGCCGTTCGGCATGGCCTGGTTGAGATCCGGCCAGGGATCGCCGGCCAGTTGCATCGCCAGACCTTCATTGAGCCACACCGGCAGCGAGCCGATCTGACCTTCCAGACGATCGTGTAAGAGGGCATGCACATACTCATGGCGCAGGACATGGGTGAGCCACTTCGTATCGGTCGTGGCGCTTTGTGTCGGGATTTGGATGCGGCCGAGCGTCGGATCGTACAGACCGTCGGCCCAGGCCGGGCTGCCGGTGGCCGTTTGAAAGGTGTCTTTGGTATGCAGGACCACCACGATCGGTTTGGCGGGAAAATGGCCGAATCGTTGCCCGATTTCGCGATAGGCCTCCTCTAAAATTTCCAGCACCACGGTCCATGTCTGTTGATCTTCCGCTCCGTCGTATTTCACCAGAAAGTGGCTGCTGCTTCTGGCATGCATGCGGGATTCCACCGCGTCGGTATGGCGCACTTTCTCCGTGACGGTCGCGAGGTAGGACTGGACACGCGGATCTTTACCGGCCCGTTCCGTCGCCTGCGTCAGGTGCTTGGCGGCATCACTCAGCCGGTCTTGCTCGTACAGCAGATCGGCCATCGCGAGATGCGGAAAGGGTTCGTTGGGAGCGAGTGTCATCAAACCGGTCAGGAAATCCTGATTGAGGGCCGGATCACGCAGTTCCCAATAGGCGTGGGCCAGGTTCAGTTGGATGATCGGATTGGTGTTGTCGAGAGCGGCGGCTTTTTTGAAGGCTTTGACGGACACCTTGGTTCCGTCGATCCGTTCCTGTTCCAACCCAAGATTGTTCCAGAGAATCGCGACATAGGACTTCGCGTTGGCATCGGCGAGAACTGACGGGGCCAGGTTCATCAATTGTCGTTCAGCGACAGGAAGCTGCTTCTTTTCAATTTCGTCGCGAATGGTTTCCAAGAGCTGACGGGAATCGGTTTCTGGAACGATGGTGGGATCAATCCCGCGAACCTGCTGGATCTCTTCGTCGGTCGGCGGCGGTTCAGCCTGCAATCCAGCCGTGCGAGGCTCCGCTGACTCGTTGTGTGCCTGGGCGGGTGCATGCGGAACCGGCACTGTGACCCACAGGGCTTTGAAGTACAGCTGATAGGCCAGGAAGAGGATCAAGCCTACGGCCAGTGGAATGAGGACGTGTTGGATATTGCGGCGATACATAGCTGGTTAGGTTGACTCAGTGTAACACCCGAGGGGGAGCGGGCCAAGCAATCGCCACAATGCGGACGACCGGTCAGAGCAAGGCCGACAAGCTGCGCGCGAGAGCCGGAGGACTTCATTGAGTGACTTGCGGCGGTATGCTACGATCCTGCCCAGTTATGGAGCCTCCCGCCGAGTCCAGCTTGCCTGCGACGTTTCACGAGTGGCTCGATCNNCGATCGCCTTGCGCGGCCGATTGAGTTTGCGACGAAGGACGATTGCGCCCACGCCGGGGCCGTGAAGAATCTCAGCAGCTTTGTGTCGAGTCAGGTCCAGTCCGCCCTCGCTCAGGAATGGATTCCCCCGGCGATTGAGTCTCGTCTACGCTCGCTCCGCGAACTCTTCATCGATTTCCAGCAGGCTCTCCCGATCGACGAACAACAGCGGCGGTTGCAAGCGGCCTGCGCCATTCTCGGGCGGCTTCGTGAAGCAGCTCCTGAGCCCTTGCCTAATCGCGAGGATCAGATCGACGATGCGGCCTCATCTGCGGGATCGACGCGAGGTGACGTCTGGAATCTTCCCGTCCAGTTCGTGAAAGGGGTCGGGCCGAAACGCACGGCCCTGTTGCAACGGCTCGGGGTGGCGACGGTGGAAGATGCCTTATGGACGATTCCCTGGCGCTACGAAGATCGATCGGTGATGACCCCCATCGGCAACCTCGTACCGGGGATGGTCACGTCGATCTGCGGCACCATCGCGAAATGCGAGGCGAAGCGCACAAGGAATCGCCGCCTCTCTGTATTGGAGGTTGGTGTCGAGGATGAGACCGGGAAGATGCAGGTAGTGTTCTTCAATCAGGCCTATCTTGAAGACGTCTTGGCGGTCGGGAAAGTCGTCATGATGAGCGGTCGCGTCATTGCCGGAAAACAGGGGTGGATGGTCCCTCGCATGGACGTGGCACAGTATGAAGTGGTGGGCGAGGCGGCGGAATCGGCGTTGCATGTGGGCCGTATCGTGCCGATCTACCATGAGACGAAGGGCTGGACTTCCCGGCAGTCGCGTGTGCTGGTGAAGGGATTGCTGGATGAGTATGCCCGGGAATTGCGCGATCATCTGCCGGTGACTCTGCGAGCCCGCCAACGGCTGATTCCGATTCAAGAGGCCATTCAAGATGTGCACTTCCCCAAGGCGGAGGCAGATGCCCGATTGTTGGAGCAGGGCAAGACTCCGGCCCATCGCCGGCTCGCGTTCGAAGAGTTATTTCTGCTGCAGATGGCCTTGGCCACCAGGCAACGGTCGGTGCAGGAGCAGCCGAAGGGCCTCAAGTTCAATCCGCGGGCGCCGATCGTCGATAAGTTGAGCCGCTTGCTGCCGTTTCGCTTGACGGCAGCGCAGGATCAAGTCATTCGCGAGATTTATCGGGACATGATCTCGCCCAAACCGATGAACCGGCTGGTGCAGGGGGATGTCGGGTCAGGAAAGACCGTGGTGGGGCTGCATGCCATCGTCATGGCCTGCGGCTCCGGTTACCAGGCTGCGCTCATGGCGCCGACGGAAATTCTGGCTGAGCAGCACTATCGCAATCTGAAAGGTACGTTGGAGGCGCTGGGGTTGAGTGTCGCGTTGCTACGCGGGAGCGATAAGGCGGCAGTCAAGAAGGTCCAAGCGGCGCAGCTTGCCTCCGGTGAGGTGCAGGTGGCGATCGGGACTCACGCCTTGATCCAGAAGGGCGTGGCGTTCAAGAACCTCGGGCTCGCGGTCGTCGACGAGCAGCATAAGTTCGGCGTGATGCAGCGGAAAAACCTGATCGATAAAGGTTACAAGCCCGATGTGCTCGTGCTTACGGCCACGCCGATCCCGCGCACGCTGGCGATGACGGTGTATGGCGATCTGGATGTGTCCGTCATCAACATGTTGCCGCCCGGACGTCGACCGGTGCGGACCTTCCTGTTCGGCGAGGCCCAGCGACGCCGGGCCTATCAGATTCTCAAAGATGAATTGCGGAACAAGCGGCAGGCCTATGTCGTCTATCCGTTAGTCGAGGAATCAGAGAAGACGGATTTGCAGGCGGCTATCCAAGGGGCCGAGCTGCTGCAGAACGGCGAATTTGCCGACTTCAAAGTCGGATTGTTGCACGGACGAATGAAATCGGCGGAGAAGGAAGCGGTGATGGCCGACTTCAAGGCCGGAAAGCTTCATCTGCTCGTCGCCACCACGGTGATCGAAGTTGGGGTCGATGTGCCGAACTCGACGATTATGATGATCGAGCATGCCGAGCGCTTCGGCCTGGCGCAACTGCATCAGCTGCGTGGCCGGGTCGGGCGGGGAGCGGAACAGTCGTACTGTTTGTTGATGGCTGCCGGACTGGGGCGGAATCGTCCGACATTGGGACGGCATCCGCTCGGCGGAGACGAGCCGGTATCGAACGCACGGGAGCGGCTGGATGCCCTGGTGCAATCGAACGACGGCTTTGTGATCGCGGAAGAAGATTTGCGCATCAGAGGGCCGGGTGAATTCTTCGGGTTTCGCCAGTGGGGGATGCCGGAGTTTCGCGTGGCCAACATCGTGCGGGACGGGGATTTGTTACAGCAGGCCAGGTTGGAAGCATTCTCTCTGCTCAAGCAGGATCCACAGTTGAGTGCGCCGGGGCATCAGGAATTGAAGGAAGCGATGTTGAGGAAGTGGGAGCAGAAGCTGGAGTTGGGGTCGATCAGTTAAGGAGAGGCATGGGACTGTTGCAGCGGTTGAAAGACGATTTCCGGTCAGGGTTAGCCACGCTGCGATTGGGCACGGCGCATGTTGCCGGCCGCGCGCTGGAAGAGGCTGAATTACTTCGGATGCGGTTAGAAGTCCGGAAAATCGATCAGCAATTGTCTGATCTCTACAAAGACATCGGTGAGCGGGCTGTTGAAATGAAAGAGCGGGGCGAGACGGCCGAACGGGTGACGTACGACGAAGAAATTGGTCGTGTGGTCCGTGAGATTCAGCAGTTGAAAGACGCGCGGAAGAAACTCGAAGCCGAGATGGACGAGATCCGGAACGAGCAATGACAGTCCCCTCCGTTCGCCCGCGCCGGCTCGCCGGTATCGACATCGGGACTCTCACCTGTCGGCTCATCATCGCCGATTGTTCTCCGCAAGCACCTCTCAAAGAACTCCGATCCGAGCGGCGCATCCTTCGCCTGGGCGAAGGCGTCGATCGGAATAAGCGCTTGAGCCAGGCGGCGATGAATCGGGTGATTCAGTGCTTGCGGGAATGGAAGGCCGTCATTGAGACGTATCGCGTTGATGGCTATACCGCCGTCGCGACGAGCGCGGTGCGTGATGCCGCCAATCGCGCCGAGTTTCTGGAGAAGATGAAACACGAAGCAGGATTCGATGTCGAAGTCATCACCGGCGACGAAGAAGCCCGGCGCACATTACTCGGCATTCGCTCCGGCCTGCCGCCCGGCGTGACCGACATGCTGGCGCTGGATATCGGCGGCGGCAGCACCGAGTTTATTCTGGATCGACCAGGCCAAGACCCCGTCGTCCGCTCTATCGATATCGGCGTCGTGCGTCTCTGCGAACGGCTGCTCCATCATGATCCTCCGACGAGCGAGGAAGTTGGGCAGGCGCGGGAATGGATTGCGCGGGAAACGAAAGCGGCTGTTACGGAAATGACAGGCTATGAAGCGGCAACCTTCGTCGGGACCGCCGGAACCATCACCGCTCTCGCTGCCATGGCGCAGAAACTTCCTTCCTACGATCCGGCCCGCATCCATAACTATCGCCTGACCCTCGCCATGGTGCAGGAACTTGAGCAGACCCTGCTTAGCCGTAAAAAGTCCGACCGTGTCGGTCTGCCAGGCCTCGAAAAGAACCGCGAAGAAGTCATCGCCGCCGGCGCGATCATTATCCGGACAGTGATGGAGACGCTGGGGATGTCGGCGGTGTTAGTCAGTGATCTGGGATTGCGAGAGGGAGTGCTGATCGACCTGGCTTGGCGAAGATATGAAGGTCGTTGATTTGAAACAGCCTCCTGGCAATGTCTATGAAGTTCAGGCTTTTCAGGAAAGTAAGTGGGTCGAGCACCGCAAGTCTGTGCCTGTGTGCGAATGCATAGATAGATTCTAGTCTCTCCGTTCCACGGTAGCTACCAACCTGCTTGCTGACGCCTTTAGCGCATGGGACAGTTTCAGAATCACGCTCAGTGTTGGCGACTTTAGCCCCCGCTCAAGTTGGCTAATGTAGGTCCGGTGAACATCCGCACGAAACCCTAATTCCTCCTGCGACAGGCCATTTTGCTTCCGAAGGCGAGCGATCTCTTTGCCCAGCAAGGCTTCCGGTGAGGTCTTCGCGCCACGGGTTCCCATGCCCGTGATGTTGACGCCTTGAATACTATCGAGCTACAGACTATAGTATTCAAGTAGGAATAGGCGACCGATGAACAACCGCAAATCTGGACAATTCGCCACACTAAATAAGCTACTTCGTATAGCAACCCTACATAAGAGGAATCGATTCGGCTATGGGGAAGGGCGAGAATGGCTCATTCTCAGAGGAAGAGGCGGCGAGCCAGTGAACCACACCTCAGTGAGTGAGATCATTTTTCGAATCAGGAGAGGAAGGCCTTAAGTTCATGCGCAACAATCTTTTTTGCATACTTGGGATCGCTTTTACTTTGACCGTGGGCGGGTGCGGCGGTAGCGGCGATGCCCCATCACCGACTCCCACGGCACAAGTACCAATAGACCCCAACTTAACAGTTCCTGTTTCAGCAGCCTTTGCGAACATAGCAAGCAATGGCCTTAATCAGCCGTTTACTATTTCCGGATGGATTGACCAATCAACAGGTACCAATCCAATACCACCTACACCTATAACAGGTAGCGGACATGTGATACTGGGGGCTGCAGTGGGGGCAACCTTGTGCAACTTCGCGGTCCGAGTGGCTACAGAGGCCATCACTGGTACGACCATCGCGAATGGTATCTCTACACCCTTTGCAACCACGGGCAAGATTTACTATCGAAACGATAACACGACAGTTGCGACTGATGCTGCGGGCGAATTGTTCCTTTATCTACCCTACGCCCATCCAGCGACGGTTCGCGCAGGCGACGTTGGCTCAACCGGAAATGGCACACAGGTTAATGCAGATTGCTCACAAAGATCCTTCGCGGCGAACACCACAGGCGCCTATACTGTGGCAAGCGACAGCGCAACCAGTTTGTTGGTCACGTTTATCACAGAAAAGAAAAATCCATTTACGAGTGCCGTAAACAAAACTAGCACCGTGTATCGCATTG
>CXWL01103100.1_pt1 | contig 36253 bp, 36 predicted proteins | sample 590931 | NCBI WGS metagenome assembly CXWL01 (sample SAMEA3498368, study PRJEB10139) | groundwater metagenome | biome: water well; material: biofilm material | place: Germany | collected 2015-04-27
CCCGTACGGGTGGCTTTGACAACTTGCCCACGCGAACTTGTTCTGTAACATCAAATCGCGAATTCACTTTCTTTGTTGCAACCAGTCGTGCAGCCCGTTTTTATCCTTAAGGGAAAGTAACAAGATGAAGTGCTTCCACACCGGCACAAACCGATGAGTGAACCGATCGAAGCGTTCGAACTGCGCCTGCTGGCGATTTTCGCGCAAGAGGCGCGCGCGCACCTGGCGCACCTGGGCGCCAGCCTCGCGGCGCTCGGGCCGGCCGGTGCCCGGGAGCGAGCCGCGCTGCTGGCCTCGATCCTGGAGGCGCTGCACACGCTTGCCGGCGCCGCCCGCTCGGTCGACCTGGGAGAACTCGAATGGCTGTGCCGCGCGCTCGAAGCCGTGTTCGCCGCCGCGGCCCGCTCCGGCGCCGTGTTCGCGCCGGCGCAGTCGGAGCGTCTGCGCCAGGCGGTCGACCTGGCCGGCCTGCTGCTCGACAAGCCGGCCGGCCGCATCCGCAACCAGGCGCTCGCGCTGATCAGCGAGCTCGATACGCTGGCGCGCGCGCTGGCCGCGCCGCGCGGCGCGCCGTTGGAACCCGCACTGAAATAAGATGACCATGAACCGAACCTTTCCCGAGCAGCCCATCGACATCCTGGTGGTCGAAGACAGCGCCACCCAGGCGCAAATGCTGGCGCAGTTGCTGCGGGAGCAGGGCGGCTACCGGGTGCGGATCGCCGTCGACGGACGCGAAGGACTGCGCATGGCGCGCGAAGCGGCGCCGACCCTGATCGTGAGCGACATCGCGATGCCGGAAATGGACGGCTTTGCGATGTGCCAGGCCATCAAGAAAGATCCCGCGCTGCGCGACATCCCGGTCATCCTGCTCACTTCGCTCAGCAGCTTGCACGACGTCATCAAGGGACTCGACTGCGGCGCCGACAACTTCATCCGCAAGCCGTTCGACAGCAGCTACCTGCTGGGGCGGATTCGCATCATCCTGGCCAATCGCGCGTTGCGCAACAATGAGCGGGTACAGCTGGGCATGCAGGTCAGCCTTGGCGGCCAGACCCACTTCATCACCGCCGAACGGCAGCAGATCTTCGACCTCCTGATCTCGACCTACGAGGAAGCGATCCAGATGGCCGAGCAGCTCAAGGCGCAGCAGGAGCGCATCGCACACTCCTACCAGTCGCTCGAAGGGCTGTACAAGATCGCCGAGGCGCTCAACCCGGCCCTCACCGAGCAGGCGGTGGGCGAACTGGCGCTCGAGCGCCTGCTCGATTTCCCCGGCGTGCTGGGCGCCTGCATCAAGCTGTTCGAGCCGGACGGCACCCTGCGGCTGGTCGCCACGCGCGATTTCGCGCTCGACGCGCGCGCCGGCGCGGCCTGCGCGGCCTGCCACTGCGAGCGCCAGCTGCAATCGGGCAGGCTGACCGGACCGGAACTGATTTTTTCCTGCGAACAGGTCGGCGCGCCGCACGCCTGCATCCCGCTGGCCACCGGCGCCGGCACGCGCGGCGTGCTGTGCCTGATGACCACCGACGCGGCGCTCTCCGACGACCAGTGGCATGTGCTGGAGACGGTCGGCAACCAGATCGCCGTGGCGGTCGAGCGGGCGCGCCTGTATGGCAGCATGGAAGCGCAGGTCAAGGAGCGCACCGACGCCTGGCAGTCCGAGCGCAAGTTGCTGTCCGCGGTGGTCAACACCAGCGGCGCGCTGGTGTGCATGGTCGACGCGGCCGGCCTGATCCGGCTGTTCAACCCGGCCTGCGAGCAGGCGATGGGCTGGCCGGCGACCGAGGCGATCGGCCGGCCATGCTGCGAAGTGTTCCAGCGCGCCAGCGGCGAGACGGGGCTGCAGCAGCTTTTCGACCAGCCGCCCGACTACGCCAAGCCGTCGCAGGTGCGCGGCGAGTGGCTGGCGCGCGATGGCAGCGTACGCTCGATCATCTGGTCGACCACCTGGCTGCGCAAGCCCGACGATTCGATCGAATACTTCCTCGGCACCGGGGTCGACACCACCGAACTGCGCGACGCCGAAGAAAAGCTGCGCTACCTCAGCAACTTCGATACGCTGACCGGCCTGCCGAACCGGATCCTGTTGCGCGACCGCGTCCGCCAGCTGCGCGAAAAGGTCCTCGCCAATAACAGCGTGATGGGTTTCCTGCTGCTTAAGCCGGAACGCCTTGGCCGGATCGGCGAGAGCCTGGGCCTCGAGGCCGAGCGGGCGATGGTGGTGCAGATCGCCGAACGGCTGGGCCAGTGGGGCCAGCTCGAGGCCAGCGTGGCGCGGATCGGCGAGCGCGCCTTCGCCATCGTGGCGGTGCGCAATTCGGCGACCGAGCTGGCGACGCTGGCGCGCCAGGTGCTCGCCGTGATGAGCGCGCCGTTCCCGTACCGGCAGCAGGAGCTGCACCTCGATCCGTGCATCGGCATCGCGCTGTTCCCGAACGACGGCGACGACTACGACAGCGTGGCCCAGGGGGCCGAAGCGGCGATGCGGCGGGCCCAGAGCAGCAAGGCCGCACGCTACCAGTTCTACCGCCCCGAACTGAACCAGGGCGCGCACGAGCGCTTCCGCTTCGAAAGCGCGTTGCGGCGCGCGCTCGAGCGCGACGAATTCCTGCTGCACTACCAGCCCCAGGTCAGCCTGACCAGCGGCGCCATCATCGGCATCGAGGCGCTGGTGCGCTGGCAGCACCCGGAACTGGGCCTGATCGCGCCGGGCCGCTTCATCGGCCTGGCCGAGGAAACCGGGCTGATCCTGCCGATCGGCGAATGGGTGCTGCGGCGCGCCTGCGAGCAGAGCTGCGCCTGGCAGCGCGAGGGCCTGGCGCCGGTGCCGGTGTCGGTCAACCTGTCGGCGCGCCAGTTCTCGGAGAATATCGCCGCCACGGTCGGGCGGATCCTGCATGAAACCGGGCTCGAGCCGCGCCTGCTCGAACTCGAGCTGACCGAAAGCGCCTCGATGGAAGACCCGAAGAAGACCTTCGAAATCCTGCGCCAGCTCAAGGACATGGGGGTGCAGCTGGCGATCGACGACTTCGGCACCGGCTACTCGAACCTGAACTACCTGAAGCGCTTCCCGGTCGACAAGCTCAAGCTCGACCAGTCGTTCGTCAAGGACATCATCTCCGACCCGGACGACCTGTCGATCGCGCGCGCGGTGATCGCGATGGCGCACGGGCTGCGCCTGACCGTCATCGCCGAGGGCGTGGAAACGCCCGGCCAGCTGGCGCTGCTGGCCGAAAACGGCTGCGACGAAATCCAGGGCTATTACTTCAGCCGGCCGGTCGATGCCGCAGCATGCGGGCGCATGCTGCGCGAGCACAAGTCGCTGGCGCTCGACACGCTGTTGCGCCAGCCGTACGAACCCACGCTGCTGTATGTCGACGACGAGGTGAACCTGCTGGCCGCGATCCGGCGCGCGATGCGCCACAAGGGCTACCGGGTGTTGGTCGCGGCCAGCGCGGCGGAGGCGTTCGAGATCCTGGCCACGGTCGAAGTAGGCGTGATCGTGTGCGACCAGCGCATGCCCGGCATGAGCGGCACCGAGTTCCTGTCGCGCGTCAAGTACATGTATCCGGAGGCGACCCGCATCGTGCTGAGCGGGTACACCGACCTGCAGTCGGTCACCGACGCGGTCAACCACGGCGCGATCTTCAAGTTCCTGACCAAGCCGTGGAACGACGAAGAGCTGGTCGAGGCGGTGCGCGACGGCTTCGCCGCGTTCGAATCGAAACGGCCGGCGCCAGGCGCCGCGGGGCGCCCATGAAGCGTGCGCGGCGCCTGCTGCGGGTCGCGCGCGCGCTGCGGCTGCTGGTCGAACGGCCGGCGCTGGTCACGCTCGCGCTCGGGCTGCTGGTCACGGCGATCCTGTTCGTCGCGATCCGGACCCAGGAGCAGCAGCGCATGCGGGCCGACTTCGAACGGCGCGCCGAAACGCGCATCGCGGCGCTGCAGGAGGGCCTGCAGGACGCGGTCGAGGTGCTGACCACCGTCAACCGCGCATTCGTGACGATGCAGCCGGTCGGGCGCGCCCAGTTCGCCGCGTTCACCCGTCCCATGCTCGAGAAAAACCCGCAGCTGCACCTGATCGCCTACCAGCGCATGGTGGCCGGCCGCGAGCGGGCCGCGTTCGAGGCCGAACTGCGGCGCCGGATGCCCGGCTTCGAGATTCGCGCGCTGCAAGGCGGCACGCTGGTGACCTCGCCACAGCGCCCTGATTACCGGGTGGTCGATTACCTGATGCCGCCGGAGGGCAACGAAACTGCCTTCGGGCTCGACGCCGCGTCGCGCACCGAAACGGCGGCGGCCGCGCGGCGCGCCTGCGCGACCGGCGCGGTGTCGGTGACGCCCGAATACGGGGTCATGCTGGGCAATACCCTGAAGCCTGGCTTCATGCTGCTGATGCCGGTCTACCGCGCCGGCGCCGCGCTGGCGCCGGGCGGCGCGAACTGCGCGCTGGTGGAAGGCTACACCGTGGTCGGGGTCGGCAGCACCGCGCTGTTCGAAAAATCCCTGGCCAGCCGGCGCCTGCTGGCCGAGCCGGCGTTCGACATCGGCGTGTTCGAAGACGGCGCGCGCGCGCCGGCGCGTCAGATATTCCACCTGGCGCCGGCGGCCGGTGCGGCGCCATCGACGCTGGCAAGGCTGTTCGGCGGACCGGCGCACTTTTCCGGCGCGTCCTTCGAACTGGGCGGGCGCGCCTGGCATATCGCGATCTCGGCCGGCCCGGCGCCGCTGCTGCCCGGCAGCCTCGGTTCGCTGCTGATGCTCGCTTCCGGCCTTGCCGGCAGCCTGTTGGCGGCGGCCTACATCGGCGTGCTGGCGGCGCGCTCGCGCAGCGTGCACCGGCTGGTCAAGGCCCGCACGGCGGCGCTGCTGCAGGCCAACCGTTCGCAGCGCCTGCTGCGCCAGGCCGTCGACGCCTGCATCAACAGCATCATCATCGTGCGCGCCGACGAGGCCGACTACCCGATCGAATACGTCAATCCGGCGTTCGAGAAGATGACCGGCTACTCCNNCGCGACATCGCCGCGATGGTGCGCGAGCGGCGCGAGGGCACCACCGTGCTGCGCACCTACCGCAAGGACGGCAGCATGCTGTGGACCGAGGTCCACATCGCGCCGGTGCGCGACGTGGCCGGCGCCGTCACCCACTTCGTGGTGGCCCATTTCGACGTCACCGACAAGCGCCGCTACGAATCCGAACTCGAGTACCAGGCCACCCACGATGCGCTCACCGGGCTGGTCAACCGCAAGCTGCTGAGCGAGCGGCTGCGCCAGGAAATCGCCGCCGCCGCGCGCCAGCGGCAGACCGTGTGGGTGCTGTTCGTCGACCTCGACCGCTTCAAGTTTGTCAACGACAGCGTCGGCCACCGTGCCGGCGACGAATGCCTGCAGGCGATCGCACAGCGGCTGACGGCGGCGGTGCGACCGGAGGACACGGTGGCGCGGCTGGGCGGCGACGAGTTCATGCTGGTCCTGTCCGAGCGCGGCGACGGCCATCTGAGCAACGCGGTACTGGAGCGCATCATGCAGGCGATCGCCCTCCCGGTGACCGTCACCTGCCAGGAATTCTTCCTCAGTTGCAGCCTCGGGGTGGCCAGCTATCCGACCGACAGCGACGATCCCGACACACTGATTGAATACGCCGACCTGGCGATGTACCGCGCCAAACAGCTCGGGCGCAACAACTATCAATTCTTCCTGCCGGAAATGAACCAGCAGACCCAGGAGCGCATGCAGCTCGAGAGCGCCTTGCGCACTGCGCTTGAACGCGGCGAGTTCGAACTGCATTACCAGCCGCAGCTGGACTTGCGCAGCGGGGGCGTCATCGGCGTCGAAGCGTTGCTGCGCTGGCGCCATCCCGAGCTCGGCCTGCTGCTGCCGCAGCGCTTCCTGGCGCTGGCCGAGGACACCGGGCTGATCGTGCCGATCGGCGCCTGGGCGATGCGCAGCGGCTGCGCCCAAACCCGGGCCTGGCAGCTGGCCGGATGGGACGGACTGCGGCTGGCGCTGAACCTGGCGGCGCGCCAGTTCAACGAGCCGGACTTGCTGGAGCGGGTGGCGCAGGTGCTCGACGAGACCGGCTTGCCGGCCAGGTGCCTGGAGCTGGAACTGACCGAACGGATGGTGATGAGCGACGTGGCCAGCGCGGTGGCGGTGCTGGGCGGCCTGCGCGCGCTGGGCGTCAGCGTCGCGGTCGACGATTTCGGCACCGGCTACTCCAGCCTGGCCCAGCTGAAGGACTTCCCGCTCGATGCGCTGAAGATCGACCAGTCGTTCGTCCGCGCGATTTCGAACCAGGGCAACGATGCGGCGATCCCGGACGCCATCATTTCGCTGGCGCACAACCTGGGTATGCGGGTGGTCGCCGAGGGCGTGGAAACCGAGGCGCAATGCGAGTTTCTGACGCGCAATATGTGCGATGAGATCCAGGGCATGCTGTTCTCCCCCGCGCTGGAAGTGGACGCGATGACGGCGCTGCTGGCCGAGGGGCGCAAGCTGCCCGGGCACCTGTTGCGCATGCACAAGCGCGAGCACACCTTGCTGCTGGTGGACGACGAGCCGAACATCCTGTCCGCGCTGAAGCGCCAGTTGCGCGGCTCGGGCCTGCGGATATTGACCGCGCCTGGCGGCAAGGAAGGCCTGGCGCTGCTGGAAACCGAGCCGGTCGACGTGATCGTGTCGGACCAGCGCATGCCGGGCATGACCGGGGTCGAATTCCTGCGCGCGGTGAAGAACTCGCATCCGGACACCGTGCGCATCGTGCTGTCCGGGTTTACCGAACTGCAGTCGGTGACCGACGCGGTCAACGAGGGGGCGATCTACAAGTTCCTGACCAAGCCGTGGGACGATACCCAGCTGCGCGAGCACATCCAGGAAGCCGTGCGGCACAAGGAAATGGCCGACGAGAACCGCCGCCTCGACCTGGAAGTGCGCACCGCCAACCACGGCCTGGCGCAGGCCAACCGCCAGCTGGAGGAAGTGCTGCGCCAGCAGCAGGAACAGATCAACCGCACCGGTATTTCGCTCGACATCGTGCGCGAGGCGCTGCAGCACGTGCCGCTGCCGATCCTCGGGCTCGACGAGGAGCAGGTGGTGGCGTTCGCCAACCTGGCCGCGCAGGACCTGTTCCGGCAGGACGGCATGCTGCTCGGCAGTTCCGCCGGGCGGTTCATGCCGCAACTGCTGCTGGCGCTCGACCAGGCCGGCGAAGGCGGCAGCTGCATCGCGCCGCTGCACGGCAGCCGTTTCGAGGTCGCCGCGCACGACATGGGCAAGGGCACCCGCTCGCGCGGACGCCTGATCATTTTCAAGCCGGCGCCAGCCGCGCCAACAGTCAAGGAACCACAGTGATCAGTAAATACAGGGAAATCGATCTGGACGAGGCCGGAGAGGGAATGATGCTGGCGGCCGAAGTGCTCGATCACCAGGGCAGCGTGCTGCTGCCGGCCGGGGCGGCGCTGACCGACGCGCTGCTGACGTCGATGCACAGGCGCGGTATCGAGCGCGTGCGCATCGTCGACGATTCGGTCCCGACGCAGGACCTGGCGGCCGAGCGCGAGCGGCTCAGCCAACGGCTGGCGCAGCTGTTCCGGCGTCCTGACGCGGGCGCGGCGAACGCCTTGCTCCAGGCGCAGCTCCTTGCGTACCGGATGGAACAACTGCAATGACCACGATTACCCTCGAACAGGTGGTCGGCAATGTGCGCGACCTGCCGACCCTGCCGCTGATCGTCAGCGAACTGATCAGCAGCTTCGAACAGCCGGACGTCAGCGTGGGCGAGCTCGCCGCCAAGGTCTCGAACGACCAGGCCTTGACCGCCAAGACCCTGCGCCTGGCGAACTCGTCGTTCTACGGCTTGCAGTGCAAGGTCAGGACCATCGAGCAGGCCATCGCCGTGCTCGGTTTCGACAGCGTGCGCGCGCTGGTCACCTCGGCCGGCATCATCGGCAATTTCGGCACGGGCGGCGCGGGCGGTTTCGATTTCGCGGCGTTCTGGCGCCATGCGGTCGGCACCGCGCTATGCGCCAAGAGCCTGGCCCGGCTGGCCAAATGCAACCAGGAGTTCGCCTTCGTGTCCGGCCTGCTGCACGATATCGGCCGGCTGGTGCTGGTGACCGGCTTTCCGGACCAGTATGGCGACGCCATCGCGCACCGCTGCGCCAACGATTGCGACATGCTCGAGGCCGAGCGCGCCGTGCTGGGCGTCGACCACGTGGTGGTCGGGCGCGCGCTGGCCGAACACTGGAAGTTCCCGCAACTGATCCAGCGCGCCATCGCCCACCACCACGCGCCGATGGCGCAGGACCTGGGCGACATCCCGAGCGTGGTGCACGTGGCCGATGCGATCGTGCATGCGCTCGACCTGGCCGGCCAGCCCGGCGAGATGGTGCCAGCCATCGCCCAGAACGCCTGGGACAGCCTGCGCATCGACAACGCCGGCCTGCGCCGCGTGCTGGTCGAAACCGAATCCGAATTTGAGAACGCGTGCCAGATCCTGACCGCGTCGAACTGAGAACCTGCCATGACGCCGACCGCAATCCCGACCACGTCGCTTGACGTTACCCGCCTGCTGGGCGAACTCGAAGCGCTGGTGGCGAACCGCACCTCGCAGCTGGAACAGGCCATGCAGCGGCTGGAAGAAGACATCCGCAAGCGCGAGGCTGCCGAAGCCGAGCTACTGCGCCGCAACAACGAGCTGACCGAACTGAACGCGCGCCTGTCGATGGCGCAGGCACAGCTGATGCAGTCCGAAAAGCTGGCCTCGATCGGCCAGCTGGCGGCCGGCGTGGCGCATGAAATCAACAATCCGATCGGCTACGTGTTTTCGAATTTCGAGACGCTTGGCACCTACATCGGGCGCATGCTGACCATGTTCGAGCATTACCAGCAGGCCGAGGCCAGCATCGGCAACCCCGAAGTGCTGGCCGCGCTGCGCGCGCTACGCGCCACCGTCGACCTCGATTTCCTGATTGAAGACATCCCGGTGCTGATGGCCGAATCGCGCGAAGGCATCAGCCGGGTGCGCAAGATCGTGCAGGACCTGAAGGATTTCTCGCGGGTCGACGCCAATCAGGAATGGCAATGGGCCAACCTGCATGCGGGCATCGATTCGACCCTGAACATCGTCAGCAACGAAGTCAAGTACAAGGCCGACGTGATCAAGGAATACGGTGACATCCCGGACATCGAATGCCAGCCGTCGCACATCAACCAGGTGATCATGAACATCGTCATCAACGGCGCGCACGCGATCACCGGCGAGCGCGGCCGCATTACGATCCGCACCGGCTGCGACGCCGTCAACGCCTGGATCGAGATTGCCGACACCGGCACCGGGATCCCCAAGGAAATCCTGTCGCGCATCTTCGACCCGTTCTTCACGACCAAGCCGATCGGCAGCGGAACCGGGCTCGGCTTGTCGCTGTCGTACGGCATCATCCAGAAGCACAGCGGCCAGATCGACGTCCGGAGCACGCCGGGCAGCGGCACCACGTTCCGCATCACCTTGCCGATCCGCCGCGTGCCGCAGCCTGCCGCGGCGCTGGAGCTGTGATGCAGCCGGCCGACACCAAAGCGCCGCGCGCCGGCACCATCCTGTGCATCGACGACGAGCCGAACATCCTGTCGGCGCTGCGGCGCCTGTTCCGCGCCCAGGGCTACGAAGTGCTGACGGAGGAGAGCGCGCGCGCCGGCCTGGCGGTGCTCGACGCGCGCCAGGTCGACCTGGTGATCTCCGACATGCGCATGCCTGAGATGAACGGCGTCGAGTTCCTCGAGCAGGCGCGCGCGCGCTGCCCGGACACGCTGCGCCTGCTGCTGACCGGAAATGCCGACGTGCGCCTGATCCTCGACGCCGTCAATCGCGGCGAAATCTACCGCTACATCACCAAGCCGTGGGACGACAACGAGATGACGCTGGTGGTGCGCCACGCCTTCGAACGCCAGGCGCTGGAACGCGAACAGCGCCGGCTGGAGGCGCTGACCGTGTACCAGAACGAGCAGTTGCGCGAACTGAACCAGAGCCTGGAGGAGAAGGTGGCCAGCCGCACCGAGCAATTGCGCAAGGTGCTCGACGACCTGGTCGGCTCCAACGACAAGCTCAAGCGCAATTTCCTGACCGGGATCCAGGTGTTCTCCAGCCTGATCGAACTGCGCGGCGGGCATCTTGCGGGCCATTCGCGCCGGGTGGCGGACCTGGCGCGCCGGCTCGCGCTCAAGCTGGGGCTCGACGCGCGCGAAACCCAGCAGATCTTCATCGCCGGGCTGCTGCACAATATCGGCAAGATCGGTTTTTCCGACGCCTTGCTGGAGATGCCGGTGCCGCGCATGAACGGCGAACTGCTGGGCCTGTACCGGGCGTACCCGGCGCGCGGCGAGCAGTTGCTGATGCCGCTGGAGGACCTGCGCGAAGCGGCCACGCTGGTGCGCGCGCACCAGGAACGTTTCGACGGTGAAGGTTTTCCCGACCGGCTGGCCGGGCTCGACATCCCGATCGGCGCGCGCATCCTGGCGCTGGCCAGCGACTACGACAATTTGCAGATCGGCACCCTGACCGAGCGCCAGTTGCGGCCCGAACAGGCGGCGCAGATCGTCATCGAGAGCCGCGGCAAGCGCTACGATCCTGCGGTGGTGGCCGCGTTCGAGGAAGTGACCACCGGGCGCGCTCCGGTCGAGGCGACGCGCGACGAAGCGCTGCCGGTGGCCAAGCTGCGCGCCGGCATGCGCACCACGCGCGACCTGGTCACCCGCGACGGCTCGCTGCTGCTGTCGGCCGAGCATGTGCTGACCGACCGGATGATCCGGCAGATCGGCGATTTCGAGCGGACGTCGGGGATGTCGTTTAGCGTATATGTCAGGTTGAACGAAGCGGAGGCGGCATGAGGCGTATTTTGCTGGTTGATGATGAGGTGCACGTGCTGAGCGCGCTGCAACGCACGATGCGACCGTTCCTGCAGGAATACGCGGTGGAAATCGAGGCGTTCAGCGATCCGGAGCTGGCCCTGTTGCGCTGCGTGGAAATGTCCTTCGATATCGTGATGTCGGACTACCGGATGCCCGGTTTGTCAGGGGCGGATTTCCTGCAGATGGTGAAGGGGATCCAGCCGGATGCGGTCAGGCTGATGCTGAGCGCTTCGACGGAATTTGCCGAAGTGTCGAGCGCGATCAACCGGGCTGAAGTGTTTCGGTATGTGGCCAAGCCGTGGGAGGGCGAGGAGTTGAAGAAAATCTTCCTGCTGGCGTTCGAGCGGCGCGATGTGGCGCTCAAGGCACGGCCGGCGGTGAACACGATGTCGGCGCAGGACCAGGAGGCGAACCGGCTGGAGACGGAGGAACCGGGCATCACCAAGGTCAGGCGCGATCCGGATGGGGCGGTGTTTCTCGACTAGCCGCGCTGGGCACGATTGTTGGCGCTGTGCGTTCGCACCCGTCCGGGCGGGAGACTATTTTTGAGCAGGCTTTTGGCTGTATATACTGCTGTCGATGCGGGTATGGGTTCCAGGCGAGTGACCAAGCCGCGATTTACGTGTCGCGTACAATCGACAGCAATCGACAGCAATCGNNCCCATAGGGAAAACTGCCGCTACACTCAGTCTTGTCTGAAGAATAGGAGTAGCAATTATGAGTCGCCGGAAAGCGATCCGCTACCAAGGAAGAATCACAACCTGGAAGGATGACCAAGGATTCGGCTTTATCGCGCCAAACGGTGGCGGGCCGCTCGTATTTGTTCATATGAAGTCGTTCGCCAGCAGCGCGACTCGCCCTGCCGGAAACGATGTCGTCACTTATGAATTGACCATCAACGAGAAAGGTCAGCCGCGCGCCGAGAACGTCGCTTTCGTTCGTGATCGAGCTTCACGCTTCCCATCCCACAACACAGGCGCGAGCTCGCTGGTCGCGGCGGTCGGCTTTCTCGGACTAGTCGCCATTCTCGTCCTTTTTGGAAAATTACCTGCTGTCGTTTTCGGCGTTTACCTTGGCATTAGTGCTCTTACATTTATCGCCTACGCAGTCGACAAATCTGCCGCTCGGAACAATCGGTGGAGAACTAAGGAAAGTACGCTGCACATGCTTGGTCTTGCAGGAGGCTGGCCTGGCGCGCTTGTGGCCCAACAAGTATATCGACACAAATCGAAGAAACAAACCTTCCTGACAGCGTTTTGGTTCACTATCGCCGTCAACTGCGCTGCACTCGGCTGGCTCCTGTCAACCTCCGGTGCCAACGTGCTAAGTACAATTCTTGGGTCACCACAATTTGGGGGGTAAGCGAACGTCAGCTTTGGGTCGATAACAGTCGGTCACGCCGGGCTCCTAGTCGGCAGCTTCCGACCCAACAAGACATTCAGCTCAGGCCTGCTGCTAGCCTTGCTGAGTGCCCCCTCCGCTTAGTGGCAGAAAACTTGCACAGCTGGTTATGTGTTTAGGCTTGATTGAATTTTTCGGGCTTTGCAGCCAGGACGAAAGGGATTGCAATCGGGCCTAGTAGGGCGACTGACATGGCCCTGATAGCTGTTGTTTTTACATGGCGGCGTTTAGCAATGAAGAGGCACGCCACGGACGAGAGTACCCAAATCAAAGCTGGTATGTATTCAGTCATAGTGAACTCCAGATACTGGTTACGCGGGAGGTGATGCATGCTGACATGAAAAGTCGCCGGTGGCAATTCCGGATTTACCATTGGCGCGGCCGTCCGCTTCTGGCCGATTGCTGTCGATTGTACGCGACACGTAATGTCAGTTAGGCGGTCGTAGATCGACACCCGGCGGTCGGCGACCGCTTGCTGCCCTCACACTTCAGTTTGCTCAGCCATTTCTAGTGCATCGTCGACCTCGATCCCAAGATAGCGAACGGTGCTCTCGAGTTTCGTGTGGCCCAACAGGAGCTGTACTGCCCGAAGGTTTTTAGTTCGGCGATAGATCAATGTCGGCTTTGTTCGCCGCATCGTATGTGTGCCATACGCGGAGGGGTCGAGTCCAATCTCGATTACCCAACCGTGAACTATTCTTGCGGCTGCCGGGTGGATAGATGCGGTGAACTATGAAGCCTACTCGGAAACAGGCAGTCTCCTGATGCCAGCCTTGCGGTTGCTACCCACTCTGAAATACTCAGTCTGGTTCCAGCCGTGATTTCAAACTGAACTGGCTGTTGTGTTTTTTGTTGCGTTACAATCGCACGAGACGAGACGCGTCCACCGTGGCAGACGTCCTGAACACGTAACTGAACCAGGTCGCAAGCGCGCAGCTTGCTGTCTATCGCGAGATTGAACAATGCCAACTCGCGGACACTATGATGAAGTGATGAAGTTGCAGGCGAACTCTCGCCTTGAGAAGAGCGCGCAAATTGGAGGAAACGCATGCGTTTCCCGTTCGCGAGGACGACCTGGATAGTCTTCCAACACTTAGCGGTGACATAGCCAAAAAAAACGTGGACATATGCTTTTTTCCTTGGTGGTCGCTTCGAGGGTAGTAACCAGAAGATGGTGAGGGTATATGTCAAGAGAGAAAAATTCGATGGCCCGTAATCAAGAACTGCCGCAGGCGCGCGTATCGCCACGGTTGCCGCCGCCTATGCCTGCATTAAAGTCCACGTCGCCCGAGGACGCTATCGCCAAAAAGCAGGCGCGAGAGCGAAAGGATGCGCTGGTTCGCGGCGTCACTTCAATACAAGAAATGCGTGAAGCGATAAGGCGCGTCGGACGCGACATCCCGGCTATTTCCGCAGTGCCGCGCATGGGCATGCTTGATGCAACGGCGTTTCGCATGCGTGCCGCAAAAGGCCTGCCATTCGTGATCACTGGGCTTGTCAACCGGTGGCCAATTTCCGCCCTCACACCGCAAACGCTGCGCGATCGCTTTAGCGACCTGCAAGTGCGCGCGAGGGTGGGCGACTATGTCAACACGGCATTCGCGCCGGATCGGGCCATGCAGGATATGTCGATGCTTGAGTATCTTGAGCTTGTCTCCACTGGCACTCAGGACCTGCCGCCCTATCTGGGCAATCTGGAATTACGCGAATTGAACAGGATGTGTCACTGGCCCGCGTATTTTAGCAAAATGGGGCCGCCTCGCTTTTGGCTTGGCCCATCAGGAACGGTGACGCCACTGCATTGCGACTATGACGATAATATTTTTGCGCAGATATGGGGCACCAAACGTATTTTCCTGTCTCCGCCTCACCACGACGAATTCCTGTACACCAGCGAGGCGAATGCCGTCCTGTTCGGCTCTCCGTTTAACCCCGAGGCACCGGATTTCGAAAAATTTCCGCTTGCGCGCCAGGCATCAATGATCGAATGCATTGTCAATCCCGGTGAGCTCCTGTATGTGCCTGCCGGGTGGTATCACCATGTTCGCGCGCTGACGTTTTCTCTTTCCGCCAATCGGTGGGCCCGGGCCCTGCCGTTCGCGCTGAACGGCGACCCATCCCTGCAGCGCCCGGCCTGCTAGCAAAAAGCCCGCAGCTTCTGCCCCAGTTCGCACGATCGGCTAATTGCGGACGTTCGATTTCTTGGAAATCGGCCCAAGACCGGACATGTCCCGAAGCTGTTGCATTTGGGCGAATCGTGTTTGGGTTCCTCCGTGTCACAATGCGTAATCATGTTGCCAACTACATAAACAGTTCGGAGGTGTTATGACCCGTCTTGCCAATCCCGACTTCGCCGAATTTGTCGCTGCCAGTTTCGACAAGCAAAACGCAATGCATCTGATTCGTGCGACCTTGCCTGTCGTCGAACACGGGCGCACCGAAATCCATCTGCCGCACTGGGACGGCATAGAGCAGCAGCATGGCTTCGTGCACGGAGGTGTGGTGGGGATGATTGCCGATTCAGCCGCCGGTTATGCGGCAATGACCTTGGTGNNGCGAGTGCTTCGGTATTGACCGTCGAATACAAGATGAACCTTGTCGCACCTGCGGCCGGCGAGAAGCTTATTGCCCGAGGACAGGTTGTCCGCCCCGGTAGGACGCTGATTGTGACCAAGGCAGAGGTATTCGCCGTCAAAGATGACAAGGAAACACTTTGTGCCATCATGCAGCAGACAATTATGGTCATGCACGGAAAGTCAGAGAAGTAGTGTCCGGTTTGGCTCATAAGCGAACATCATTCCATCGGCAGCTCTCGCGCGCACTGCGGACGAGAACCGAAGGACCTGCTGTCAGACCGGGGTTTGTTCAGCCATCTCTATAGCCTCATCTACCATTCTTTAATGTTGTCGTCCAAGAATTAGCCTCGACTAATTCCTCACGGTTTTTCTGTTAGCAGCCGTTGTAATTTTTTCGCCCGCTACTTGTGATGGTGTACGTTCCACCACGTGGCCCGGTGTAACAAGCTGGTCTCGCAGGCGCTTGCTGTACCTGTGGATGTGTCTGTAGTTGCCGTGCCTGGGGTGTTGCGATGGGTTCTTTCGGTATGAACTGGGTTGACACTGGTTTGGGGGAAGGCTGTGTTCGATGGCAATGGTAATCGCCCGTTTGTCGATTGTTATGGCACCCTTCGGCATTTAGCCCTCCGCCATGGGCGAGCGCTTCGGAGCCGACCAAAGACGCAAGAGCCAAAAGTAACCATGAGGCGCAAGACTTAAGCCTATTAGCTTCGTTTAAATACGCAATGCGGCAGTGTGACATTCCGTTCCCATTTCCTGATAATAAAGACTTAATGCTACATGTTAATTTATCAAATAAACTATCAAAATGTCACTAGGAAACATTTATTTTCAAATTGATATATAACGTTGTCCTTCCATGATTCTGTGGCGCGGGATTCCGCGCGGAACCACCGCTGCTGAAGCGCCAGAGTTGGTCCTCGGACCGCACTGGATTCATGTATTCATTCGTGCGGCAGACTAAGGCATTCTGCATTCAAAATACAATCGCCACTGATCAACTGCGGAGAAAACATGCGAATCGCCACGTTTAACGTCAACGGTATTACCAGTCGGCTTCCTGCCTTGCTGCAGTGGCTGGACGAAAAGCAACCGGACGTCGCCTGCCTGCAGGAGCTGAAGGCGCCGCATGAGAAATTCCCCGAAGCTGCGATCAACGAGGCCGGCTACCAGGCCATTTGGCACGGCCAAAAGAGTTGGAACGGCGTGGCGATCCTTGCGCGCGGCGCGGCTCCGGTGGAGGTGGGACGCGGTTTGGCGGGCGATCCGGAGGATGCGCAGAGCCGCTATATCGAAGCCGCAGTCGATGGCGTGATGATCGCCTGCCTCTACCTGCCGAACGGGAACCCGGCGCCCGGACCGAAGTTCGATTACAAGCTGGCATGGTTCGAGCGGCTCATTACGCGTGCCGCGGAACTGCTTTCCAGTGGTGCGCCGGTGGTTCTCGCGGGCGACTTCAATGTCATGCCGACCGATATCGATGTCTACAAGCCTGAGCGCTGGGTCAACGACGCGCTGTTCCGTCCCGAAACGCGCGAGGCGTTCCACCGGTTGATGGCGCAGGGCTGGTGCGATGCGCTGCGCACCATGCACCCGGATGAGCGGATCTATACGTTTTGGGACTACTTCCGCAATGCATATGGGCGCGATGCCGGGCTGCGCATCGATCACCTGCTGCTTAGTCCCGCGCTGGCCGGCGCGTTGAAGGCCGCCGGCGTCGACCGCGACGTGCGCGGGCGCGAAAAGCCCAGCGACCACGCGCCGACGTGGATAGAGCTTGACTTGGAAGGGCTGCACTAGGTTCGGGATTACCCCGGCGCGATTCAACTTTCGGTCGAATCGACATTCATGATCGGATCGCGCGCCAGGTTACGCGCCAGTTCGCCGCCGTCACCGCGCCAGAACTCGCGATCGGCCTGGCGCACCCGCTCGGCGGCACGCACCATATGCTCGGTCGCGGCGGCGCGCGCCAATTCCGGGTCGCCGGCGGCAATCGCGCTGACGATCTTTTCATGCTCCTGCCGCACCTGGTTTGAAAAATCCGCGCGCCGCGCTTCGTTGGCGCGCGTCACCTTGACCGCCGAGCGGGTCGGCTGGGCGAAGATTCCCACGAATTTGACCCAATAGGGGTTGCCGGTGGCCTCCGCAATGCTCAGGTGGAAGCGCACGTCTTCCTCGACCCCGCTGACGCCGGCCGCCACCGCTTCCTCAATCCGCCTTAGGGCGTGCTCGATTTCCAACAGTTGCGCCGGGGTTCGGCGCAATGCGGCCAGCGCCGCAATTTCCGCCTCCAGCCCGCGTCGCACCTCGATCAGGTTCAGCAGCGATTGAATCGATTGCTCGGTCAGCTCGTCTGCCTTCTCCACATGCGGCTCTTCGACCTTGCAGATGAATGCGCCACTGCCCTTGCGGGTGCTGAGCATGCCTTCGTCCTTGAGCGCGGCGATCGCTTCGCGCACCACGCTGCGGCTGACGCCGAAATGCAGCGCCATCGCCTGCTCGGAAGGCAGGCGCGTGCCCGGGGCCAGGCCGTCGTGCCGGATCTTTTGCCGCAACTTGCCGGCCACGCGCGAGCCCAAGGTGCCGGTGGCAAAGCCGCCGTCTTCGACTGCATGATCTGGAAGGGTAAACCTCATCGTCTGGTCCATGGAACTTTCCTCGCCGCTTGCCACATCGCGGATGAAATGAATTATACAAAACATACAGCTTGACAGCCAAAAAATAAACACATAACCTACAACTAAACAGATTTCATACATCTTGCCAGCCGCAACCCCGCGGTCATAAAAACCAGGCAAGCAGACATTTCAAGGAGACAATGATGGCGATCACGGGAACACATCCAGGTGGGCAGGGCGGTCTGGCCTCGCCTCAATCGGGCGCTGACGAGGCCACGGTTTATCGAAAAGTGACATGGCGCATCGTGCCATTTCTCATGCTCTGTTACATCGTGGCGTACCTCGACCGCGTCAACGTCGGCTTCGCCAAATTGCAGATGCTGAGCGACCTCCAATTCAGCGACACCGTATTCGGCCTCGGCGCCGGCGTGTTCTTCATTGGTTATTTCCTGTTCGAAGTGCCGAGCAATGTCATCCTGCACAAGGTCGGCGCGCGCCGCTGGATCGCCCGTATCATGATCACCTGGGCCCTGATTTCCGGCGCCTTCATGTTCGTCACCACGCCCACCAGCTTCTACATCATGCGCTTCCTGCTGGGCCTGGCGGAAGCGGGCTTCTTCCCTGGAATTATCCTGTACCTGACCTACTGGTATCCGGCCCAGCGCCGCGCCCGCATGGTGTGCACCTTCATGACCGCGATCCCGCTGGCGGGCGTGATCGGCGGCCCGCTGTCGGGCTGGATCATGGAATCGTTCGCCGGCGTCTACGGCTATACCGGCTGGCAATGGATGTTCGTGCTGGAAGCGGTTCCGGCCCTGGTCCTCGGCATCTGCGTGCTGCTCTACCTCGACGACGGCATCCGCTCGGCGAAATGGCTCAACGAGAGCGAGAAGCGCCTGCTGGAAACCCACATCGAGAACGAGGCCAAGACCAAGGTGGCGCATCCGTCGCTGCGTTCGATGTTTGCCGATCCGCGCGTGTGGCTGATGGCGCTGATCTATTTCTGCTGCGTGATGGGGCANNGACAAGCGCGGCGAGCGGCGCTGGCACCTGGTCATCCCGATGCTGCTCGGCGCAGTCGGCCTGGTCGGCAGTGCGCTGGCCGGCACCACCAATACCGGCATCGCGATCATGTTCCTGACCATCGCCGCGGCCGGCGTGCTGTCGTCGGCGCCGCTGTTCTGGAGCTTGCCGACCGCCTTTCTGCATGGCGTGGCCGCCGCCGCCGGCATCGCCGCAATCAATTCGGTGGGCAACCTGGCCGGTTTCGCCAGCCCGTTCCTGATCGGCGCGATCAAGGACCTGACCCAATCGACCGACATCGGCCTGTACCTCCTGGCCGGCGTGCTGGTCGCTGGCGCGGCAGTCGTGATGAGCGTGCCGGCCCGCCTGGTGAATCGATAGACCTTCGTCCGCCCGGCGCCCGCATCGGGTGGCCGGGCCCGCATTTTTCTGAAGCAGGAGCAAATCAAATGGCAGAGCAAATCAGCCGCGTCGGGGTCGTCGGCCTCGGTGCGATGGGCATGGGCATGGCGCAATCGTTGCTGCGGGCGGGCCTGGAAGTGCATGCCTGCGACGTGCGGCCCGAGGCCGTCGAGCAACTGGCCGCGGCCGGCGCGCACGGCGCCGCTTCGCCGGCGGCCTTGGCGCCCAAGGTGGAAGCCTTGTTGATCGTCGTCGTCAATGCGGCCCAGACCGAGCAGGTGCTGTTCGGCCCGGACGGCGCCGCCGCCCACCTGAAACCCGGTGCCGTCGTGATCGCCAGCGCCACCGTCGCGCCCGAGTTCGCCGAAGCGTTGGGCGCGCGCTTGCTGGCGCTGGGTCTGCGCTTCATCGATGCGCCGATCTCGGGCGGGGCGGCCAAGGCCGCGACGGGCCAGATGTCGGTGATGGCGGCCGGCGCGCCGGAAACGTTCGCCGTCTGCACCAGGCTGTTCGAGGCGATCTGCGCCCGGCTGTACCGGCTCGGCGACCAGCCGGGGCAGGGCTCGAAGGTGAAGATGATCAACCAGCTGCTGGCCGGCGTGCATATCGCGGCGGCCGCCGAAGCGATGGCGCTCGGCCTGCGCGCCGGCTGCGATCCGGATGCGCTGTACGAAGTCATTTCGAACAGCGCCGGCAGCTCGTGGATGTTCCAGAACCGCGTGCCGCACATCCTTGCCGGCGACTACGCGCCGCTGTCGGCGGTCAACATCTTCGTCAAGGATCTCGGCATCGTGCTCGACTACGCCAGGAAGAGCGTGTTTCCCTTGCCGCTGTCGGCCACCGCGCACCAGATGTTCATGCAGGCGTCCGCCGCGGGGCATGGCCTGGAGGACGATTCGGCCGTCATCAAGCTGTTCCCGGGTATTACCTTGCCGGCTGCGAAAGCGGCCACCAAAGCGGCCTGAGGAGGGCAACATGACTGTCTTACTTGGATGTATCGCCGACGACTTCACGGGCGGCACCGACCTGGCCGGCATGCTGGTCAAAGCCGGCATGCGCACNNCGGCAATATCGGCCCGGTGGCGGAAGCGCTGATGCAGGCGCTCGATACCGGTTTCACGATCGCCTGCCCGGCGTTTCCGGCCAACGGCCGCACAAGCTACAAGGGTTACCTGTTCGTCGGCAACGAGTTGCTGAGCGAATCAGGCATGCGCCACCATCCGCTGACGCCGATGACCGATCCCAGCCTGGTGCGGGTGCTGCAGCAGCAGGTGAGCGGCAAAGTGGGGCTGGCGGACTACGCCGTTGTCGAGCAGGGCGCGGCCGCCATCGAAGAACGCTTTGCGGCATTGCGCCAGCAAGGATGCCGGTTCGCCGTCGTCGATGCGGTATCGAACCGCGACCTGGAGGCGATCGGCGCAGCCTGCGCCGAGCTGCCGCTGGTGACCGGGGGCTCCGGCATTGCGCTGGGCTTGCCGGAAAACTTCCGCCGCCGCGGGCTGCTGGCACGCCACGATGCGGCCGCCGCGCTGCCCGCCACGGGCGGCGCGCGCGCGGTCATCTCCGGCAGCTGCTCGCTGGCCACCCAGCGGCAGGTGGCGCTGATGCGCGAACGGGCGCCGGCGTTCCATGTCGATCCTCTGGCGCTGGCGCGGGGCGAAGCAGCCGTCGCCGCCGCGCTGGCGTGGGCAGCGGACCGGGTCGGCCAGGCGCCGCTGTTGATCTATGCGACGGCGACGCCGGAAACGGTCAAGGCAGTGCAGGCCCAGTTGGGCGTGGAGCGCGCCGGCAACCTGGTCGAAGACGCGCTTGCCGCCATCGCGCAGGGCCTGATTGCGCTGGGCGTCGGCCAGCTGATCGTCGCGGGCGGCGAAACCTCGGGCGCGGTGGTCAAGGCGCTGGGCGTGTCGGGCCTGCGCATCGGGCCGGAAATCGATCCGGGCGTGCCGTGGACCACCGCGCTGCAGGCCGGCCGCGCGGGCGCGCCGCTGGCATTGGCGCTCAAGTCGGGCAATTTCGGCAGCGACGATTTCTTCCTCAAAGCATGGAGCCGTCTGTCATGAGCGCCGCCATCCACCGCAGCGCGGACGAAATGCGCCAGCGCGAGCAGATCGTCGAGTTCGGCCGCTCGCTGTTCGAACGCGGCTTGAGCGCCGGCAGCAGCGGCAACCTCAGCGTGCGCCTCGAGGACGGCTGGCTGCTGACCCCGACCAACGCAAGTCTGGGCCGCCTGGACCCGGCGCGCCTGTCGAAGCTCGACTGGGACGGCAAGCTGGTCAGCGGCGAGCCGCCCTCGAAGGAAGCGTTCCTGCACCGCGCCATGTACCAGCAGCGCAGCGGCGCGGGGGCGATCGTGCATCTGCATTCGACCCACTCCGCGGCGGTGTCCTGCATGTGCGGCCTGAATCGCGACGATTGCATTCCCCCGCTGACGCCGTATTTCGTGATGAAGATCGGGCGCCTGCCGCTGCTGCCTTACCACCGTCCGGGCGATCCGGCGTTGGCCGGCGCGATCGGCGCGCTGGCACGCAAGCACTCGGCGGTGCTGCTGGCCAACCACGGCCCGGTCGTGTCCGGCGCCACGCTCGAGGCGGCGGTCTACGCCGCAGAGGAGCTGGAGGAAACCGCCAAACTATTCCTGCTGCTGCGCCACGTGCCGACCCGGCCGCTCGACGCCGCGCAGATCGATGAACTCAAGTCGGCCTTCGGGCTCGACATTTAATGGGAGCCGTACCGTGCCAAAATTTGCCGCCAACCTGACTATGATGTTCAACGAGGTCGCCTTTCCGCAGCGTTTCGCCGCCGCCGCCGCGGCCGGCTTCAAGGCGGTCGAGTTCCTGTTCCCGTACGACCATCCGGCGCGGGAAGTGGCGTCCTGGCTCGAGGAAAACCGGCTGGAAAACGTGCTGTTCAACCTGCCGCCGGGCGACTGGGCGGCCGGCGAGCGCGGCATCGCGGCGCTGCCCGGCCGCGAACCGGAATTCCGGGACGGCGTCGCGCGCGCCATCGAGTATGCGCTGGCGTTGGGCACGAAGCGGGTGCACATGATGGCGGGGCTGATTCCTGCCGGAGCCGACCTGCGCATGCACCGCGAGGTCTACCTGGGCAACCTGCGCCACGCCGCGCGCGNNCACGTGCAGATCGCCAGCGTGCCCGACCGTAACGAGCCGGACGACGGCGAAGTCAACTACCCGTACCTGTTCCGCCTGCTCGACGAACTCGGCTACGAAGGCTGGATCGGCTGCGAATACCGCCCGCGCGGCGCCACCGCCGATGGCCTTGGCTGGCTGGCCGCGGCAACACATCAAGGAGAGAAAAAATGAAAGTGCTGATTACCGGCGGCGCCGGATTCCTCGGGCAGCGGCTCGCCGCGCGATTGCTCGCCCGCGGCGAACTGAGCGGGCAACCGATCGATCGGCTGGTGCTCGTCGACGTGGCGCCGGCCAATGATTTCGGCGACCAGCGGGTGCGGGTGGTGACCGGCGACATCGCCGACGCCGCCCTGCTGCGCCAGGTCATCGATACCGCGACGACATCGATCTTCCACCTTGCCGCCATCGTCAGCGGCCAGGCCGAAGCCGATTTCGATCTCGGCATGCGCATCAACCTCGACGCCTCGCGCCTGCTGCTCGACGTCTGCCGTGAACTCGGGCACAAACCCAAGGTCGTGTTCACCAGCTCGGTCGCGGTGTATGGCGGCCAGTTGCCCGACGTGGTGCAAGACTCGACGGCGCTGAACCCGCAGTCCTCGTACGGCGCCCAGAAAGCGATCGGCGAATTGCTGCTCAACGACTACAGCCGGCGCGGCTTTGTCGACGGCCGCGTGCTGCGCCTGCCGACCATCAGCGTGCGTCCCGGCAAACCGAACAAGGCCGCATCCTCGTTTGCCAGCGGCATCATCCGCGAGCCGCTGAACGGCGAATCCTCGGTCTGTCCGGTGCTGCCGGATGTCCGGCTGTGGCTGTTGTCGCCGCGACGCGCGATCGAGTCGCTGATCGCGGCGCACGAGTTGCCCGCCGAGTCGTTCGGCAACAGCCGCACCGTCAACCTGCCTGGCCTGCCGGTCAGCGTGGGCGAGATGGTGGCCGCGCTGGAAAAAGTGGCGGGCCGGGAGACGGTATCGCGCATCAGCTTCGCGCCCGACCCGGCGGTCGAACGCATCGTCAACGGCTGGCCCGGGGCCTGGGATGTGAGCCGCGCCAAGGCGCTCGGGTTGTCCGCAGATCCCGATTTCGAGAGTATCATCAGGGCCTATATTGACGAAAGCGCAACCCCGGGCCAGGCCGCAGCGTGAGCATCACTTTCTAAAGGAGAACTACCATGGCAGCGAAGACGATTTTGTTTCTGACAGGTGATTTTGCGGAAGATTACGAAACGATGGTGCCGTTCCAGGCGCTGCAGATGGTCGGCCACGCCGTCCATGCGGTCTGCCCCGGCAAGCAAGCCGGCGACAAGATCAGGACCGCGATCCACGACTTCGAGGGCGACCAGACCTATACCGAAAAACCCGGCCACCTGTTTGCGCTGAACGCCAGCTTCGACGAGGTCGATGTGGGCAAGTACGACGCCTTGATGATCGCCGGCGGCCGCGCGCCCGAATACCTGCGGCTGAACCAGCGCGTGATCGAGATCGTGCGCCAGTTCGCCGAAGCCGGCAAGCCGATCGCCGCCGTCTGCCACGGCGCGCAGTTGCTGGCCGCCGCCGACGTGATTCGCGGCAAGCGGATTTCCGCCTATCCCGCCTGCGCGCCGGAAGTGCGGCTGGCCGGCGGCGAGTATGCGGAAATCGAAGTCGATCAAGCCGTCACCGACGGCAATTTCATCACGGCCCCGGCCTGGCCCGCCCATCCGCAATGGCTGGCGCAATTCCTCAAGCGGCTCGGCACCGAGATTTCGCTCTGATCCGACGAAAGTTACGTTTGGATTGAGAAAAATCAACCCAACGTCAAATAAATATTGTTGATACGCAGACAACGTGAAAAACGGCGTACATTGCCCGATGTACCCGATCGCTTGTCGCCGCCGACGTGATGTGTTCGCCAAAACCTGACGTCGCCATTCATTCGTTTCGGCCCGGTCTTGCGACCGGCGCCGCGCTCACTGGAGATCACCAATGCGTCTTAGCAAATTCAAGCGGGCGATCGCGCTCGCCGCGCTGGCCATCGGCGCCAGCGCCGGCGCCTCCCTGGCGCTGGCCGACGAAACCTGCAACTCGCCGTACATGGCGAACCTGATCAAGGGCCAGGAAGACTTCCTGTATGTGTGGACGCTGGGCGTGCCCGGCATGGGCGACGGCTCGGACAAGCTGGTCACGCTCGACGTCAACCCCGCCTCGAAGAAATTCGGCCAGGTGGTCGCGCAGGTGTCGGTCGGCGGGCGCGGCGAAGCCCACCATGTCGGCTTCACCGACGACCGCCGCTTCCTGTGGGCCGGCGGCCTCGACAACAGCAAGATCTACGTATTCGATGTGCATGCCGACCCCGGCAAGCCGAAGCTGGTCAAGACCATCACCGATTTCGCCGCGCGCTCCGGCTTCGTCGGGCCGCATACCTACTACGCGCTGCCGGGCCGGATGCTGATCGGCGCGCTCTCGAACGCCAAGGACAAGGGCGGCGCGACCGGCATGGCGTTGTACAGCAACAAGGGCGACTTCATCAGCAAGTACGACATGCCCACCGCCAAGGGCGGCGACGGGTATGGCTACGACATCGCGATCAATCCCGCCAGGAACGCCATGCTGACGTCCAGCTTTACCGGCTGGAACAATTACATGATGGAGCTCGGCGAGCTGATGAAAGACCAGTCGGCGATGAAAAAGTTCGGCAACACCATGGTGATGTGGAACCTGAAGTCGATGCAGCCGGAGAAGGTATTCGAGGTGCCCGGCGCACCGCTCGAGATCCGCTGGTCGCTGAAGGAGGGCGACGACTGGGCGATCACCGCCACCGCGCTGACCTCGACGCTGTGGCTGGTGAAAAAGGACGCCAAGGGCGAATGGCAGGCCAAGTCGGTTGGCGCGATCGGCGACCCGGCCAAGACCCCGCTGCCGGTCGACATCTCGATTACGGCCGACGCCAAGGGACTGTGGGTTAACACCTTCATGGACGGCACCACGCGCTATTTCGACCTGAGCAATCCGGAAGCGCCGAAGCAAACCTATGCCAGGCACACCGGCTCGCAGGTGAACATGGTCTCGCAAAGCTGGGACGGAAAGCGGGTCTACATCAGCAGCTCGCTGCTGGCGAAGTGGGACAAGAAGGGCGCCGAAGACGAGCAATTCGTCAAGCTGTTCGCCTGGGACGGCAAGGATCTCAAGGAAACCTGGAAGGTCGACTTCTACCGGCAGAAACTGGGTCGCGCGCACCACATGAAACTGGGCGCGAAATCGGTCCAGCGCAGCATCGCCGCGGGGCAGGGCAGTGCGGCGCTGGCGGCGAAGTAGGCCGGCGGCGCTGGCGCTGCTGGCGTTGGCGCCGCTGTCCTTCGGCGCCGCCGATCCGGCGAAACTGGGATTCGTGCCGCCCGCGCCCGGCACCTACAAGCTCGAACACATCATGCGCGCGCCCGACGGCGCGGTGCTCGACAGCGACGGCAGCGCGCACCGCTTCGCGGAGTTCTCCACCGGCAAAGTCACGCTGTTTTCCTTCATCTACACGTATTGCACGGATGCCAAGGGCTGTCCGCTGGCCTATGAAACCTTGCACGGATTGAAGCAAAGCATCGAGCAGGATCCGGCGCTGCGCGGGCGGGTGCGTTTCGTCAGCATGAGTTTCGCTCCCCAATACGACACGCCGCAGGCGATGCGCAGTTACGGCGGCGCGGAGGCGCGCGACACGCGCGGGCTGCGCTGGCATTTCCTCACCACCGGCTCGGGCCGGCAGCTCGCGCCGCTGCTCGACGGTTTCGGCCAGGACGTCTCGCTCGCGGCGGAACAGGCGCCTGAGCAGCGCGCGCCCACGCTCAGCCACATGCTGAAGGTTTACCTGATCGACGGCGGCGGCAGCGTGCGCGAAATCTACAGTCCCGCGTTCCTGCACCAGGCCGTGATGCTGAACGACATCAAGACGCTCCTGCTCGAACGGCCGGCGCCGCGCAAATGAAGCGCGGCCTTTTCGCCTGAGCCTGTCTGTTTGGCCGAAAAAATGTTCGATTGTCAGACCTGGCCCGGCAGTGCAGAATGGTGCCCCGACCTGAAGGAGCTTCGCGATGCCGATTGCAGCCACGCCCGCCACCCCGTATTACGCGGTGATCTTCACTTCCATCCGCAGCGAGGGCGACAACGGGTATGGAAAGATGAGCGACGCGATGGTCGCCAGCGCGGCAAGCGAGCCAGGTTTCCTCGGCATCGAAGCGGCCCGCGAGGAGCTCGGCATCACGGTGTCCTACTGGTCCAGCCTGGAGGCGATCTCGGCGTGGAAACAGAATTCCGCCCATCTTGTTGCGCAGAAACTCGGCCGGGAAAACTGGTACGCGGCCTACAAGGTCCGCATCTGCCTCGTGGAACGCGACTATGACTTCGCGCCGCCTGGGCGCGCCTGACGTCGCTACCTTGCTCATGGGTGCGGCGCGTGCCTGAACCGCAGCGGAACGCTGCGCCAGCGGGCCGAAAAACATAGGGGCCAAAGATATCGGCGACACCGCCCAGCTCGACCTCGCGCTGCGCCATGCGGGAAGCTTGCCGAAACCGGTGGTGGCCGCCTATTATGAAATGGACGTTCGAGGGATGCGGGCGCCGCGGCCCGACACGGAGATTGCGCTGATCGGCCAGAACCTGCCGCACAGCTCGCACGTGGAGTTCGGCGCCGCGCCGCCCAATCGCAGCGGGTTCGAACGCAGCGTGTTGTCGAAACTTATCCGGCGTTTCTGAACGATATGACAACCTTGATTTCTCATTACATGGGCTTCGGGCCGCGGCCATCGCCATCGAACGGCAACGCGCCGCGCCGCGCCAGGCGCGCATTGACGATGCTCGCGATCGCGGCCGGCTCCGTGCTGCTGGCCTTGGTTTGCCTGACCGCCGTCGGGGCGCAATCGCGCGCCGACGAGGCCAACCTGGAGCGCAACGTCAAGGCGGCTTTCCTGTACAAGTTCCTCGGTTACGTCGACTATCCGGAAAACGCCGCGCCCGGCGTCGGCGAGCCGCTGGTGATCGGCATCCTCGGCGCCGACGAGGTCGCCGAAGAACTCGGCAGGATCACGCTGGGGCGCAGCATGAACGGGCGCGCAGTGGTGGTGCGCAAGCTGGATTCGGCCGAAGCGGCAGGCAAGGTGCACCTGCTGTTCATCGGCGACGCGGACGGCGCGGAGACCGAAAAGGCGCTGGCCGCGGTGCGCCAGTTACCGGTGCTGACGGTCACCGAAACCGGGCCCAGGCCGCACCAGGACAGCGTGATCAATTTCCGCGTGGTGGACGAACGGGTGCGCTTCGAAGTCTCGCTCGACGCGGCGGAAAGAAACAATCTCAAGCTCAGTTCGCGGCTGCTGGCCGTGGCGTACAAGGTGCTGCGTTCCAACCGCTGAACCACGCGTGTTGCGGCCGCGGCCGGACGCGGTCGGACCCCAGCAAAAAATTGACTTCGGTTTATTTTGGGAGCACCATCGAGTCGAATATGCGCATTGCATAAATTTGCGCACCGGGGGTCGGCAACGCTGGCCTGCGCGTGCAGATCGGTCCTCCACATGACACATGATTGCAGGGTGAGTCTAATGGAACAGCAGCTCACGGGCCCCGATCGCCGCCTCGCGTCCAACCACTGTCTCTCGGTGCTGATCGACGTCGGGCTGACCTACCAGAAAACCCATGGCGACTCGGTCGCGCGCCAGTTCTACGCCAGCCGCGGCATCCCCGAGGAACTCGCCGCGCGGGTGCTGTCGCGCTCGAACGCGCGGCGCCGGTCCAAGTCCTGAACATCGCGCCGGAATGACGCGTTTCCGGATTTTCAGGTAGGCTGGGCGCTTGCCATCCGAGGACTATGTTCATGAGTAAACCATACGAAACCACCCAGCCGGAGCGCGCCGCAATCGAGGCGATGGCGGGCACCGTCGCGCTTGAATTCGGCACCGGCTGGTGCGGCCATTGCCAGGCCGCGCAGCCGCTCATCGCCGCCGCGCTGGAGGAGGTTCCGGCGGCGCGCCACATCAAGGTCGAGGACGGTCCCGGGCGGGTGCTCGGACGTTCGTTCCGCGTCAAGCTGTGGCCGACGCTGGTGGTGCTGAAGGACGGCCAGGAGCTGGCGCGCGTGGTGCGCCCGGCCGACAGCGGCGAGGTGCGCGCGGCGCTCGCGCTGGCGGCCCAGGGCCCTGCCGCAGCTCAGAACGAGTAGACCAGCGTCAGCGACGTCTGGGTGTCGGTGTTCTTCTTGCCTTCCGGGACGTTGGTGTCGTTGCGCGCGACGAACGCCGCCTTCATCTGCATGGTGCCGTTGATCTTGGTGCTGAGCGCGGCCTCGGCGCTCGAATGGACATTCGAGGTGCCGCGCTCGACGCTGGCGCTGTGCGAGAACACCGCCGACGGGCTCAGTTGCCAGCGCACCGCGGCGGCGCCGCGCACGGTGAAGCCGCTTTCGGTGGCGCCGGCGGCGCGCGTGCCGCTGAAGTAGCCCGGACCCAGCTCGACGTCGACGCTGTTGCCTGCGGCCTGGTACAGCCGGGTGCGGTGGCCGACCGCCATGGTGCTGTAGTCGGTGTAGGCGCCGAAGCGGTCGTCGACGTGGGTGCCCAGCACGAACAGTTTCTTGCCTTCTTCCATCAGCTTGTACGCCGCCTTGGCCGATACCGAAATCCGTTCGCCCGACCGGATCCGGACGGTGTCGCCGTTGGCCAGCGTGCGTTCGTCTTGTTTGAAAAAACCGCTGACGAGGTATTCGTTGCTCCAGTTGTCGAGTTCCTGGCGGGCATCGATCTTGCCGGTGATCGAGGCGCCGACGGTGTTGCCGGAAGTGGTGATGGCGCCCAGTTCGGCGGAAGTGCTCCAGCCGGTTCCTGGAATCTGGTCCGCCGCGCCGGCATGGGCCGCCGCCAGCGCCAGGATGAAGAGTGAGGTCAGGCGCATGTGGCCGAGTTCCCAGGTGCGTGTCGAGGCTGGCATTGTAAAGGAAAGCGAGCGCCGTTCGCTCGGGTTGCGGGGTATTTTCGCTCGCGCGGACACGGTAGGATATTTCCTACAGGCAGGCGATAACCGATCCTACGCCTCGGTTGGCAGTGCGGACGTACAATCCGAGACGTTGTTTTAACGTTACATCCACCGGGCTGGTTTTCGCGTGCGCCGGATGTCAGCCGATAGCGTCAGGAACCGTGTGAACCAGCAGTGCATCAACGTGCTATTTTTGTCGTCAGGAAATTCCACGCGCAGCATCATGGCCGAGGCCATCCTGCGGCACCTTGGTGGCGAACGGTTCCGCGCGTTCAGCGCCGGCAGCCATCCGACCGGGCGGGTCAATCCGCTGGCCCTTGAGCAACTGCGCATGCGCGGCTATTCCACCGAGGGCCTGGCGAGCAAGTCGTGGATCGGTTTCGCCAGCGCGAGCGCGCCGCGGCTCGGACTGTTGATCGGGGTGTGCGGCAAGGTCGTCGCGGAACGCCACCCGGCCTGGCCAGGCCAGCCGCTCGAGCTGTACTGGAATCTTCCGTCGCCCGGCACGGTGCAGGGCAGCGACGCCCAGGTGCGCGCGGTTTTTGCCAGCGTCTGCGCCCAGCTCGAAACGGCCATGGCCGGCTTGATCGAGCTGCCGCTGGAGCGGCTCGACGCCGCCTCGGCGCTGGACCGGCTGCGCCGGCTCGTGCCGCACTGACGCTCCGGCGTGGCCGCAGGCAAGCGCCTGCTAGAATGGCCGGTTCGCTTTGAACGGCCGCCCGGATCCAGTACCCATGCCATCTTCCCCGCAATCGCGCTTCGCCATGCTGCGCCGGCTGACCCCGGACGCGTTCACTATCGCGCTGATGCTGGCCATGCTGGCGGCCACGTTCTGGCCCGCCAGCGGCGCCGCCGCCACCGGGCTCGGCCATGTCACCACGTTCGCCATCGGCCTGCTGTTCTTCCTGCACGGGGCCAAGCTGTCGGGCGAGGCGGTGAAGGCGGGCTTCACCCACTGGCGCCTGCACCTGCTGGTGCTCGCCTGCACCTTCCTGATGTTCCCGCTGCTCGGCCTGCTGATCAAGCCGCTGGCGCTGACCTTGATCACGCCCGAGCTGTATCTCGGCGTCCTGTTCCTGTGCGCGCTGCCGTCGACCTTCCAGTCGTCGATCGCCTTCACCGCGCTGGCGCGCGGCAACGTGGCGGCCGCCGTGTGCAGCGCCTCGGCCTCGAATTTCGCCGGCATCTTCCTCACCCCGCTGCTGGTCGGCGCGCTGGTGCTGCACGGCGCCGGGGCCGGTTCGTCGTCCTCGCTCGACTCGATCGTCGCGTTCGCCCAGCAGCTGCTGCTGCCGTTTATCGCCGGCCAGGTCATGCGGCGCTGGATCGGCGCCTGGGTCGACCGCCACGTCGCCATGCTCAGGAACGTCGACCAGTGCTCGATCCTGCTGGTGGTGTACGCCGCGTTCAGCGAGGCGGTGGGGCAGGGCCTGTGGCAGAAGCTGACGCCGTTGGCGTTCTTCAACCTGGCCGTGGTCAGCTGCGTGCTGCTGGCGCTGGCGATGCTGAGCACCGCGTTCGTCAGCCGCCGCCTCGGGTTTTCCCGCGAAGACCAGATCGCGATCGTGTTCTGCGGCTCCAAGAAGAGCATGGCCAGCGGCGTGCCGATGGCCAAGGTGCTGTTTGCGACCTCGTCGCTGGGCGTGCTGATCGTGCCGCTGATGCTGTTCCACCAGATCCAGCTGATGGTGTGTGCGATGCTGGCGCAACACTACGCCCGGCGCAGCGGATCCTGAGCCGATCTGGCACTATGGGGGTATCGCGACGAAAGGGGATGCCATGTACCGCAACATCTTGCTGTGTTACGACGGCAGCGAGGAAGGACGCAATGCGCTGAAGGAGGGCGCCGAGCTGGCCCTGTCGATGAACGCGCACACCCACCTGCTGGCGATCCTGCGCAGCAAGGGCGCCGATCTGGCCGCGGGCGCGGGCGACCCGTCCCACCTGGACCCGGAACAGCAGGCCGCGATGCGGATCCTGCGCGAAGGCGTCGAGTGGCTGCAGGCGCGCAATCTCGATGCCCAGGGCCAGCTGGCGTTCGGCGATCCGGCCGGCCATATCGCCACTTGCGCGCGCCAGCTCGGATGCGACCTGATCGTGGTCGGCCACCACCACCGCAGCCGGCTGGCGCGCTGGTGGAGCGAAGACGAGGACGCCACCCTGATGGAGCAGGCCCCGTGCAGCATCCTGGTGGCGCTCGGCGCCGCCGGGAAAAACTAGTCGAGCCAGGCGAAACGGAACAGGAACACCGCGGCGATCACCCAGATGACCGGCTTGACCTCGCGCGCCCGCCCGGTGCTCAGTTTCAGCACCGCGTAGGTGATGAAACCGAACGCGATCCCTTCCGCGATCGAATAGGTGAACGGGATGACCAGCGCGGTGATCGCCGCCGGCACGCTCTCGGTGGTGTCGGTCCAGTCGACCTCGCCCAGTTCGCGCAGCATCAGGCAGGCCACGAACAGCAGCGCCGGCGCGGTGGCGTAGGCCGGCACCGCGCCGGCCAGCGGCGCGATGAACAGGCAGGCCAGGAACAGCAGCGCGATGACCAGCGCGGTCAGCCCGGTGCGCCCGCCGGCCTGCACCCCGGCCGCGCTTTCGATGTAAGCGGTGGTGCTGGAGGTGCCCAGCCCCGAGCCGGCGACAATGGCGACGCTGTCGGCCAGCAGCGCCTTGTTCAGGCGCTCCATCTTGCCTTCCACCAGCAGGCCGGCGCGCTTGGCCACCCCCATCAGGGTGCCGGTGGCGTCGAACAGCTCGACCAGGAAGAACACCAGCACCACGTTCAGCACGCCCATCGACAGCGCGCCCGGTACGTCCAGCTGCAGGAAGGTCGGGGCGATCGAGGGCGGGGCCGATACCAGGCCGACGAACTTGTTGTCGCCGAAAAAGAAGCTGAGCACGGTCACGGCGATGATGCCGATCAGGATCGCGCCCCTGACCTTGAGCCGGTCCAGCGTGACGATCAGCAGGAAGCCGAAGATCGCCATCAGCGCGGGCGCCTTGTGCAGGTCGCCGGCGGTCACCAGGGTGGCCGGGCTGGCCACCACCAGGCCCGCGCTCTTGAGGGCGATCAGCGCCAGGAACATGCCGATGCCGACCGTGATCGCGGTGCGCAGCGAATGGGGAATCCCGTTGACGATCATCTCGCGCAGCCCGAGCACGCTGACCAGCACGAACAGGCAGCCCGACAGGAACACCGCGCCCAGCGCCGACTGCCACGGCACCCCCATCCCCAGCACGACGGCGTAGGCGAAATAGGCGTTCAAGCCCATGCCCGGCGCCAGCCCGATCGGGTAGTTGGCGTACAGGCCCATGATCAGGGTGCCGAGCGCGGCGGCCAGGCAGGTGGCGACGAACACCGCCTCCTTCGGCATGCCGGCATCGCCCAGGATGGTCGGGTTGACGAAGATGATGTAGGCCATGGTCAGGAAGGTGGTCAGGCCGGCCACCAGTTCGGTGCGCACGTCGGTACCGTTTTCCTGAAGCTTGAAGAAGGTTTCCAGTGACACCGTGTTCTCCCGGGCGGTTGCGATGCTCGACAGCATAGCACCGGCCGGCCCGGTACTTGCGCGTGCAACACTGGTATCATGGGCGAGCTCTGCCCATTTAAATCGAACACACCGCGTCATCCGCCGACCGACCCATGCAAATTCGCGCCTATCTTTTCCTGATGGCCGCCGGAATCCTGATCCCGGTGATCGTCTTTTCCGGCCTGGCGCTCAACATGCTGCAGAACGCCGAGAAGGCCGCCGCATTGCGCGGCCTGAACGAGACCGCGCGCGGTGTCGCGCTACTGGTGGACCGCGAACTGTACAGCGCGGAGGCGGCGCTGCGGGTGCTGGCCGCGTCGCCGGCGCTTGCCGGCAACGACATGGCCGCCTTCTACCAGGAAGCGAAAACGGCCAATCGCGGCCCGACCGGCTGGACCGTCCTGCTCGACCGCAACGGCGACCAGATCGTGAATACCTTCCTGCCGTCCGGCAGCGCCTTGCCGAAGGCGTTCTCCCCGCAGATCGTGCGGCAGGTGATGGCGTCGCAGGAAACGACGGTGTCGAACCTGATGAACGGGCCGGCCAGCGGGCGCCTGATCGCCACCGTCAACGTCCCGGTGCCGCTCGACGCGGGCCAGCGCTATGTGATGGCGCTGGCGTTCAGCACCGATCATTTCAACCAGCTGATCGCCGGCGCGCACGCGCCGGCCGGCTGGCTGGTCGCCATATTCGACGACCAGGGCCGTTTCATCGCGCGCAGCCGCAACGCGGCCGAGCGGGTCGGCAAGCCGGCCCGGGCCGAACTGGTGGCGGCCGCGCGCCAGGCGCCGAGCGGCCAGATCCGCCACACGACCCTGGAGAACGTCGACTCGTTCGACGTGTTCACCCATTCCTCGCTGTCGGGATGGACGGTGGCGGTGGCCGCGCCGGTCGACCTGATCGAGCGCTCGGCGCGCCACGCCTCGCTGATCGCCGCGCTCGGCCTGCTGGCGGCGGTGCTGTGCGCCGGGGCGCTGGCCGCGTTCTTCGGGCGCTGGCACGTGCGCTCGATCCGCAGCGCGGTGTCGGCCGCCACCGCCCTCGGCGCGGGTATTCCGCCCGCGCCGGCCCATTCGCGGGTGCTGGAGGTGAACGAACTGCACGCGGCGCTGTACGCGGCCGGGCGCCANNCGCGAACAGAAGGCGCGCGTCATGGCCGAGCAGCAGAACAGCGCCAAGGACCAGTTTCTGGCGATGCTGGGCCATGAGCTGCGCAATCCGCTGGCGCCGATCAGCACCGCCGCCCAGTTGCTCAAGCTGCCGTCGATCGACGAGAACCGGGTGCGCTACGCCAGCGACGTGATCGCGCGCCAGGTCGAGCACATGAACCGGCTGCTGGGCGACATGCTCGACGTCTCGCGCGTGACGCGCGGGCTGGTTTCGCTGACGCTCGAGCAGATCGACCTGAAGGCGGTGATCGAGCGCGCGGTCGAGCAGACCCACCCGCTGTTCGACGCCAAGCACCACCAGCTGGTGCAGCACCTGCCGCCCGGCCCGGTGCTGCTGCATGGCGATTCGACCCGCCTGATCCAGGTCTTCGCCAACCTGCTGGGCAACGCCGCCAAATATACCGCGCCGCACGGCCAGGTCAGCCTGACCCTGGCGCCGCGCCCCGACCACGTGGTGCTGACGGTGCAGGACAGCGGCGAAGGAATCGGGCCCGAACTGTTGCCGCGTATCTTCGACCTGTTCTCGCAAGGCGAGCGCACCCCGGACCGTTCGCAGGGCGGGCTGGGACTCGGCCTGGCGCTGGTGAAAAGCCTGGTGCAGCTGCACGGCGGCCACGTCGAGGCGAGCAGCGCCGGCCGGGAGCGCGGCAGCAGCTTCAGCGTGACCCTGCCGCGCGGCGTGATGCCGGAATCGGCGCAGCCGATCCCGATCAGCCATGCGTCGGCCGAACGGCCGCCGCTGCGGGTGATGATCGTGGACGACAATATCGACGGCGCGATCAGCCTGTCGCTGTTCCTGCAGGCGGCCGGCGGCCATCACGTGTGCACCTACTACGATGCTTGCGCCGCGCTGGAATGGGCCGCGTTCGAGCGGCCCGACGCGTTCATCCTCGACATCGGCTTGCCGGACATGACCGGCTACGAGCTGGCGCGGCACCTGCGCGCCATGCCGCAGTTCGCCGGCGCGGCGATGATCGCGCTGACCGGCTACGGCCAGCCGCAGGACAAGGAGAACGCGCGCCGCGCGGGATTCGACCAGCACGTGGCCAAGCCGGCCGAGCCGGCGCGCATCCTGGGGCTGCTCGCTGCCTGCGAAGCGCGCAGGACCGCATTGGCGTTCAATCCAACATTAAAGTAATTGCAAGCAAGTGCGGATGTCAGACTACGCTTCGCCGGTACCGTTAATCCTGCTGTTGTGGCGGATCGCCGCGTGCGGCTGCAGGGTGCGGGGATGGACACCGACAGCGGCGAAGCTTGCGGGCAGCCGGTCGGTCGAAACCGATGCTCGCCGATGTTGCACGAGGCGCGAAATCACCATCTGCCCGCCTTCATTTGTTACCATGGCGCGTTGACCCACCCACCAGAAAACNNGAAAGAGGAAGAATTCGGGCGGTTGCTGCGCAACGCCTTGCGCAAGAAGAACGACGAGGTGCTGTACGGCGCGATCGAGCACGCCAGATTTACCGACGTCGGCGCCTGGCAATACCTGCGCACGCAGGTCGAAGACGTCGCCGCGACCGTCATGATCCGGCGCGACGGCAAGCCGGCCGAAGAAATCAACGCCTTCCTGGTGCCGCTGTTCGTGCACAGCAAAGGCGGACTCAAGCAGGCCGAGACCTTCCAGGACGACGCCGCGTTCGAGCAGCTGCGCGCCAGTTTCCAGCAGGCCGGGCTGGAAAGCCCGGAGGCCGTGGTGGTGCTGATCAGCCATGCCTACGACCTCGAGGAGATCGACGGCATCAGTTACAGCCAGCTGAACGACATGCTGCGCGAGGTGGCCGCCACGATGAGCGAAAAGAAGATGGTCGACACGCCGGCGCTGGCCGGCAGCATCGCCGGCTGGTCGGGCGGCGCGTTCGATCCGGCCGACGACGCGATGGAATTGCGTTTCCTGCTCGGCTTCGCGCGGAAGCGCGCGGACGATCCGTTCTACCTGGCGCCGGACGACGAAGCGGGCGCCGATGCCTATTACGCCGCGCGGATGGAGCGCTATCGCCAATGGACGCTGGAGGCGGCGCCGCTGCTGCAAGGCTGCCTGGCGGCCGATCCGGCTTCCCTGTCGCTCAATTTCCTGTACCAGGACATGTTCTACGGCGCCAAGCAAGGCGCCATGGCGGAGCTGGCGATGCTGGGGATGATGTCCGACCTCAACCAGGCGCTGGCGCAGCACCAGCTCGACCCGGCCGAGGCCAGCGTGATCGTGGCGCCGGCCGCCATCGACGAGGATATCGTGATGCGGGTGAGCCTGTACCGCAAAGGCGCCAACGCGGCGCTGGCGTCGGCCGACCGGCCGCTCGACCTGGCGGCCGACATCGAAGCCGAGGTCGACGACATCTGCGATGCGCTGGGCACGCTCGGGATCCATGCGCTGTCGGTGGCGCTCAGATTCGGCAAGGACGGCCAGCCCGAAGGCGTGCGCCCGTACAGCCCGGCGTAGCGGCGCCGGTTCAGGACATCCGCGAGTTGGCCAGGAACACCCAGGCCACCGAGATGACGACCAT